>Ga0206844_10070_pt2 | contig 38718 bp, 34 predicted proteins | sample Alteio_BWOrgCont_22_FD_152907 | JGI IMG/M metagenome (GOLD analysis project Ga0206844, IMG submission 152907) | Enriched cells from forest soil in Barre Woods Harvard Forest LTER site, Petersham, Massachusetts, United States -... | ecosystem: Environmental > Terrestrial > Soil > Temperate forest >...
CTACTCGACGATCGGTGGCGATCTGGCCTCGGCGGCGCTCGCGAATGCCTACTATCCCGAGTCGAATCGTGGCGCGGGGCTTTTCCTGGGGATGAAGCCGAAAATGCGCTGCTTCTCCGCGACCTTGATCTGCTCGGCGGCGATCTCCTCGGGGGAAGCCACGGGAGAAACCACATTGATTGTGGTAACCGCTTTTGCGATCTGGAGTTTGCTGCCCGTCAGGATTTGGTACTGCCCTGGCTTGACGATGATGACGGACGAGTTCCATTCTGCAAATCCCGGGGCGCTGACGGTGATCTGATAAGTTCCCGGCTCGACGTTGTTGAACTGAAAGAATCCGTTATCGTTTGAAACGATTACGCGCGGATCACTCAGAGAAGGGCTTTCGAGCGCGACGGTCGCGCCGGGGACGGTGCCGTTGTTTACATCGGTTATCGTGCCAACAATAATTCCGCTCTGCGGGGCGGGCCGGTTAGGCAACCGAGCTGGTTGCTCTTGAGCGTTGGAAATCATTGATCCGCAAAAACAAACCGCAAGTGCAAAACCAACCACAAGCCGCTTCATTGCGCCTTCTCCTACGAATGACAGAAATCTCCCACGCGAGCTGGCACAGCAATTCGATTGACCAGCGAAGTGTTATGGGAGCGTCCCGTCAATCGCCGGCTAGTGAAATGGCGTTAATCAATAAGAGAAGATTGGGCGTCGGAAGGTTTCAAAAATCTTGAAAGGAATTTTTGACAGTGTTGAATCAGCTTTTTTCCGGTTCGGGCACGAAGCGGTATCCCACGCCGCGAACGGTCAGCAGATGCTTTGGCTTGGCGGGATCGTCTTCGATGTAGCGGCGCAGGCGGACGATGAAGTTGTCGATGGCACGCGTGTCGGTATCTTCGTGCAGTCCCCAGACTTCCTCGAGAATGGCTTTGCGTGAAACGATTTTGCCGCTGTTGCGAACTAAATGACGCAGCAGGTCGGTCTCCATCAAAGTAAGCTGGATGATGTTGCGGTGGACGCGCAATTCGAGTTTGCCGAAGTCGATAGTTCGCCCGTCGAAGGAAAAAGCATCGGCGGCCGGCGCCTGGCTGACGCCCATCCACTCGCGTCGGCGAAGCAAACCCTGTAGCCGCGCCAGTAGAATGGGAAGCTCGAACGGCTTGGGCAGATAGTCGTCCGCCCCGGAAGCGAAGCCCTTGAGCACATCCTCGGGGCGGCCGCGGGCAGTCAGCATGAGCACGGGAACGAAGTTCTTCGCGGCGCGCAGTTCCGTGGCGACGGCAAAACCGTCCTTGCCGGGAAGCATCACATCGAGCACGACGGCATCGAACTCTTCGCGCTGGTTGCGTTGCTTGTGGCCATTCTCTTTGTGACCGTTTTCCCTATGCGCATTTTGCTTATGACCCAGCAGCAACTCGATGGCGCGCTCGCCATCTCCGGCAACCTCGACGCTGTGGCCTTCGGCTTCGAGATTGAAACGCAGTCCCTGCGCGATGTGCGCTTCGTCTTCGACGATCAGAACGCGGCTCATGCGCGATTCTCCCGAACCGCACTCTCGGACTGATTTGCCCGGACTTCGCTCTTCCGAGAAACGCTGCGCGGCAGTTCGACCACGACCGTCGTTCCCTGACCTTCGCCCAGGCTTTCGGCAAAGGCGCGGCCACCATGTCTCTTGGCGATGGCGCGCACAATGAACAAGCCCAAACCTGTGCCTTTAATGTGAGCCATGGAACGATTGGAAACGCGATAGAAGCGCTTGAAGACGCTCTTCAACTCAGCCGGCGGAATGCCGACTCCGTGGTCCTGAATTTTCACCCGCACGCGTTTTTCGTCGGGGGCTTCTATGCGGATGGAAACATCGACCTGATCAGCGGAATATTTGATTGCATTGTCCAGCACATTCGAGATGGCGGTGCGCAACTCCGCCGGATCGCCAATAACGATGGCTCCGTCATGAGAGGTCGCAGGCTCGAAGCGCAGCGCCTGCGGTTGCAGATGATGACCGGTGCGGGCAACCTCGACGCAATCGCGAACCAGTTCTCCGAAATCGATGGGAACGCGCTCGCGGCTGCTCTTTTTGTGTCCGGCGACTCCGGCTTTCAGGACCTGCTCGACTGTGCCCATCAGGCGATCGGTGTCGTCGAGCATGCGGCGGTAAAACTCACGGCGCTGGGCCTCGTCGACGTCACGGTGTTGCAGAGTTTGCAGATAAAGACGAATCGAAGCAATCGGCGTCTTGAGTTCGTGTGTGACCGCGTTGATGAAGCTGTCGTGCTGTTCGTTGCGGCGAATCTCGCGCAGCAGGAAAATTGTGTTGAGAACCAGCCCGGTGGTGATGGCACCGAAGAAAATCACGCCCAAGAAAACTTTGATTCCCTCGCGCCAGTTGAGGATGATCCAGCCGAATCCGACGGCGACGGCCACGCCGGCGAGGCCGACGCCTAGAACGAGGAATGTGATAGTCGCTTTGCGCCGGCTGGTAATGCGCATGCAACGATTCTACCGCGAAGATGCGGAAGAAAGGGTGAGAGGCAAGGATCAGCGACGCTCAATGACAGACAGCGGATTCCTCGTCGCTACGCTCCTCGGAGTGACAAGAGGTGGTTTTGTAGTGGTGTTTCTCGTAGGGCCTTAGACCGAAGCTAATTCCGGTGTGGGAGCTGCGGCTTTTGCTTCCTGCTTCTGGTCCAACTCATCCAGCTTTACGCGATAGACATGCCGCGCCAGTCCCAATTTCTTGAGCGTCCAGATGCCGTACCAGTTCATGTCTATTTCGTACCAGCGCAGGCCGTGCCGGGCGGACACCGGATGCGCGTGATGGTTATTGTGCCAGCCTTCGCCGAAGGTCAGAATTGCCACCCACCAACTGTTGGTTGAAAGGTCTTTGGTGACGAAGCGCCGCTTGCCCCAGCTATGTGTGGCCGAGTTCACCAGCCAGGTAGTATGCAGGCCGACCACCGTGCGCATGAATACGCCCCAAAGCAAGAACGGCAGGCCGCCAATCGCCAGGAGAATCAGGCCCAGGACAATCATGGGAACATAGTGATATTTAGTGATCCAGACGTGGAATTTGTCTTTCGCCAGATCAGGGACATAACGCGCGAGCGTTGTGGTGTCGTGGTGCATGGACTTTCCGGTCAGGATCCAGCCCATGTGCGCCCACCATTTGCCGTCGATCGGCGAGTGTGGATCGCCCTCGTGATCGGAATATTGATGATGGATGCGATGCGTAGCTACCCAGAAGATTGGTCCGCCTTCGAGCGCCAGGGTTGCACACGTGGTCAGAAAATACTCGACCCACTTCGGAGTTCGGTAGCCGCGATGCGTCAGCAGCCGGTGGTAGCCCATACCAATGCCCAGGCTTCCCGAAACCCACCACAGAAACATCGATACGAAAAGAGCCTTCCAGGTGAAGAAGAAGAGTGCGGCAATTGCACCAACATGAAATAAGCCCATGAAGGTTGCGGTTACCCAGTTAATTTCGTTATCGGCGGCTGGCTCACGATGTAGCGCTTCGAGTTCCATTGAAGGGGTCCCTGTACTTGTTGTGGGTGCTGTGAAACTAGGCTAACAGGGACCGCCCGTGGTGAGTGTAATACTTCTGTAATAAGCAGGCGAGTTTGCATTACGGAAGTACTGGCAAGTAACTTTCATCGGGAAAGAAGACATCGGAAAAGCGACCGCGGGTCATGCTGATACGCCTTTCACTTCGACTCCCGCCCATTTCTCGAGCAGGGTTAGCGTCGCGGCATAGTCGAGGTCGCCTTGTCCGTCTTCGGCAGCGACGTCGTAGATTTCTTCTACCGTCTCCAGTCCGGGGAGCCTAACGCGGAGTTCTTTCGCCGCGTCCAGTGCCAGCTTGAGGTCTTTGTGCATCAGGCGTAGAGGGAAATTCGGCGAAAAGTCACGTCTCAGGACAAACGGAGCTTTGTACTCGACCACACCCGAGTGAACCATGGAAGCCTGGATCAATGGGACCAGCGCTTCGACATCGACGCCCAGTTTCGTGGCTAGGGTGAGAGCCTCGGCAAAGCCTTCGTAGATGAGCGCGATTTGCAGATTCATCACCAGCTTTGCGGCTTGTCCTTTGCCGGTTTCCCCCATGCGGAAGATCTTTTTGCCCATCGCGGCAAATAACGGCTTCAATTTCTCGATCGACGATTCGTCTCCGCCCACCATAAAAATCAGGGTTCCGCTCTCCGCCGCGGCTTTGGAGCCGGTCATGGGCGCGTCGACGTATTGCACTCCCTGCGCACGCACCCGCTCGGCGAACTGGCGCGTGGCGGAGGGTGAGATTGTGCTGGAGTCGGCAATCGTCATGCCCTGCTTCAGGGATTCATGCACGCCTTGCGGCCCGAACAGAACGCTTTCGACAGCTTTGGTGTCGGAAACGCACATCCATATGACTTCGGCTTCGCGCGTTGCGTCTGCGGGAGATGCAGCGCTGCGCGCGCCCTCCACATCCTTGCCCGGAGTACGATTCCATACCGCGACTTCGTTACCGGCCTTGGCCAGATTCGACGCCATCGCCCGCCCCATGATTCCTAATCCTAAGAATGCAACCCGCATTTTGGCTCCTGTATTTAGTCCTTGGAGAACTTACGTTTGGCGTCCTAAGCAAGGAGACATAGCAAGCTACATCTCGCCTAGCGCGAATCAAAGCTCTAAAGGATTAGAACTGACTGCTGCATTACGGTCAAGCAATTGGCAGCGAATTGTCTTAGAATGAATTAGCTCTCGCGCCCAAACGTCGCCAAGTGCTGGAAGCGGTTTTCTTTCAGCCCTTCGCGCCTAAAGTTGTACCCGAAGCCGTCACTTCGGCCAGGAGCAGATGTTAAAGCCAACGCTTACGAATCCCGTTCTCCGCAAACGCGCGCGTGCGTTTGGCACTCTGGTGCGGCATTCGGCGGTGACTCCGCGAACCGGCCAAGCTTACAAACCTAAATTGGTCAGCAATGGAGAGCTGGGATTAACCTTCATCGGCCACGCCAGCTTTTTCGTTCAGATTGGCGGCCAAAATGTCATCCTTGATCCTAATTTTGCCCGCTGGTTGTTCGTGCTAAAGCGGCTGAGGCAGCCGGGAGTGCGGCTGCGCGATCTTCCTCCCATCGACCTGGTGCTGGTTACTCATGCGCACTTTGACCATCTCCACCGGCCATCGTTGCGCGCCATCGTGCAGCAGGCACGGAACCGTGGCGCCGATCCGCCCACGATTGTGGTGCCGCATCATGTGCTCGATCTAGTCTCCGACCTTGGGTTCGGCGATGTGGTCGAACTCGACTGGTGGAACAGCTATCGCTATCGCGATCTCGCGGTCACGCACGTGCCTTCGCGGCATTGGGGCGCGCGCATCATTAAGGATTCCCATCGCGGCTACGGTGGCTATGTGCTGCGCGACAGCAAGCATTCGGTCTATCACGCCGGCGATACCGCTTATTTTTCCGGCTTCCGCGAGATCGGACAGCGGCTCGCGCCCGAGCTGGCGCTGTTGCCGATCGGAGCTTACAATCCGCCGTCTTTCCGCAACGTTCACACCAATCCCGCCGACGCCACCCGCGCTTTTCTGGATTTGAAATCCCGCTGGATGGTCCCCATGCACTACGGAACCTTCAAACTATCGCATGAACCGATGGAGGAACCATTGCAGTTGCTCGAGCAGGAGGCCAAGGCGGCTGGGATTGAGGATCGGGTCTTCGTGATGGAAGAAGGCGTGACGCGCTTCTTCTAAGGACTGCCGTCTCATGGCTGATGTTCAGCGTGGTTGGTGTAGCGGTCTGCTCACAGCAGTTATGCCACAGATGGAGATGGCGCTGATGGAGAACCATGATCCTAATGATCCGGTAGCGGTGTACGTCCTCGAAGTCAGCAAAGTTGAGCCGCTGACCAAGATGGAAGAGACGAAGCTATTTCGCGAACTGGGCCATTCGGGCGATTGGGACGAAGAGAAGGAAAATGTCGCGAGGCGATTGATTGAAAGTCAGCTCATGTTGGTCGTGAGCATCGCTCGAAAACACTCGGCCAGCGGCGTTCACATGCTGGACTTAATTCAGGAGGGCAATATCGGCCTGATGAAGGCCGTCAGGAGCTTCACTGAGAGGCCAATTGGAGACTTTACCGCCCACGCCGCCGCTTGCATCGAGGACGCCATCACGAAGGTCTTGGGCAAGTCGTCATAGCGCAGTCTTCGCGGCCCAGTTTGGGATAATTGGCAAAAAACCGTCATCGCACGAGGAATCCTCTCTTACCGACACCATCTGCGGGGAAAACTTTAGGATAAACTTTACGAGAAAAAGGGGAGACACGCGGCCATGATTGAAAGACTGAAGGAGAGCTTTGGAGCGGCAATCGGGTTCAAAGTTGTCGGAAGGATTACCGGTGACGAGGTCAAAGCATTTGAGCCGCAGATTGAATTCGTCATCGCAGAACGGAAAGAGCGGCCGATCGGGATTCTTGCCGATCTTTCGCAAATGGACGGCGCGGATTGGAAGGCACGTTGGGACGAAATGCGCTTTCTACAAAAATATACCGACCACATTGCGCGCATGGCGGTAGTCGGGGCCGATAAATGGGAAGAAGTAATCGCGATGGTCCTGGCTGGAACCGCCGTCCTGCAGGCCGAAACCCGCTATTTCACAACCGCCGAGATCAATGCCGCCTGGGAGTGGGTCCGAACCAGCAAGAACGCGGATCGCGTCCCGGTACGAACCATGTATGAAGGCAAAGGTCTGTTTAAGGACTACATCCCCGAGTACACGGGGCTGTAGCTCTCATAGTGAAACCAATGATGATTTTGATTGCCGGTCCTTATCGCTCGGGCACGAATGACGATCCTTCGTTGATCAAGAGAAATGTTCAGGAGATGGAATCGTATGCGCTGCCTATTTTCCGCGCCGGGCATATTCCTGTTCTTGGCGAGTGGCTGGCGCTCCCGCTGGTTGAGTTGGCCGGGTCTAAGCAGATCGGTGACCATGCTTTCAACGAAATATTTCATCCGATCGCGACTCGGCTTCTGGAAAAGTGCGATGCTGTGCTTCGAGTCGGAGGCGCCTCGGCCGGAGCCGATGAGATGATGCGCGTCGGCAGGAGCCTGGGGCTGAAGATCTATGGCGCTCTCGACGAAATTCCGAAGGCCGAATAATTGGTACGCCGGTCCTCCGAATGAGACAGATTTTTCCTTCTTTTTAACAAACTTTAACATTGGTTGGTCTAGACTCTTCCTCCGGAGGATATTCCATGACTGACAGAGTGAAAGCCGTACCTGATGGATTCCATACCATCACGCCGCACCTGACGGTTCGCGATGCGAAACGCGCTATCGAGTTTTATCAGAAGGCCTTCGGCGCCGAGGTTCTGAGCGTCGCCCCGGGCCCGGGAGACAAGGTGATGCACGCGTCGCTCAAAATCGGAGATTCCATGCTGATGTTGAATGATGAGTTTCCGGAGTTCGGTGGTCAGCTCGGGCCTTCGGCCACGACAGGTTCCCCAGTCGCGCTCCATATTTATCTCGATGACGTCGATACTGCATTTCAGCGGGCAGTTTCTGCCGGCGCCAGCGTAAAGATGCCGTTGATGGATCAGTTCTGGGGCGACCGCTACGGTGTCGTGATCGATCCTTTCGGACACAGGTGGTCGCTGGCGACCCATACGCGCGATATGTCTCCCGAGGAAATGGAGCAGGAACAAGCAAAGGCATTCAGCAAAATGCCAAAGTCGGCTTAGTAGGCGAGCAGGATTTTCAGGTCTCGCAGGTTGTTGCCGGTCGGTCCAGTCATAATCGTGTCGCCTAACGCGTCGAAAAATGGATAGGAGTTAAAGCTTCGAAGGCTGGCGGCCGGCTCCAACCCGCGAGACTTGGCGCGATCAACAGTCGTTCCGTCTACGAGCGCGCCAGCGGCGGGACTGTTGCCGTCGATTCCGTCCGTGCCCGCGCTGAGCACTGTGACGTTTTCGCCGGCGATCTTTTGTGCGCAGGCCAGCGCAAACTGCTGGTTGCGTCCGCCTACGCCGCCATTCGTGACTTTGACTGTGACTTCGCCTCCGGAAATAAGGCACACTCGCTCGGATTTTTTTCGCAGTTGCGTTAATCGCTCTAACAGGTAATCGGCTGCCCGCGCGTAGTCCCAGTCGTCGCAACCGTTGTCCACTTCGACGGTGAAGCCGTGGCGCTCGGCTTCTTTCTTGCAGGCCTCGAGCAAAGTTGAATTCGACAATACCGTCCACCAGCGGCTGCGATGGAAGGCGGGGTCATCCGATTTAGGAGTCTCCTCCAGCGCATGGCGCTGAAACAACTCGCGCGTGGAAGCCGGGAACTGCTCTATGAGCCGGTGTTTCGCGGCAATCGCGTAACAGTCTTCGACGCTGGTGGAGTCAGGCATGGTTGCACCGGACGCCAATGCATCGGGCGTGTTGTCGGGAACATCAGAAACCAGAATTGAAACCTGCTGGGCCGGCAACGCTGCCTGCGCCAATCTTCCTCCCTTGATCGCTGAAAGATGTTTTCGAATGGCGTTGATTTCAGCTATGGACGCGCCCGAGTGCACGAGCACGCGGTAGGTTGCAATCAGGTCGTCTAAAGAAATTCCATCGTCGATCGGCTTCTCCGCGATCGAAGAGCCGCCGCCGCTCAGCATGAAGATCACCAGCGACGACGCATTCTGCGCACTCAAGGACCTCAGCATTGCCTCGGCAGCGCGAATCGATTCTTCATTCGGCGTGGGATGCCCGCCATGAAAGTATCGGAAGCCGCGCGCGTGCGAATTCGGCTGCACGGAACTGGCAACGATGCCCTCGAAATTATCTCCCGCCTGAATTTCGAGCGCGTTGACCATGGAGTGCGCAGCCTTGCCGACCGAGACTACGAACACGCGGCTGTAAGAATGAAGGTCGTAAAGGTCTTCGCAGACCCGGAATACCCCCCGTTCACAGCAAACATGCCGCTCGAAAGCCCGATCAATGCTGGATTCACTGAGGGCGTGTTCGAAAAGGTGCCGCGCCGTTACTCGCATCTCGATAGCGAGTCGTTCGCGATTGGCCGCTGCCGAAGACATGGGGGGAATTATAGAGGGTGAGGTTTCGCTCGCGTGATTTCAACAAGGTTTTCTTTCACCCAGGCTTCAATCGTATCCCGCAATTCCCGCAGCCGGCCTTCAAAGAAGTGATCCGCACCCTGGATGATCACCAACTTCTTTGGCTCGGGAAGTGCTTGCACCACTTTCTCCAATTTCGCCCGCGGCCCAAACTGATCGCGGTCGCCGCTTATGAACAGCTTGGGCTTTACGCAACTGGCGAGAAACTCGAAATCATAAACTCGATCGTCGATTGCGCTGACTGGCAAACCAAGCCCGATCACTGCTCTCACGCGTGCGTCCGGGCATCCCACGCGCAATCCCACAGCGGCTCCAAACGAAAATCCCGCAAAGATTAAAGGTAGATGAAATTCTCGGTCCAGCCAGTCCAATGCAGTGCGGACATCCTCTGCTTCCCCATCGCCGTGGTCGTGTTCGCCCTGGCTCAGTCCCGCGCCCCGAAAATTGAAACGCAGCACCGGATAGCCAAAGCTGTTCAACGCCTTCATGGTGTGAAAAACGACTTTGTTGTGCAGCGTCCCTCCGTAAAGCGGATGCGGATGGCAAACCAGCGCAGCATAAGTGGCATGTTCGGCGCCCATATTGAGCAAGGCTTCCAGGCGGCCGGCTGGGCCATCGATAAACAAAGAGCGAATCGAACTATACTGTGTGCTCACTTCCATCACAGAATAGCAGCCGAAGGTGTTCCGCTTCGCGCCCAGATGTTGCTTGCTACATCTCGGTTGTAACTGAATCTTGCCTGCGAAAAGACTGTTTGTCGTCACCTGCGTTATTCTCTTTGCCATGGATGTTGTCGCTCTGACCCGTCAACTTGTGGACATTGAATCGATTACCGGCAACGAAGCCTTAGTCGGCGATGTTCTTCATGGCGAACTCAGCCGCCTGGGATACCATGCGAATAAGCTCCCCGTAGAAGGCACTCGCTACAACGTGTACGCAACGTCGCCACAGCAGCCTAAGCCTGACATCGTTTTCTCGACGCACATGGATACGGTTCCGCCCTTTATTCCTTCTTCTGAAGATGCCACTCGGATTTACGGTCGGGGATCGTGCGATGCCAAAGGAATTATCGCCGCTCAGGTCGCGGCCGCCGAACGGTTGCGCGCTGAGGGCATTTTTGTCGGTCTTCTTTTTCTAGTCGGCGAAGAACGAAACAGCTTAGGGGCGCAGGTCGCTAATCAGCAATCTCATGGTTGCAAGTTTCTGGTGAACGGAGAGCCGACCGAGAATCGAATGGCGACGGCATCCAAGGGAACGTTACGTGTGAATGTGATTGCCGAAGGAAGGATGGCCCACTCTGCTTATCCGGAACTGGGCGAATCGGCAATCGACAAACTCCTGGAAGCCTTGAACCGGCTGCGCGCTATGAACCTGCCTGCTGCGGAAGGAATCGGGCCATGCACTTTGAACATTGGCGTCATCGAAGGCGGCCGCGCTCCAAACGTTATTCCCGATAAGGCACGAGCGCAGTTGCTTTATCGCCTCATCGGTCCGACGGACGAACTAAGGAGAGAAATTGAGCGGACGGTCGCGGGCCTGGCGAAGGCCGAATTCCTCCTAGAAATCCCGTTCGTCCGCCTGCGCACTCTGGATGGCCTGCCCACCATGGTCGCCGCCTTCACTACCGACATTCCCGCACTCACCAATTGGGGCGAGCCGCTGCTGATCGGCCCCGGATCGATCCATGTCGCCCACACCGAAGGCGAGTACATCGAGAAGAAGCAGTTAAGCGATGCGGTGGATTTGTATTGTGCAATCGCGAAGAGGCTGGCCGACTGAACGTAAACTTTCGTTCCCCCGCGCCTCGGTAGCATAACAGCCCCTTAGAACGTAAAATGATGCTGCAGCATAGTTTTGTTTGCAAAACATGAAGGTCAACATCACGCTCAGGCTGGACGCTGCTCTTCTCAGCGATATTCAGGCACTCGCCGAGAAAGACGGCACGCCGGTCACAGCCTTCCTAACCGCTCACCTCGAACAGATGGCGGGCCAGCGGAGGACGTATGAGCGTGCCCGAAAGCGCGCTTTGGCCCGGCTGCGCAAAGGATTCGACTTGCAATGGACGCCTACTCGTTCGCGCGACGAGCTTCATGAACGTTTCCCATCGCGATACACTTAAACCATGACCACGCAGACGCTCAACTCCCTCTCCAAGGCGTCTTCCGCCTACTTGCGTTCCGCCATGCACCAGCCCATCCAGTGGCATGAATGGGGCGAGGAAGCCTTTGCCATCGCGCAACGCGAAAACAAACCGATTCTGCTCGACATCGGCGCGGTCTGGTGTCACTGGTGCCACGTAATGGATCGCGAATCCTACGACAATCCCGAGATTGCGGAGATCGTGAACCAGCATTTCATCGCAGTGAAGGTCGACCGTGATGAGCGTCCCGACATCGACAGCCGCTATCAGGTCGCCGTCAGCTCAATCAGCGGACAAGGCGGCTGGCCGCTGACCGCATTTCTTACGCCCGATGGCAAGCCGTTCTATGGCGGAACTTATTTTCCTCCGGACGATCACTACGGGCGTCCCAGTTTCAAACGTGTGTTGCTTTCCATCTCCAATGCCTATCGCGAAAAAAATGACGACGTGGTCGAACAAGCAAAACTGGTCGAAGGCGCAATCTCGCACGCGGAGTCTTTTGCGGGAAAAAGCGCGGAGTTTTCGCCCGCCGTCATTGACGCTATCGTCAAATCCGCGCTGAAGATGTTTGATCCGCAAAACGGCGGCTTCGGCAGCGCTCCCAAGTTCCCGCATTCGGCCGGCCTTGATCTGCTGATCGATCAGTACGTGCGCACTGGCGATGAGAAACTGCGCAGCGTGTTTGTGACCACGCTCGAGAAGATGGCACTCGGCGGCGTCTACGACCAACTGGCGGGTGGATTCCACCGCTACTCCGTCGACGAACGGTGGATCGTGCCCCACTTCGAGAAAATGTGCTACGACAACTCCGAGTTGCTGAAGAATTATGTTCACGCCTGTCAAGCCACAGGCCAGGAGTTCTTCGCAGCTGTGGCCAGGGACATCATTCGCTGGATGGATGAATGGCTCAGCGACCGCGAGCACGGCGGCTTCTACGCCTCTCAGGACGCCGATTACTCCATGGACGACGACGGCGACTACTTCACCTGGACGTTGCAGGAAGCGCAGGCCGTTCTTACCGAGGAAGAAGCGCGCGTGGCATGCCTGCACTACGACATCAACGAAATTGGCGAGATGCACCACAATCCCGCTAAGAACGTGTTGTACCAGCGAGCCTCGCTCGAAGAGATTGGCATACGTCTAAGTCTGCCCGAGCAACGGGTTAAGACTCTGCTGCGATCTGCGAAGGAAAAGATGTATGCCGCCCGCCTGAAACGTCCAACTCCCTATGTGGATAAAACCGTTTATGTGGGCTGGAACGCGCTCTGCGTTTCGGCTTATCTGGAAGCGGCCAAGGTACTCAGGTTGGAAGCCGCTGAACACTTCGCCCTCCGATCGCTGGATCGCATCCTCGCCGAGGGATGGCAGGAGGGCCAGTTGTTGCATGTGCTCGCGTATTCCGATGCCAAGGCGGAACTCCGCCAAATTCCGGGCGTGCTGGACGATTACGCATTCACGACCGTTGCCTGCCTCGACGCTTACGAGGCAACCGCCGATATCAGCTACTTCAATTTCGCTGGGCGCATTGCGAATGCGATGGTCGAGCAGTTCTTCGACCCGATTTCCGGAGGCTTCTTCGATAGGGGAAAGATCTCGGCCGATGAGAAAGTGCTCGGTGTGTTGGGCACGCGCCGCAAGCCATTCCAGGACTCACCAACTCCCGCGGGGAATTCGGTCGCAGCGATCGCGCTGCTTCGGCTCCACGCCTACACTAATGACGCGGGGCTTCGCGAAAAGGCGGAGCAGACCATCGAACTGATTGCGGGATTGGCCGGGCAGTATGGATTGTTTGCCGCCACTTATGGGATCGCGGCGGTACATCTGTCGAATCCCCATACCCAGATTGTGGTTGTTGGAAGCGATGAACTGGCTGAGCGTCTCTATAACGTTGCGGTAGCTCCTTATTCTGCGAGTAAGGCTGTCCTTAAGCTGGCCGCCAACAAGGCGGTTCTACAGAATCTTCCACCGGTGTTGGCCGAGACCATTCCACAACTCCCGGCGATACAGCAAGAAAAAACCGTCGCAATCATCTGTTCTGGATTCACCTGCCAGCCCCCGATCTCCGATCCCGATGAACTGGCGCGAAGCTTGCGTCAGCTCTCATCAGAAAGCCGGGAATCCGCGCCGAAGTTTCCAGACAAAAAAAGAGGCTGACGATTTTCACAATCGCCAGCCTACTGAATTCTAAACCTGCGTAGAGGCAGTTTGAACCTGCCCCAGACGTCTTAGCCGCAGTGTCCTGTACAGGACGGGATTGGCGCGCCGTCTTCCGGCGCTGGAACTGCCGGAGCGGCAAGCGCGGTGTACGCGCATAACATACCTACCATCAGGAATAGCATCCTGACCGCACGTTTCATGAGTTGTTCTCCTAGCGGGTCCCCTGGGAGCGGCGACCCTGACTTGGCACGGATTATACAGGGTCGTGTCAAGTACTCTAGGGAAAAATTCTTTAACTCAAACGGTTTAACCAAATACTTAGTGCAGTGAAGCGCCCCACGGAACTGTTTCTGTCCAAGTTTTCAAGGAGATAAAGGCGCCGGATTAAGAATAGTCAAGTCTGCTGGCTGTCGCCCAGCCGGGAAATATTGTCCAGGACTGAGACAACGCCGGTTAGCGCACCAGATTTTTGGCGAGAGCGCGGGCAGAAAAAGAAGATGTAGCTTTGCTGGTGACAGTCATCTTATGCACTATGCGCTTGTTTTGCAGTTCTTCATGCTCCGGCTCCGCTGGAGTGCGCGAGAAAGCTCTGTCCACCATGCTTTCGAACATCGGAATCAGGGAATCGTCAGTCGCCGGATGCCGCGCCTCGCTAAGACCATAATCCCAGCGCTGTGACATCAGCAGATTGGCAGATTCTTCTCGGGATGCCGACTTCAACAACGAGTATCCCATCCAGGTCAGAATAGAGAGACTGTATGCCGTCGTATTGATGAGGTTTACCGTGGGCGGGTGAATTTGCCCGCCGGAGACCAGTGCCAAACCAACCAATTCGATGCTCGCGAAGCTGCCAAATCCCAAAGCGATTCCGAAGCTGAACTGTTTCCGGGAGACTCCCAGATGCCGGGAAAAAAACACAAGGAACAAGATCAGGCCGCATTGAATCACCCGCACGCACCGTTGCACGATAATCACAGCCTGACCCAAAGGCGTCTCGGTTCCCGATTGACTTGCGGCGGTCACGACCATCGCCACCAGGAACATCACCAACGCCGCCCATTTGAATAGCAGAGTTCCCAGATCCTTCAGGTTGGGATAAGGACGAAGCACATCGAGAAAGATCTCGTGAATAACCTTGAATCCGATCGCCAGGCTAATGGCGGCGCTGATCCAGTAGGCATAGAAATACAAAAGCTGATGCTGCATTCCGTACGGGGTGGAGCTGAGCTTGTAAATTGGGAATAAGACCAGAAAGTTCACAACCTGAAAAACGATGTAGGCAAAAAACACTGGGAACTTCCGATGCAGCCCGCGCCAAAACATGATCGCAGCCAGGGACAACTCCAGAACCGGATGGGCGATCCATAATGCGAGCTGGATATTGGGCGAATTCATGGGGTTTAGCTCATTACCGCAGCCGCCGTGGGCACCTTTCGCCCACTTCCTTGCTACATGACCTTACCAGTTCTGGCGAAAGGGTCAATGGACGAAAGTAACCAAAGGTAACAGTTACCCCGGCCCTTTATTCTAACCTATTCCTGCACAGAAAGATAGATTCCCGATCCCACAATGGAACCCCGGAATTAGGAACTCCCAGGTGGTTACCATCGGAGGTCGGTCCCTTTGCGAAATCAAGAGCCTAACAAAGACTAGAGAATCCGTGTCGCCCCCGCATTATTTAGGAGCGACAACGCTTGATGCCAAGTAGATGGCTCAAGTCTCTTCTGTGTTTTTCTGGGCTCTTGAATTGTGGCAGGTCTGCACGGTGCCGGAAGATAAGCTGGTCCTCTTGTGGCAAAGCCGGTAGCGGGTTCGACACGAAGCGTTGACCCCATCTTTAACTACAGTTCTGGAGCCGCCTGAATGTACGCTCGCATCATCCGCACCTCATGATCTTTTTCGTTCAGATCGTGAAGCAGGATGTCTCGCAGGGACACGATACCCCGGAGTTGCTTTCCTTCGCACACGGGCAAGTGGCGGAAGCCGTGGCGCCGCATGAGGACCATGCAAGTCTCCAAGCTCTCGTCCGGACTCACCGTGAGCGGGTCGTCGGTCATGACCGCCTCAACCCTGGTGGTGCCCGGGTCGCGTCCTTCGACCACGACGCGTTTCATAAGGTCGCGCTCGGAAAAAATGCCGACTAGCAGGCCGTCGCTAAGCACGGGCACCGCGCCGATGTTGCGGTCGACCATGGCCTGCGCTACGTCGAGCACCATCTGATTGGCATCCGCCCGATACGTATCCTGTGTGTTAATCAAATCGTGAACATGCATTGGATCACCCCCTGGAAAATTAACCCAGAAGCAACGCGGGCGCGAGTATATGACGAAACCGCGCCAATGCAAAGAGAAAGAATCATGTATTCCGAGGGTGGAACATCGCGTAGGCCCAGATTGGGCGGCCCACAGGAAAAACTTGGCTACTTTGGACCCAGAAAAACAAAATACGAGCAGGCCCACAACGCCGTGGGAATGCCGCCGCGCGCGCGGGTTGTGAGAATGATGTTGTAGTCGTCGGATGGCTGGAGTCTTTCGACCACGGACGGCAACGCCTGCGGCTCGACAACGGCCAGATGGGAAAGAAATCGATAAATGTCGGATTCACCGCTGTAGCCTTGAGAGACGAAAGAGACTTCCGTGTTCTGACCGGCAAAGTGCCAACTCAGCGACGCTACCAGCGCGACCGCGTCCTCATAAGCTTTTCCCGAAACTACTCCCGGGCCTGGATTGTCGAAGACAATTCGCAGCTTGCGCTCGTCTTCGCGGCTGAACTCCCGCACTTTGAGCGAGCCCGACTTGGCCGTCGCTTTCCAGTCCACATGTCTTGCCGAATCTTCCGGGGTGTATTCCCGAATCAGATACAAGTCGTCTCCCCGGCCACGGGTAAAGGTTTCGAACTCGCCCGTGATCATCGGCAGAACTTCGAAAAATTCGTCCGCAGGTTCCACTCGTGGATACACCATGATTTCGCGGACCAGCGGCACCTGGCGGGTCTTGGTCAGGAAAGCGAAAGGAAAGCGGGTGGCCAAGCCGAAGGTTTTCTGCTGATAACGTCCGCGGCGATCGAAGCGCAAATCGAGGTCCGCTTTCAGTTCGCTGCCGGCGGGAATATATGGAAAGTACGCCGCGCCTTCAAAAATACTTGGCGGAGCTTTGATTTTTGGAACACGCCGCAGTTTGTAATCCCGAAAGCGCATCCACTGCTTTTCCGGCGGACGTCCCGGCGGGACCGCAAAGGTTGCCGGCGCCCACTGCCAATGTTTGACGCCACTATCTTTCTTCACCGACACCACATTCACGGAAAAAGACGGAAGCCATCGCCGCGGGTTGCGCAAAGCGATTCTGCCCAGCGTGGCGCGGCCCGCAAACACGTGTTCCGGCAGACGAACGTCTAGCTCGAGATTTCGCAGCACTAAAGCCGAAGCGAAGCCCGAAACCATAATCGCAGCCAGCATCGCGGCCACGACGATGTAAAGCAGGTTGTTGCCTGTGTTCAGCGCGGCGATCCCGATGACCAGCACGATGACCACATACGCGATCCCGACCTTGGTAACGTCATAATCGAAAGCGTCACGAATGCCGGCGCCAGCCACGCGGCGGGCAAGATACGGCACGGTGGTCAAGCCAACGATCACAGCCAGCAAGAGAGCTGCGGATGCAAGCACCAGAGTTGCCCAGAGGTTTCCCGACTCTCGTGACACGGTCGAAAAGAGCGCGGCTGCGAAGGCCAGGATCAGGCCGCCAATTGCCAGCAAGAAACGCACCCATACTTCGGGAATATCGAGGTGCAGGAAACGAGAGAGTCGCTGGACCACCGAAAGCTGCGGAGTGTTGGCCGGCTTCATCGTTGACTCGAGACCTCGTGATCCGCGATCCCGTGACTCGCGACCTCGTGACCGGCACCCGCGACTCGTTTGACGGACATGTTCATCGCGGGCCCTGCGAGAGAAATTTAACTACGACGCGATTGAAATCCTCGGGGACTTCTTCGTAGGGGAGATGGCCCACTCCGTCGAATGTTACCAGTTGGCAATCACTGAATGCATGCTCCAACTGCGCGGCTGAATCGGGATCTACCGCGGTGTCTGCCGTGCCCCAGATCAACAAAGTTGGGATGCTTTTGATGCTCGGCAGCATCGATTCCAATTTTTCCAGATCACGGTTCCACGAACTGACTACACCAATTGCATAATCGTAGGAACCCGGAATGCGCATGGGCTCTAGGTAGCCTTCAAGACTGTCCGCCGGAATGCGCCGCCGGTCGCCGAACATCCGGCGATGATAGAACGCGTGCAGCATGGGCAGACGAGGCGCGAGACTTACGAAGAGGGGCGCGATCAGACCATTGCTAAGAAAAACGGTCAACCGTTTTCCGTGCGCGGACCAGGGATTGACCGGATCCACCAGAATCAAACGGCGAATGCGATCTGGCGCCATTGTGGCAGCCATCATCGACACTGCTCCGCCGTGCGACGTGCCCAACAGATCGCACGCGGGTAGATCGGTCGCATCCATGAAACGCACAAGACGTTCAGCGCTGGCTTTGAAAGAGCAGTCGAGGCCCGGCGGTCGATCGGAGAAGCCGGTTCCGAGCAGATCGATGGCGTAGACCGTCGCGTGCCGCGCCAGGGCGGGAATCGTGAAACGCCAGGAGAACGAGTATCCAAGCAGCCCATGGACCAGCAGCAAAGCCGGTCCCGAACCGGCACGCAAGTAGCGCATGCGCGCACCGTCAAGCGCGACCCAATTTTCCTCGACGAAGAATTCCGGCTGCGGATTGACACCCTCGTCCGACGCGCTGTTGAGGTCAATTTTCTGATCGCGTTGAGACAACTTTTCCTCGTGTATCGGCGTCTATCTAAACAGTATCGCCTCTGTCGCTTCTGTGTAGGGAGAGTTTCGGCTCTCCCTTATTTTTTACTGCGGAATTCGGTCGTCCAATCAAGAAGGTGAGTTCTTTCGGTTCCGCTTCAGGGTTTGGCTTGATCGTGGTTAGGAAGCTTCGGGGTCAACTTCCGGATGACAAACTCTTGAAGGAGATTGGTGACGGCGGTTCCTCCGATTCCGATGGCTGCATTTTCGAAAGTTAATTCCGCGCCATCGCGATCCTGGGGTGGATAGTAGAGATTGGAAATGCCGCCCGCAGCCAGGCTGCCCAGAATGTTGGAGTAATTCGGCTGCCAGCGCCGATTGTCGCCCTTGCAAATCACCGAATTCGCGATCGCGTATAAAGCCCGTGAGGTCATCCTGCCGGTTCCCTTGTAGAAATAGCGCGGGTCCTGTTTCAGCAGCGAGGGCAGAATGGCGGAACCAATGAACGTGCCGGTCAGCGTGTCACCGTAACCGGCTCCGAAGCGCTTCGCGTAACCCTGTGCGCCCTGTCCATATTCCCTGAAGTGATTTTGCGCCTGCTCCACTCCCGCTGCCCCGCCGACAAATACAAGAGTGAATGGATCCGTTACCGTCTTCCAGGCCAGCTTAAATTTTTGTTTGGAGTTCAGGGGAACCGCATCGGGGATGTAGCTGACATAAAAATTTGGAAGGACGCCAAGCACTCGCTGCTTTTCTTCGATCTTGATCTGCTCTTCCGCCACCTCAACGGGACTGACGCCGACCTGCACCTCTGTGACATTACTCGCAACCGTCAAGACGACCGGGGGAAGCGTATCGATTTCCCCCGAACGCAAGATGCCGGAGTATGTCTGCGTCGCGAATCCGGCAGAAGTGATTGTGAGCTGGAAAGGTCCGGGAGCGATGCCGGAAAAAGAGAATTGCCCATCGGCCCCGGATAGTACCTCTTGCTTGATCGATCGATCTTCACCGGTCAGTGTTACTCGAGCTCCGGCGATCACGGCTCCACTTTGATCCATGACCGTTCCGCTGATGCTTCCGGGCAATCGCTGAACGGGCGGGGCGTTTGAGGCCGTCCCCGGGCGATCCGGATCGGCCGCGGGCGCAGCCTGTCCTAAGCAGAATGATGCCCAACCCAAAGTGATGAGGGCAAGGGCTATGAGCCCACACTTGACTTGGAAGGTCATGAATTAGCCTAACGTTATCCTCTCGCGTAGTTCCCGTCCAAATCACGAAAGGTGATCCACTTCCGCGGCTGCGTGAGCCGAAATGGGAGCACCGGCGCGCCTCGCGGCAAGTTACAAACTGGTCCGGCTTGTGCAGTCCCGATTTTTTCTAGTCCCGCCCTTTGAAGTTGGATGCTTGATTTAACCGGGTTACTGTCTTCCGACAACCGATGGTCGAAACCCCTGCATCCGCGCCGGCCAGACCCTCGAACAGGTTAACTGTGCCGCGGTTTCGAACCTACCCCCGGCTTCGTCCGACGCTCCAATGTGTACGTATCAAGGAACGCGACGACGAGCGCCCAGGCATGTGCGGTGGCCACCTGGTTATAGCTGGGTCGCGCGTCACAGAAGAAACCATGATCGGCGTCGGAGATCTCGACGTTCGTATAGTTCTTGCCCGCCTCACGCAACGCCTCGGTGACAGCGCGAATCTGGTCGGGTCCAAGATGCTTATCGCGACCTCCCCAGAAAAGCAGTACGGGCGGACGCAGCTCGCCGACACGATTTAGCAGACCGGGATTATTCGCATTGGGCGCGATGCCGCCGCCGTAAAACGAAACCGCGCAGGCCACAGGGACTGTCATTGCTGTCAGGACGGCGGCGCGACCTCCCATGCAGAAGCCGACCGCAGCGATCGGAAAGTCCGCACTTCCGCCGTTGGCAGAGAGCCACGCGTAGGCCGCCCGCAGATCCGCAGCCATTCCATCGTCAGAAAGCGCGCGCACGTGGCCCCTCACCGAGGGAAAATCATCGTAGCGGCCTTCAAACCCCGGAGCTGTGCGATGAAATAGTTCTGGTGCAATCGCGAGGAATCCGATCCTTGCAAATCTCTCCGTCACGTCGCTAATGTGAGCGTTCACCCCGAAAGCTTCCTGGCAAACAATCACGCCGCGTGAGGCGGGGGTGGCTGGGTGCGCGACATAGCCACGCATCGAGGTTCCATCGTCGACCGTCAGCGTGGTGTACTCAGTTTTAAGATCCGTCACTTAAGGCCTTCATAGCTTTCTTAGCAGCTTCTTTAGAACGCGCACTCCTCTGTCCACGTGTTTTTCCTGGAGCAGGAATGGTGGGAGGAAGCGCAGAACCGTGTCTTGGGTGCTGTTGAAAAGTGCACCCTCTGCTAAAGCTTGTTCAACGATGGGACGGGCGGGCACGTCAAGTTGTAGGCCCTGAATCAGGCCGCGGCCGCGCGCTTCGCGGGCAAGCGGATAGCGATCGGTCAAAGCTTTCAGTTGTTGCTGCAAATATCCGCCGACTTGGGTAACGTGCTGCAGCAAGTTCTCTTCTTCGACGATCGCCAGATACTCGAGGGCGACCCGGCAGGCTAACGGGCCTCCGCCGAAAGTGGTTCCGTGCTGGCCGGCGGAGATCGCTGATGCGAATTCTTCCTTTACCAGAAAAGCTCCGAGCGGTATGCCGGCCGCAATGGGCTTAGCGACCGCGACGATGTCCGGCGTGACGCCAAAAGTCTGAAACGCGAAGATGGTGCCGGTGCGACCGAGGCCGCATTGGATCTCATCGAAAACCAACGCAGCGTGATGGCGATCGGCCACAGCGCGGCACTCTTTCAGAAAATCTGTCGAACACTCATAAATCCCGCCTTCCCCAAAGATCGGTTCGAGCACAATAGCGCAGGTATTGTCGTTTACCGCGACGCGCAGAGCTTCGACGTTGTTACGTGGGACGAACTTCACGTCTTCAAGCAGCGGTTCAAAACCTTTGCGGTATTTGTCCTGCCCGGTGACGGACATGGATCCGAAGCTGCGCCCGTGATAGGAGCCTTCGAGGGCGATGAGTTGGCTCTTGGCGGCGCCTCCGGAGCGGTGTCCGGCCAGGCGTGCGAGCTTTATGGATCCCTCAATGGCTTCGGTGCCGCTGTTCGAAAAGAAAGCCCGCTGCAAGCCGGAGAGCGCGCAGAGTTTCTCCGCGAGACGTCCCTGATATTCGTTGTAGTAAAGATTGGAGAGGTGAATGGCGCGGGCCGCCTGTTCGCGTATGGTCTTGACGATTCGGGGATGGGCATGGCCGAGAGCATTCACTCCCAAGCCAGCGACGAAGTCGAGATATCTCTTGCCATCGAGGTCGAAGAGGAAGACTCCCTTGCCGCGATCGAGGACAAGCGGGTAGCGATTGTAGGTCTGCAGCAGGAACTGTTTTTCGCGCTGGATAACTTCTTCGGTCGCAGTCATGGAAATCACGATTCTACCTGAGACGAATGGCACGGTCGAAGCGTCTATAGCCTCGCGGTCTGGCAAGTTTGATTTTCACTCTAAGAGGCGTGTCGTTCCCGTGCACCATGTCCTGCTGCACCGTGTCCTGCCGCCAGAAATGGTTCGGCGCAAATAGCAGATCCCCGTTCGTGACGGGGATCTGAAAGCCATTCTCAGCTAAGTTATGGGGTGATTTTGTAAATCACGCCGTTGCTTCCGCTTCCGCCGTCCATGGTTGCGCCGTAGATGTTGCCGGCGCTGTCTTCGGCCAAACCTCCGCTGGGGTCCCATCCGTCATTCGCGCCGGTAAAACGATGCAGTACAGAATACTTGCCGGTAGAGGAGATTTCGTAAAACACTCCGCAACCAAGGCTACAGGTTGAGTTGTCGGTTCCACCGTAGAATGTCGTGCCGAAGAAATTACCATTCGCATTCAACACGGGGCCCGATGGCTCTTCTCCGTTGGCCGCCTTGATTCCGAAAGTGTATAGAACTTTTTCTTTGTTCGCTGCGTTCACCGAGAAGGCAACTCCACAGCCGGAAGTGCCAAGAGCGCAGGTGGTCGTATCGCCACCGAACTGAGTCACCCCATAAAATACGCCGCTTGAGTTGAGGCTCAGACCCCACCGCGGGGAAGTACCCTCGGCGCCTTCGGGGAACGTGTAAAGCGTCGAAAACTTGCCGGCCGGAGTGATTTTGAAGATCGTTCCCCCGTTGCCTGCCACGTAGCTGCCGCCGGTCTCACCGTAAACGTTACCTGCTTGATCGGCGATCAAATCCTGGGGGAATCCTCCATCGGCTTTCGCGGTAAACCTGTGCAGGATCGTCTCCTTGCCAGCCAGGGTGACTTTGAAGACCACGCCGCAGCCCAAGGTGCCATCGCAACCGGAGACGCCGCCGAAGCTGGCAGAACCGTAGAGGTCACCGTTCACCAACACCAATCCAAGCTCGGCCTGCCCCTGGTTCTGAGAGCCGTCTTTGCCGCCCTTGAAGGCATGCAGCACTTTCAACTTCCCGCCTTTCTCCAGTTCGAACACGGTTCCGCAACTACAAGTGGCATTGCCTCCACTCGATGTAATTCCGTAGAGGTTGCCGGCGCTGTCGCTAATCAGGCGGCCGATGGGAATTCCGCCGTCGGATTGGCCGGTAAAACTGTAGAGAACGGTTTCTTCTCCCTTGGCATTCAGCTTAAACACAACGCCTCGGTTATAGGTGGGGCCGCCGAATTGGGTCGTACCGTAAACGTTGCCCTCGGAGTCACTGATTAGACCTCCATTGGGAGCGCTTCCATTCTTGAAGTCGAAGGAGAAGACCACTTTGAAAGTGCTGGCGAAAGAGCTGGCCGCCGTGAGAATTGCGATGATCAAAACCGAGAGACGTAGTTTCATGGATATCCTAGTGTCCTTTCCGAACCCGCGACAGTATATACCCTGTGCTGGGCTTGGCTTTTGGAGGAAACAAAACTTTACACAGCCGCGCGACAATCGAAAAATTCGTTTTGAAAATGACTCACATGTTGACCATTCGCGAGAGAAGTTGCAGATTCGCAGTTGACGCTTGCAGTTGGATTCCGGCCGCAGAGCGACGGCATGCCATGAGCCTTTAGCGCCGGGAAGGCAGGGTGCGACAAACCGAGTACGCTTCTAGGGACGAAACGTTCGTAAAAGGTCGCCCGCCGTTATGGCGAGATCGCGGACAGTCGTTAGAATTCCTCTGCTGAAACGCTAAAACCGTTCCAAATTGGGTTACAAAATACCACATCGACTATTCCAAAAAGCATACCCTAGCTATGGCTTGACCTCTATAATATTGGAAGCCGTTGTATCAAGGCGTCTTAGAGGCGACCCCGTGCCCCCTCTGATGGCAGTGAAAATGCAGAACAGTAAGCAAGGTGTTTTGTCCCTGCGGGCGGCGGAGCCTGTGCGGCGCATGAACAGGGATTTTCAAATCCGATTTACGGCCATTCTGCTGGCCTTGCTGACCACGGCTGCCGTGGTTTATGCCGGTTACAACTTTCAGGCCGAAAATCAATTCCAGGTTCCAGACGACGGCGTGTGGTGGGTCGAGCATCAAGGCCGACTTACCGCCGACCGGGTCGAAAGCGGCGGAGCGGGCACTCGCGCTGGCATCAAGGTGGGGGATCAGCTTACCGCCATCGACCAGCATGCGGTAAATACCACAGCCGCTAGAACCCGCGAACTGTATCGCGTGGGAGCGTGGTCGAAGACCACCTACTCTTTGGTACGGAAATCCGTTCCAGTGGACGTGGTGTTGATTCCGGTTCCGGCAGAGCGGTCGCAATACAACTGGTTGCGTCTGATTGGCCTGATCTATCTTGGGATCGGGCTCTACGTATTGCTGCGCCGCTGGACCGCGCCAGGCTCGACCCAGTTTTATATCTTTTGCCTAGTTTCGTTCATTTCCTATACGTTTCACTACACCGGGAAATTCAACGGATTTGACTGGACGATTTACTGGGGCAACGTCGTTGCAGGGCTGCTCCAGGCTGCTCTGTTTCTGCATTTCGTGCTGACCTTTCCGGAACGGCATTGGTTTGTCCGCAGGCATCGCTGGGTAATCTTTGCGATTTATGTTCCGGGGCTGCTGCTGTTGAGCGTACATATTCTGGCGGTCTGGTTCCTGAAAGCCACCGAAGTGCTGCGCTGGAACCTGGACCGGTTGGAAATGGGTTGTCAGGCGCTGTTCTTCGTCGCTGCGGCAGGGGTGCTGCTCTACAACTACCGCCGGGCAAGCACGCCGATCCTCCGGCAACAACTGAAGTGGGTAACTCGGGGCACGATTCTCGCCATCACGCCCTTCACCTTGTTCTATGTGGTTCCCTATCTGACCGGAACCTTGCCCACGGCGGCGATGAAGATCTCCGTATTGTCGCTGGGAATTTTGCCACTTACTTTCGGCTATGCCATCTTCCGCTACCGGTTGATGGACGTGGATCTGATCTTCAAACGCGGCATGGTGTACACGCTGGCTGCGGGCGCGATTGCGGGCGCATATTTTGCCGTAGTAGCGGGTGTGGCTGAGCTCGTCCATTTACAGATACCCAGTTCTGGACCGCTCGGGCTGGTGCTCGCCATTGTGGTGACGGCGCTGCTGTTCGATCCGGTGCGGAAATGGATCCAGGGGCGTATCGACCAGGTGTTCTACCGCACGGGCTACGATTACCGGAAAACTCTGATCGAGTTTGGCCGGGAACTAAGTTCTGAAACCGATCTGGACAAAATGCTGAGTGCCGTGGTGGATCGCTTGTCGCGGACGCTGCTGGTGGACCGCATGGCCGTCTTCGTGTCCGATGGGGAAACGTCTCAGCAATTCGTGGTCGCCAAGTCGTTTGGTATGACTCAGACGAGTGGCTTGGATTTGAGCTTCCTCGGCACGCCGCGGCCTGAGGACGCGGTCGGACATTTGTTCTTCGACAACACTCACCAGGTTCCACGAGAGGCTGTGAATGCGCAGCAAGCCATCGCCAAGCTTGATCTGAACTATTACATTCCCTGCCGCGCCCAGAAGCACACCATCGCTGTGCTGGGCTTGGGCAAGACTGTGGAAGGGGATTTCCTGACCAGCGAAGACGTGGAGTTGCTGGAGACGTTGGCGGGCTATCTGGGAATCGCGGTGCAGAATGCCCGTCTGTATGCTTCGCTGCAGCAGAAAGTTGCAGAGTACGAACGCCTCAAAGACTTCAACGAAAATATTGTGGAGTCGATCAACGTCGGCGTGCTGGCGGTCGACTTGGCGGACCGGATCGAGTCCTGGAATTCGCAAATGGAAGTGATGTACGCGTTACCCCGATGGCAGGCTCTGACCAGATCTCTTGGCGATGTTTTCCCACCGGCATTTGTAGAAGAGTTCTATCGAGTCCGGCGGAATCCTGGCATCCACAACCTGTACAAATTCCGCCTGGGGACGCCGACCGGTGAGAGCCGGGTGGTCAACGTCGCCATCGCGCCTCTAGTCACGAAAGACTTCAGCGTAATTGGCCGGCTGATCATCATGGACGACATCACCGAGCGAGTTGAGCTGGAAGCGCAGCTTTCGCAAGCCGACAAGCTCTCATCCATTGGGTTGCTGGCCGCGGGTGTGGCGCACGAGGTGAATACGCCGCTGGCGGTCATTTCCTCTTACGCGCAGATGTTGTCGAAACAAGTTCAAGGTGATCCGCAGAAGGGCGCGCTTTTGGAAAAGATCACGCGCCAGACCTTCCGCGCATCCGAGATCGTCAACAATCTGCTCAACTTTTCACGCACGAGCGGCACAGAGTTCACCGCGATCGATATCAACAAAATCATCTCGGATACGCTGGCGCTCCTCGAGCACCAGTTCAAAGTCACAAAAATCAAAGTGCAGGACGAGCGGACTTCGCAGATCCCTTTGATCACCGGGAATGCGGGACGGTTGCAGCAGGTATTCCTGAACTTATTCCTGAATGCAAAAGACGCGATGAGCAAGGGCGGTACGCTGCGCATCACCACGACCAATGGCGACAGCGTCGGCGTAATGGTCTCGGACACGGGCTCCGGCATTGCGCAGGAACACATCCACCGGATTTACGATCCATTCTTCACCACCAAGACAGCGCCGAGAGAAGGTCAGGCGCGGGGGACGGGACTAGGGCTATCGGTGACTTACGGCATCATTCAAGAGCACGCCGGGAAGATTCGAGTGGAGAGCCGCTCCGGCGAAGGCACCACTTTCTACCTTGATTTCCCATTGACTAAGAAGGCAGTAAATGTCTGAAGCAGCGGTGATCGTGCGCCACAACTCGGGGGAAGCATCGCTGCCGACGGCGGGCTCCGTGTTGATCATCGACGATGAGGCCGCGATCCGCGAATCGCTGGAGACGCTGCTTGAGCTCGAGGGCTACGGAGTGGAATCGGCTGCAAGCGGCGAAGAAGGGTTGATCCGCATCGGCGAACGAAGCTTCGATCTGGTCCTGCTCGACCTGGCGCTGCCCGATCGTAACGGCATGGACCTTTTAGCTGAGATCCGCCTGCAGGATCCGGGACTCTCGATCATTATGGTCACCGCCTACGGAACGGTGGAAAATGCGGTAAAGGCAATGCAGGCGGGAGCCGCAAATTTCATTCAAAAGCCATGGGACAATGAAAAATTGCTGGCTGATGTGCGGGCTGCGGTTGCGCGCCATCGCGCGGAAGAAGAAAATGTTCAGCTAAAGCGCGCACTCAAGCAGCGCTATAACTTTGAAAACATTGTGGGTAAAAGTGAGCCCATGCTGAAGATCTTCGACCTCGTAGCTCAGGTCGCACCCAGCCGCTCCACGGTGTTGCTGCAAGGAGAAAGCGGAACCGGCAAAGAACTCATCGCCAAAGCTATCCATCTGAACTCGCCCCGCCGCGAGCGTCCTTTCGTTCCGGTCAATACCGGCTCGATGCCTCCCGATCTGCTGGAGTCCATCCTGTTCGGGCACGTGAAAGGCGCGTTCACCAGCGCGGTGGCTTCTAAGAAAGGCTTATTTGAAATTGCCGACCGAGGCACGCTGTTCCTCGACGAGATCGGCACCATGAGCCTGGACACGCAAAGCAAAATTCTGCGTGTGCTCCAGGACAAGAAATTCATGCACCTGGGCGGGATACACGAACTTCAGGTTGACGTCCGGATTATCGCCGCCACCAATGTGGATTTGAAACAGCAGGTTCGAGAAGGAAAGTTTCGAGAGGATCTTTTTTACCGGCTGAACGTCATTACTATCGACTTGCCGCCGCTTCGCCAACGCAAGGAGGATATTCCGCTGCTGGCGGGGTTCTTCCTCAATCGATATTCCGAGGAAAATGAGCGCCCGACGCGGCGCATCACTCCGGAAGCATTACGACCGCTGTTGGCATATTCCTGGCCCGGGAATGTGCGCGAACTCGAGAACGTGATCGAACGTGCCGTCGTGCTCTCCGCCGGCGTGGAAGTTGGTCCTGAACTTCTTCCCGACCAGATTGCAGGCCGGGCAAGCGCATTTTCAGCACTGGAACGCCGCACTGACGCGTCGCTGTTTGACATTATGGAGGATTGCGAGCGGCAGATCATCGTCGAGATGCTGGAAAAGTGCAACTGGAACCAGACCGACGCTGCCGAGCGTTTCCACGTCCCCCTCTCCACTCTGAACCAGAAAATCAAGCGCCTGAACATCGATATCAAGAAAAAGACCAAAGAATAATCGTGGACGCTGGGCGTCCGCGATGATTCGCTGACGGCTGAAAGCTGAAAGCTTCCCGCGCCTCTGCTATAGTTCGAGAATCGCGGCCACACGATTCCTGAATCGCATGGAACTGATCTCTCCTACGGAATTCGCCAAAGAAACTGTCCAGATCGTGGAGGATTACTCCCTTCTGGCTGGACAATCCATCGCCAACCTGTTCCGCCATCCGCGTTATTTCGCCGACATGTTGCAGCAGGCCGACCTGATTGGCGTGGGATCGCTGCCCATCGTCGTGCTGACTGGATTCTTTACCGGGGCGGTTTTGGCTTTGAACAGTTCTACGACGCTGCAACGATTTGGCTCGCTTTCTCTGCTAGGCCAATTGGTTTCGGTTGGCATGGTTCGAGAATTAGGTCCGGTGTTGACCGGGCTGATGGTAGCTGGGAGAAACTCTTCGGGAATGGCGAGCGAACTCGGATCGATGGTCGTGACCGAGCAAATCGATGCCATGCGCGCACTCGGCACCGACCCGGCGAAAAAACTGATCACTCCGCGGGTGGTCTCCACCGTCTTCATGCTCTTTTTCCTTACCATCATCTCTGACCTTTTGGGATTGTTCGGAGGCGGCGCCGTTGCCCGTGCGTTGCTTGGGATGGACTGGCATCAGTATTGGAGCACGGCCTGGCAGGCCCTGACTTTTCAAGATGTTTTCATGGGTCTGGTCAAGCCTTTGCTCTTCGGGTTTATTATTTCCACCGTAGGTTGTTATTACGGGATCTCGGCTCGGGGCGGAACCCAGGGTGTGGGCAGAGCTACAACCCAGGCCGTGGTCGCGTCTTCGGTCTTTATCCTGCTGGTGGATTTCTTCGCGACCAAGTTCCTGATGGCGATCTTTGGTTACCACTGAATCATGGCTGCACCTCCCTCAGCGATCGCAGAGCGTGTTCCCTCCGAGCCGCAGGCTGCGGGCAAGGTCATCGTTTTCGAAAACGTTTCAATCGCTTTTGAAGATAAACCCGTTCTCAACGGGATCTCGTTTTGCCTGCCCAAAGGCGAGACCAAGGCGATTTTTGGTGTCGCTGGTTCTGGCAAAAGCACGATCCTTAAGCTGGCGCTCGGTCTGTTGAAACCGGACAGCGGACACATTTATGTTCTCGGAGAAGATGTGACTCAGATGTCCGAAGACGCCTTATTCGAAATCAGGCGGAAGGTTGGCATTGTCTTCCAGGAGAGCGCGCTTTTCGATTCGCTCACAGTGCGCGAAAACGTTGCCTTTCGCCTGCTCGAAGAGGGCGACATTTCCGACGATGAAGTTGAAAAACGGGTGCGGGAAGCCTTGAGCTTCGTGGAACTCGAAAACACGGTGGACAAGTTTCCCGCCGAACTCTCGGGAGGTATGCGGCGGCGGGTCGCGATTGCGCGCGCCATTATCACCCAACCAGAGGTTCTACTCTATGATTCGCCCACAGGTGGCCTTGATCCGGTCACATCTACAACCATCATCCAATTAATCGTGAAACAACGGGACGTGTACAAAACCAGCTCCTTGTTGGTCACGCATCGGCTGCAGGATGCCTTCATCATGGCAACGCACTACTTCGATCGTAAGGCGAATGAAATGCGGCCGCTGCCGCCGGGAACACGTAGCGAAGTGCCCATGGCATTTCTCATCCTCCGTGACGGCAAAGTGATTTTCGATGGGGATGCGCACGAGCTAGCGCAGTCGAAGGACGAATACATCCGGGAATATATTTCGTAGAGGCGCCGCCTAGTAAGCCAGTTTTTCGTGATTCGATGAGGCCTAAGAGTGACGCAGCGGCGCCACCACGACCGCAACCGGCTTAGGAAGCCCTTATGAACCAGATCTCGCGAAGAAATTTTCTCGAAATGTCCGCTCTGGGATTGGCCGCAGCCGCAGTTCCTGATGTCGTCCCGCCAGCGTCCGCCGAAGAAGCAAAGCCTGCCCCAGCCAGCGAGATGTTGAATAGCCCGCAGATTTCCATTTGGGTTACATCTGGCGAGGAACGTTTTGCTGTCGCTCCGCGAGCGACGTGGCGTCCTGCGGCGGGCACACCTGCAAACGATCATCTCCAGCTGAATCCCACCATAAAGTTCCAGGAGATTTTGGGATTTGGCGGCGCTTTCACCGATGCCGCCTGCTATATGCTCAATCAGCTTACGCCTCCGGCACGAGAGAAACTCTTGCATGAACTGTTTCATCCCTCGGAAATGGGGCTGAACACAGGCCGTGTCTGCGTGGGATCGAGCGATTACTCGACCAAGGCTTACAGCTATGACGACGGCGAGGCAGATCCGGATCTGACGCGATTCTCCATCGATCATGATCGCGAATACATTCTTCCGATCCTGCGCCAGGCCCGGCAGGTGAATCCAGATTTGTTCCTCTTTTCGACTCCCTGGAGCCCGCCCGGATGGATGAAGTTCAACAACTCAATGCTGGGCGGATCCATGCGCAATCACTATTTCCCGGTTTACGCGAAATATTACTTGAAGTTTCTGCAAGCGTATGCCGCTGAAGGCGTGCCCATACAGGCGTTAACATCGCAGAACGAAGTGGATACCGATCAGGATGGGAGAATGCCCGCTTGCCTTTGGGGCCAGGAGTACGAAATTGAATTCGTGCGCGACAATTTAGGTCCACTCCTGGAGAGCAGCGGGCAACCAACCAAGATCTGGATTTTGGATCATAACTACAATTTGTGGGGACGCGTACTGGACTCACTAGAGGACGAAAAGCTTCGTAAATACGTCAATGCAGTCGCCTGGCACGGCTACTACGGCACTCCTGACATGATGAGTAAGGTCCGCGACGTTTATCCGCAGGTAGAAATGCACTGGACGGAAGGTGGCCCCGACTATACCAATCCGGACTATCTGACGGACTGGTGTAAATGGGCGGGAACCTACAGCACGGTTCTGCGCAACTGGTGTCGCTCTGTTACCGCATGGAACCTGGCGCTCGATGAGCTTGGGCGGCCAAATATCGGCCCGTTTCCCTGCGGCGGCGTAGTGACTATCAATTCACAAAGCAGAGAAATCACCCGTAGCGGACAATACTGGGCGTTTGCTCACTACTCGCGCCTAATCCGTCGCGGGGCGCGTCGCTTTGATTCCCAGAGCTCGATCGCTGATCTTCGGCACGTTGCGCTTGAAAATCCCGACGGCCAGCAGGTGCTGGTTCTGACTAATACAGGACTCGCCAAAACGATCGACCTGAGGCTCGCGGATATGGCGGCTTCGGTTGCTTTGAAGGAGAATTCCGTAACCACTTTGGCTTGGAAGTGATCGGGTAATTTGAAATCTCGAGGTCACTCGTCAGTTCGAACCCCGCGATGGCAATTACCCGATTACACAATTGCCAAATGGTCTTTCGCTAGCTGGCCTTCGCTGCTTTCGCCATCGCCTCTCGGCGCGATGCCACCTGGCCCTCGACATATTTCAACCAATCGCGTCCCTGCTTCGAACTGTTAATCAACTTCTCTATGTTGGCAAACATGCGCGGGTTGTTCATCTTCTTGCGCAGCTCCGCAAGAAATGGCTTTACCTTGGCGAAAATGAAAAACATCTCACCGCCAAAACTTGGATCCAGCACGAGTTCCTGATTAACTGTTCCCGCGAGGGTGAGCGAAGCGACCATGCTCCAGTATCCCCCGACTTGGCGGAGCCAGTTGTTTTCCTGGCTACCCAAGGCCGTCGCAATTTTCGTGAAGTCGTCGATGCTTTCGGGCCAGAAAGTTACCAGCCACCAGTTGCGTGCTTTTCGCAATTCAGCTTCGCGACGCAAGTCATAAAGTTTGATGATCAGCTCAGCGTCTGCAGCAGTAGGCTTCTTCGCCATGAAAAACCTCCAAGAAAATTTGGGATGGCTATGACAGAAAATCGCGTCACTTTGCCACAGTAGCAGATGCGAAGATCTGCGAAACGGTGCAGCTTATTACAAACTCAACCAGAAGTGTCCACGGACGCGCGCATTTCCGGATCACACAATTACTCAATCTCCGCCCACGGCGGCGGCCTCGACCGGCACTGCTCGTTCGTACTCACACTCTTTATTTGGGCACGCAATAACAGGCCCTGATTTCAAGAACTTCTCGACCAAATACTCACTCCCACAGCTTGGGCATTTCTCCGGAATCGGCTTGTGGGCTGACGTGAACTTGCACTTGGGATAGTTTCCGCAACCGTAAAAGGTATTTCCCTTGCGCGCGCGCTTTTCGACCAGATCGCCTTCTGTGCAAAGCGGACACTTCACTCCGATGAAGTTCTGCTTCACGTACTTGCACTCTGGATATCCGCTGCAAGTCGTGAACTCGCCGTAGCGGCCGTGGCGGATCATCATATTCCGTCCGCACTTCGGGCACACTTCGTCGAGCGGAATGTCTGGAACCTTCTTGCCTTGATCAAGGCGACGCGTGGTCTTGCAATCAGGATATCCCGTGCACGCCATGAACTGGCCGAAGCGCCCGCGCTTCAGCACCATCACCCGGCCACAGTTCTCGCAATATTCCTCCTGAGTAGTTTCCTGCACGTCGGCAGAATCCAGATCCGGCAGGTTGATCGGATTCTCTTTGGTGAAAGTGCAGCTATTCGGATCTTCTTTATCGTACGAACTGCAAGCATAAAACGAACCGTGCTTGCCCCATTTGATCACCAGCGGCGAACCGCAGCGTTCGCACTTCTCGTCCGTCGGCTTCTCCATCCGCTTGATGTTCTCCATGTGCTTGGAGGCGTAACGGAGATCTTTCTCGAACTTCTTGTAGAAGTCGCCCAGCGCGTGGGTCCAGGTTTCCTTGCCTTCTTCGATTTCGTCCAGTTCTTCTTCGAGACGGGCGGTATATTGAATGTCGAAGATGTCAGGAAAGTTTTCGACCAGCAGATCAGTTACGACCAGACCGATTTCCGTTGGCGTAAACTTGCCACCGAGCTTTTGCACATACTGCCGCTCTTGGATCGTGCTCAGAATTGCGGAATACGTAGAAGGACGGCCGATGCCGCGCTCTTCCAGTTCTTTCACCAGCGACGCTTCGTTGTAACGCGGCGGAGGCTCAGTGAAATGCTGCTCTGGCTTCAGGGCTTTAAGGATCAGCTTCTGGCCAGGCTCCAGCGCAGGCAATTTGTGCTTCAGTTCTTCGTCTTCTTCGTCCTTGCCTTCCTTGGATTCTTCATAAACCTTGAGGAAACCGTCGAACTTTTCCACCGAACCCGTCACCCGGAACCAGAAAGTTTCAGTGCCTGATTTAGCATCGATATCGACCGTCGTCTGATCGAACACAGCAGGCGTAATTTGCGACGCAACGAACCGCTGCCAGATCAGCTTGTAAACTTTGAATTCGTCTTCCTTCAGATACTGTTTGATCTGATCGGGATGGCGCATGGCCGAACTCGGACGGATCGCTTCGTGAGCTCCTTGGGCCGCCTTCTTCTCTTTGTAGACGTTGGGCGCTTCAGGAAGATATTGATCACCATACTGCTGCTTGATGTATTCCCGCACCTCGGCCAGCGCTTCATTCGAAACGCGCACCGAATCCGTACGCATATAAGTAATGAGGCCGACCAGTCCTTCCTCGCCTAGTTCCACACCTTCATAGAGCCGCTGCGCAATCATCATGGTGCGCTTCACGCTGAAGCGAAGCTTGCGCGACGAATCCTGCTGCAGCTTGCTGGTAGTGAATGGCGGAGTCGCGTTGCGCCGGCGCTCTTTGCGATCAACCGTTCGAACGATCCAGTCGGCATTTTCCAGAGCGGCGCGTATCTTCTCTGCGTCCTCGCCGTTAGTGACTTCGATCTTCTCTTCGCCTTTGCCCTGAAAGCGGGCGTCGAAAGCCGGCGGCTTGGAGAGATTGGCGTCGATCGTCCAGTATTCTTTCTTTTCGAACGCCTTGATTTCGCGTTCGCGCTCGACGATAAGGCGCAGCGCAACCGTTTGCACGCGACCGGCGGACAGACCTCGCCGAACCTTGTCCCAGAGCAAGGGCGAAACTTGATAACCCACGAGACGATCTAGAACGCGCCGAGCCTGCTGCGCGTCCACGAGATTCTGATCGATATCGCGGGGATGCTCGAAAGCTTCTCGAACAGCGCGCTGCGTGATCTCGTTAAAAGTCACGCGCCGTATGCGCTCTGGCTCCGGTTCGGCGCCCTTTTTCGCTTTCTTCTTTTTCTTTTTGCCTTTTGGGTCGTCACTCAGTTCTTCCGCCAAATGCGCCGCGATGGCTTCCCCTTCGCGGTCCGGATCGGGCGCGAGGTAGATCGTATCCATCCCCAACGCGAGCTTCTTCAACCGGGCGACCACTTTCTCTTTGCCGGGAATGACGACGTATTCCGTGTCGAAATCATTCTCGACGTCGACCCCGAGAGTGCTCTTGGGCAGATCCTTTACATGTCCGAGCGAAGCCTCCACGGTGAAGCCCTTGCCCAGATATTTCTGGATGGTCTTCGCCTTGGCGGGCGACTCGACGATCACTAAACCTTTAGTCAATGTGTCCTCAGTCGATTCATATGCTTTTTGTGAAGCTAGCACGAACTGGAAGAATTCAACAAGTTACGAGCTAGAAAGCCTTCACAAAATTCTTGCCCGGCAGCTGCTTCACTTTGCCCGCAAGCTCGAGCTCAAACAAAGCCGCGAATATCTCAGATGACGATAAATGAGGCTCCAATTGCTCCACAATTTCATCGATGTGCGTAGCTTCGTCGGCTTTCAGCAGGGCGAAAATCTTCTTTTCGTGCGGTGACAGCTCCGTTTCCCCGAATAGAGATGCGGTTTGCTCCGTCTGCGATTCATGGCCGCCCTTGGGCTGGAGCGTAAGTCGTACGTCTGCCGGGAGTTCCTCCCAGACGTCCTCCCATGTGGCAACCAGCTTCGCGCCTTGTTTGATCAGCGTGTTCGGTGTCCACGAGCCTTTGTTGGTGACATTGCCAGGCACGGCGAAAACTTCGCGATTTTGCTCCAAGGCGCAGCGCGCGGTGATGCGGGTGCCGCTGTATTCGGCGGCTTCGACCACCAAAACTCCCAATGAGATTCCGCTGATGATGCGGTTGCGGATGGGGAAATTTTGCGGCGCGGCAAACGTTCCTATGGGAAATTCAGAGATCACGGCGCCGCCCAGGGCGAGAATCTGTTCCACCAACCGCGCGTTCTCCTTGGGATACACGACATCCACGCCCGTCCCCCACACCGCTACCGTTTTGCCCTTTGCCGCAATCGCGCCCCGATGCCCGGCCGTATCGATACCCCGGGCCATGCCACTGAAAATTACCAAGCCACGCGCCGCCAGATCGCACGCCAGTCTTTCGGACATGCCTGATCCATAGGGCGTAGGATGACGCGTGCCGACCAGTGCGATTCCAGGATGCGAAATCACCGCGTCGCTACCACGCAAATAGAGAATTAGCGGCGGATCATAAATTTGTTTCAATTGCGCTGGGTATCTGGGGTCGTCTAAAGAGACGATCTGCGCACCGGCAGCGGCGGCCTTGCCCAGTTCGTCCTGCGCCAGCTCCATGGAACGGCCAGTGCCAAGCGATTGCGCGGAAACTGCGCGCAGGCCGGCGGCTTCCAGTTCGGTGAGCGAAGCCCGGAAGAGCGCTTGTACGCCACCGAAAAACTCAATCACGCGGCGAGCTTTCGTGGGCCCTAATCCCGGCGTAAGAGCCAAAGCCAGCCATTGCATCGAGGTTTCGCTGGTCTTGCAAACCGAAACGGCCGCGTCCGACACTGCACCCTCCAGGAGTCTCACGGGCATCTATACACGCCCGGAAAGCAGTGTCAAGGTAAGATGAACATTGAATTTGTTAGAATTGATTAGTTCCCTGAATGAAACGCCTTCGAATTTCCGCCATCTCCTACCTTAATACTGCGCCCCTGATGTGGGATTTCGAACACAAAGAAGTTCACGCGGATTTCGATATTTCCTATACACTGCCCTCGCAGTGCGCCGCGAGTTTACGCCAAGGCTCTGCGGATCTCGGCATCATTCCCGCCGCGGCTTACGCCAGCATTCCCGATCTCGCAATTCTTCCGGGTGTAGCCATCGCATCACGCCGCGCGGTTCGCTCCATCCTGCTGGTCAGCAAAGTTCCCCTGGAAGAGATTCGGACAGTCGCGCTGGATACTTCGTCCATGACTTCGGTCGCACTGACCAAAGTTCTGTTTGAGAAATGGTGGGGCGGCGCCAGAACTTTTACCGCTATGACCCCGGACATCGAACAAATGCTGCAGACGCACGACGCCGGCTTGGTGATTGGAGATCCAGCTCTACGGATCGATCGCTCGCGCTACATCACTTATGATCTCGCCGAGGAGTGGATACGACTGACGGGCAAGTCCTTTGTCTTTGCCTTCTGGGCAGTACGGCAGGATGCGTTGAAAAACGTGCCTCGCGATTTGGATCTCGCCACCGTTTTTCAGGAATCACGCGACCACGGGTTGCTGCCGGAGAGTCTCGATTGCACAGCCAGCGAGTGGGGGCCACGCTTAGGCTTGAGCCAGGAAAACGTTAAACGCTATCTGACCGAGAACATTCATTACTTCCTCGACCCAGCTCGCCTTCATGGCATGGAGCTCTTCTTCAAATATGCCCAGGAGTGTGGAGCGCTATCAACCGCACCTCCGTTGTTCTTTTTGGATGCAGCGAAGGCAGCGGTCACTTAGTCTTATTTCCCTGTCTAGCAACTCTGCACTGTAAACTACATCTCACCACAATCGAATGCTGCCTCACCTCCAGTTGTTGCTCGCGGTCTCCACTTGGGTTCGACTCCGGCGGCTGGGCGGAGTGGGTCTGGTTATATTGGGCGTCGCCGACAACTCCGTCATCCCGCTGACCGGCAGCATGGACGTGTTGACCATCTGGCTGTCCGCCCGTCACCGTGAGCCCTGGCCATATTACGCGCTTATGGCGACGGTTGGCGCAGTGCTTGGCGGTTACATAACGTACGCTTTGGCTCGAAAGGGCGGCAAGGAAGCGATGGAACGCAGGCTCTCGAAAAGACGAGCCGCAAAAGTTTACAAGAGATTTGAAAAATGGGGATTCGGCGGGATCGCGATTCCGGCCATTCTGCCTCCGCCATTTCCTTTTTTCCCTTTCCTGCTCGCCGCCGGTGCAATGCAGTATTCACGAAAGAAGTTTTTGGCTGCCCTCGTGCTCGGCCGTGGAGTTCGCTATTCGATAGTTGCCTACCTCGGAGTGCGCTATGGCAACCACATCGTGCGCTTCTTTGCCCGTTACAACAAAGAAGCTCTGGCCATACTCATCGGCTTGGCGGCGGTAGGCGGAATTATTACGTTGATCCAGTATCTTCGCTACAGGAAATGACGCAGCCGTGGGAGCTCTGCTCAATGCTGCGTTAGATTTGGACCAACCGCCATGCCTCCGCTAGAATTGTGGTAGTTGTACCCGAGCCCATGTCCCTGACCAAACAGCAAGCTCTCGACCTTTTTCGATCCGATGATTTGATTGGCATCGGCATGGAAGCCAATTCCTTGCGCCGCAAGCTTCACCCCGAAGGCGTGGCCACCTATATCATTGATCGCAACATTAATTACACCAACTACTGCACTGAATACTGCACCTTCTGCGCCTTCTATCGCCCGTTGAAAGGGCCCAAAGCAAAAGAGGGATACATCCTCGATTTCGACACCATTTACGAAAAGATTCGTGAGACCGTCGAACTCGGCGGCACAGGAGTGCTGATGCAGGGTGGCTTGCATCCTGACCTGAAGATTGACTGGCATGAGCAGATGCTGCGCGGCATCAAGCAGCGTTTTCCGAAAATTCATCTGCACTGCTACTCGGCTTCCGAGATCATTGCCATCGCGGAATATAGCGAGCTAAACATCCGCGACACAATCGCGAGGCTTAGAGATGCGGGCCTAGATTCAATCCCCGGCGGCGGTGCGGAGATTCTCGACGATGAAGTCCGCTACAAGATCGCGCGCCTGAAATGTTTGACCGACGATTGGCTCAACGTCCATCGCACCGCGCACCAGTTGGGGATGAGAACGACTGCGACCATGATGTTCGGCGTAGGCGAGAACTACGAGAACCGCATAAATCACTTCCAGTCGCTCTACGAATTGCAGGAGGAAACCGGCGGCTTCACCGCATTCATTCCCTGGAGTTTTCAGCCGCAGAATACCGCCCTGGGCGGACGCCACTGGGACGAAGCCACCGCAGTTGAATATTTGAAAGTGCTCGCAATCTCCCGGCTCTATCTCTCAAATTTTCTGAATGTGCAATCCAGTTGGGTGACCCAAGGACTGAAAGTCTGCCAACTCGGCCTGCAATTCGGCGGCAACGACGTGGGCTCGGTCATGCTCGAAGAGAATGTCGTGCGGGCGGCGGGAGTGACCAACTGCACTACGGAAGAAGAATTACGGCGAATTATCCGCGATGCCGGCTTCAAGCCGGTGCAACGCGATACGTTATATCGGACATATTTTCTAAACTGAAGCTTCATAGCTTGGTGCGACTCGCGCGGGCCGACACACGCACAAGTTCCGGTAGAATGAAGGTTTCAGATAGACTCACCTTGAGTCACTGAGAAGCCTCATCCAGAACCGCATGCTCTTTCCCTGCCAACTGCTAGCCGCGTTCGTCGCTCCGAAGGGGATCGGGCAATACATCCGCCAGCATTTTTTCGATAAAACTTTCCAGGGCCTGTATCACCCCAACGCTTTTGATACGGCGTTGCTGATTCCTTATTTCATCGTGCTGATATTGCTGGCGTCATACGGCGCACATCGCTACGTCCTGGTTTATCTCTATTACAAGCACAAGAAGAATCGCACTACCGAACCGGCCGCGCATTTTTCCGAACTGCCGCGAGTCACCGTTCAACTCCCCATCTTCAACGAGCAGTTCGTAGTCGAGCGG
>Ga0206844_10071_pt1 | contig 38598 bp, 36 predicted proteins | sample Alteio_BWOrgCont_22_FD_152907 | JGI IMG/M metagenome (GOLD analysis project Ga0206844, IMG submission 152907) | Enriched cells from forest soil in Barre Woods Harvard Forest LTER site, Petersham, Massachusetts, United States -... | ecosystem: Environmental > Terrestrial > Soil > Temperate forest >...
GCGTCCGCCGATGCGGTTCTAGAACTCCGACGGCGAGCGCAAGCCTGGACCCAACAGGGTTGGTTGTATTTGAGTCGTTCAAGGTTGCCTAGGTCTCGAAAGGGATGGCCTATTCTGTCCGTTCGAACAGTTCAACTGTCTTTTTGACAGCTTTCCTTTCCTTCCAGGATGATGTCCTTTCCCGTCAGTAGCCACTCAACGGTTTCCCTGATCTAGCCGCAAACCGAGGAAGTATTTCAGCGCCGAATTCGGTTATTCCCTTCTCATCTCGAATGCTGAGCCGCTGATTAGCCGTTTCGCACACAGTCGTGCTTGGAACGAGGGATGATCCTCGGAAAGCCTTCCGCCTCCCGCAAATCGGGGGCAGCGCGCTCTCGCCGAAACGCTCAGCGGTGATGCACTGTGGCGTGGCATGCAGAGCAAACAGTAATCAGGTTCTGGTCTGAATCACCACCCGCGCGGCTCCGGAATTGTTTGTGTTGGACTTCAAGATTGGACCTTGCGCCGCACGCCTGACCTCGCCAGCCATCGCGACGTAGCACATGGTTACGGAGCTGTTCTTACAGCTCGGGATCGAGCCGCCGGGTTGTTTCGGTCGGACACACTTGATCCCGCCTTCTCGGCGACATCGTTCCCTCGGTGGGCCGCCACGGCGAAGTTCGCAGAAAGTCAGTCTGCTGGCTTCGTGCCAACCCGCCCCAGCATTCGCTCGAGGAATTTAGTGCCTTGTTTTTTGTAGGTGTCCGATCCGGCCAAGAGAAAGGCTTCACATATGCGGGCAACACTCTGACCTTCACGAGTTGCAATCGCTTCAACGTCTTTCTTCAGGTGCGAGCTTACTCTGAACGTAAGGCGAGTGTCTTTCTTCATCCGCGCAATCTTAGCACCTGGATATTTGTTAAATCCGCCAAAATTAGTTGACTTTGGAGATTCTTTATGTCATCCTTTTATATTCCTATTGTCATCCATTTGGATGACACAGCAGATCCCGGAGGCACTCTAGTGAGATCAATACGCAGCTTAGTCAGAGAGAACTCATCAGCCGCCAAGAGCCAATGGGCCACACATATCAACAAATCGTGCATGCGAAGCTTGAGGTTGTTGACAATCAGCTACAGATTCTCCGTTGCCTGTGGGGACCTGCTTTTACTCGAAAATGGGTGGTACGTAACTCATGCCGGTCTGCTTCGACTAGCTCGTCGACGCCGATGCGTCGGAATGCATGTCGAGCCAGCGACAGAGTTTTCAGAACCCTCTGCAGCCCGATGGGCGTTCAAAGCCACTGTTTACAAATCTGCCAGGTGCAAGGGTTTTGTCGGTTATGGCGACGCTGATTCCTCCAATGTTTCCTTCCGTGTGCAGGGGGCCGAAATGCGCGTTGCCGAAACTCGCGCCGTGAACCGGGCCTTAAGGAAAGCGTACGGAATCGGGATCTGCTCGGTCGAAGAAATCGGCTCGTTCAAGGGCCAAACCGAGCCGACCGGCGAATCAAGAAAAACGCCGCAGCCGACAAACGGAAATGGTTACGGCGGTCGCACCGTCCGCGATCATCTTTGCCAAATCATTCGTCAGCATAAACTCGATCCCAATCTCGTCAAGGCCTACGCTGTGGATTTCACTGGCACCAAGGCATTGCGCGACGCCACGCGCGAGCAAGTTGAAAAGTTTGTCGCGCACTTAGCCGATTCTGTCGAGAAAGACCGGGATGCGCTGAACTGCCAGCTCAACAGCTATCTCGGCCAGAAAGAAGGTGCAGTGTGAAACGCCAAATTGCAGGCCTCCATGCCGCGGATCGCTGCGCGGCCGACCAACTCCCCGACGGGCTTTTTCTAGTTCGAGTGCAGAAAGTCTGGTTCCGTCGACAAGCACAAAAGCCGTATTACACTCTGGCTTTAGCCATCCTCGAACCCGGTCGATTTTCCGACCATGTCATTTCCAGCCGCCTCTATTGCAACCCCAAAGCCCTCTGGAAGTTCAACTGGTTCCTGCGCGACTTTGGCTACGATGTCGAACTGCTGGGCCGCGATGAAGTCGATGAATCGCAGCTGATTGGCCTTACTGGCGTGGTGAAGATCAGCCACGTCATCATCAACGGTGCTTCCCTGCTCCGGCTGGATGGTTTTGCCCCCGCCGGTCGCTGGGAGGAGCTTTCGCCCGCCAATCTCGATGGTTCGCAGGTAGCCTGATGGTATACAGCTATACCCAAATCAGCCAGTACCTGACCTGCCCGCGGCGCTACCGCCATCGCTATCTCGACGGATGGAAAGAAAAAGATACTCGTGCCGCGATGCTCTTTGGGTGGGCCTTCGAGCAAGCGTTGGGCGCTTATTTTCGCCGAGAAGATCCCGGGGACGTCCTCTTTTGCGAATGGTCCGCCTGCAAAGATCAGAATCTGCACTTTTCGAGCCACGATACTTGGGATCGCATGCTCGAGCAGGGGATCATGCTACTCACGCGCTTTTGCCAGGATGACCGCGTCCGCATTTACCAGCCGCGGCGTAACTTGCAGGTCAAGTTCACACGGCCCATCGAGAAGAACGAATTTGTTGCCTACATTGATGGGATCGGGAAACTGGATGGGACACGCTGCCTGCTGGAATGGAAGACCTCCTCCCACCGATATCCCGAAGAACCGGAAGGACTGCAGGCTCTTGATCCACAGCTGATTTGCTACTCCTGGATGACCGGCATCGCCGAGGTTGCGCAGGTGGTATTCGTTCGCAAACGGCTGGTGGAAGTCCAGTATTTGCGCACCACGATCAGCGACGCGCAGCGGCAAGAGTTCGGTCATTTGGCCGAGGACACGATCCGGCGAATCGAGTCGGCGGACTTCCCGCCGCACAGTGGCATTCGCTTTCCGCAGAACCCGTGCAGCACGTGCCCATACTTGGGACTCTGCTTGGGCAAGCAAGAGTTGGTCGAGGCCGCGCTGGTGCGGCGGCCAGGAGCAGAGAACCTTGGTTGGCTTGACGAGCTTAATTACTAGAAATCCACCAATGCCGTCGAAATTCAATCGTCGCCGCGCTCTGTTTGTGCTAGGCAAAATCGACGAGATCTTGGCCTGGGAGCGGCAGAAGGAAGCGGAACGAGATACTCGGTTTGTCGAAATGGGGCGCTATCTCTGCGAAGTGCGGGCGGGACAGTACTGGCGGGTGGACAACGTGAAATCGTTCGACGAATTCCTGGAGAGACGCTTTCCGGAGTCGCGCAGGAAGGCGTATTACCTAATGTCCATCCACGAGCACCTGCCGCCGCAGGCAAGAAAGGAACTGAAGGAAGTGGGCTGGAGCAAGGGTGTGGAGTTGGCCAAATTAGCCAGGCGGGACCGGCAGCACTTTGAAAGTGCAATCTGGTTGCACAAAGCTCGCGAGATGACCACGGAGCAGTTTAAGCAGGAGGTCGAGAAGGAGTTAACTGGGCGGGAAACGGAACCGTGGGAGATTGTCTACTTCAAGGTGTACAAAAGCCAAATGCCAGTGGTCGAGCAGGCAATCGAAACCGCGGCTCTGATGTTGGGAAGCGACAAATCCCGGGGCTACTGCCTGGAGATGATCTGCGCCGACTTTCTGGCGGGAGCGAATCTGGAGAATGAAAACCCTGAGGTTCTCTTGCAATCGGCGTTACGCTTCTTCAAGTTTCTGTCTGGTGAAGAGAGGCAGACGTTTCTGCACCACGTGACCGAGAAAGCGTCATGAGTCTGGTTCGACCGAAAAGCTCACCCCTGAGGCTCAAGCCTGACCAGTACGACAGTCTCCGCTCCCAAGTGCTGCGTCGTGACGGTTGGAGATGCCAATTCTGCGGCGCAATGTCCAACCTTGAGGTTCACCATAAGGACTTTCGAAGTCACTCGGGCGAGGATTCGGAGAAGAACCTGATCACGCTGTGCAATCCTTGCCACACAGCCGCACACCGCTGCTGAGAAGGAGCGACATGTCAGCGGTATCTGGCGGACAATCTTGCCCCACGCACGGACGAAGCAGCATTATAGAAATGCTCGTCGAGAGTTGATTGAGAAACGCAGCTTCCCTCCAAATGCAAACCAGGACCCACTGCACCAACAGTACGTCGGGCGCAAACCACCCGGTCGTTATTGCCCGATCGAACTCGCCGTGGAAGAAAACACGTTGTTTGCACTCCCGCCAATCAATCGGATTGTTCCAACTACTAAGACCAAAATGACGGCTAGCATCACCGCATACTCAGCGATATCTTGGCCTTCTTCTTGCAACCAGAGCTTGCGAAGCAAATCCGTCATGATCGCACCTCCGTGCAACTCACCGAGATTGTATACCCCGCCTCTCTGTCGTGGAAGGAATTCGTCAGTTTGGTCCGTGGGCCAGGGCAAAGAAACAAATCGCACGCGACTCCGCCAGTAGGCCTTAGCCTTAGCTTGCGTCTGACAGGCGTATGCGCTGGGCGGGGAAGTGTTCTCCGCGCCTTCCGTTCTCCGTCTAAATGATGCACTGAACTTTCTACGACTTTTGCTGTTTGACCCACATGGCCACAGAACTGGCAATTGCCATGACAAAGAACAGCATGGCGCCATCTAGAAAGCTCCTATATGAAATCGGATTTTTCCCCGCCGTCGCGGCAGGGAGAGCAAATAGACCAGCGATTGCGAGCAGCCGCGTGATTAAGGCAAAAACCGTGGAGATGACACCGATCCAATAGGCTACGGTACATAGCTGTTTCTCCATGTTCATTCTCCTTTTCGTGGGATTTCCGGAGAAGGCACCGACTGACCAACACAACATATCCTGACAACGAAACTTGCCTGCCATACCCGGTCTTGATCTTTCGCCCCTCACCGGATGTGGGCAAATATACACCCGAGCGTCAATTGCGACTATTTGTTTCAAGTCGCAGGCCATAATCGCGAATTCCCAACTCCGTCTTTCAAAGTCCAGTCCCGGCTCTTGTGAAATCGCTCGGACAGCAGAATTTAGGTGCTAACCTTTCTTCCCCTGGATTCCCTGCTAACAGGGGAAAGTACAGGGAATTTCGTCTTTTTCAACCCGATTCTTACGGCCGCTCAGCTCAACTGGGCACATTCCGCGGGAGTTGATCGCAGTAGTGGTTTGAAGCGACACGTGATTTATCAGGGAGCTAGCAGGGAAAGGATTTCCCTGCTGCCGAGCTCCCGTCGTTGAGCCGAGAGGCAGTGAATGGATTTTAATTGGACCCAAGGTTTACCGGCTGCAAGCTCGGTAAATTTCGAGAATGGGGTTGCGATGGTCGATTTATTTGTTCGGATGTTGCGACGACGCGGCCGGATTGAGTAGGCGAACGCCATTAACAATCACTTTCGGATCGGCAGTCCCACAGTCGTGACCGATGCAATGCTTTATGGAATATTGGTAACAGGAGGCTGGTCCGTCCCCTGATTGTGGAATTGTCTCATCGCTGGCGGGATGCTCATTATCACCGTGAAATTTCGCGCTATGAGCAAATGCGTGCGAGGATCCAAAATCGAGATTGAACTTCGACTTATCCTCTAATGTAAACCACAATATCACGGTCCCTGCAGAAACGCAGATATCGGCATTAGGGCTCCCTGGTCCGCCGGCCAAATTCTGGGTGGTTGCCGTGGCGAGCGTGCCGTTATGTGAAATCCTTACGATGCAGGGTGCGCCGCTATCGCCAGGACTGCCGCACGTGGGAGCGCACATCGGAACCGACCCACGTGCCCCAGGAGTGCCCGCGATTGCGGAATTGACCAACAGTCCGAGACCCAAGAAAGCGGAGGCTGTGAGTCTGTAGGCAAAGGGTTGAAGTCTCATGGCACTCCTCATCGACTTGACGACATCGGGGATTTATCCTTTTCCTGCCGCGACCATCGCTGGTAGCGAGAATCGGAGCGCAATGCGAGGAGCTCCGGTTCGTGCTCGACATCCTCGATCGAGTAGCCAGATTTCACAGCTTGGTCGATCGCTGCAAGGGCCTGATTACGGTTGCCGATAATCTCATAAACCAAGGCAGAAGTAAACAAAACATCGCTATCCTTTGGAGATAATCTCAGCGATTTGTTAATAAAGCTTTCTGCATCTTTCTTTTTGCCTAGGTGCGCGTCATACAGAGCAATTCCGCTTAGCACTTCAGTGTCATTTGGATTCACCCGCAGCTCATCCATCGCGGCCTGCAAAGCTTTTTTGTAAGCCGAAATCGCGTCCGAAGCCCCGGACGGAATCTGGCGATAGCTGTCTCCCAAGTTGCGCCACAAGACATCGTTGTGCGGATCAAGTTCAGTGGCTCTCTTCATGGCGTCGACGGCTTCTGGATACTGGCCAAGATACATGTAGGCCGACCCCAGATTGTTCCACGCTCGGGAGGTCTCTTTTAAACTCAACCCTTTTTTCAAGGTAGCGATCGCATCATCGTAGCGAGCCATCGCAATATAGACTCCACCAAGATCGTGGTATCCAATGGAATTGTCCGGTTGCAGATCGATCATGGCCTGGAACTGTGCCGCGGCATTCGCAAACTGCCCATGACGGTAGTAAAAAGCGCCTAAGCCGCTGTACCCGGCCCAATATCCGGGGCGGCGATTAACTACAGAGCTCAAGGCGGCTTCTGCCTCAGTAAGTTTCCCTTGAGCTTCGTAAGTCTCTCCAATTAGGTATTCGGCTTGAATTGCGGAAGGATCCAGCTCAAGGGCCTGGTGAAACTCGGATAGCGCTTTCTCGAGTTCTCCGGTTTCTTGATAGACCTGTCCCATGGTGACGTGAACCGGTACCAGTCGATGATCCAATTGGAGTGCGCGCTGTCCGTTCGATGTAGCTTTCTTAATCCACTGCGGATCTTTTGTGAGCGCGTATTTACTGGCATATGTACTGCCGAGTCCCGCATAAGCGAGGGCATAACCTGGATCCTTTGACAGGGCTCTGGTAAACAAGTCGATGGCACGATCCAAGCTGTCTTTGTCATAGCGTTGCGAGTACCCGACTCCCTGTTCGTACAATTCATATGCCCCGGGCAGCTTCGTCTCCCCTAAGTTGACCGTGCGCGCCGCTTCAGGGCTGATTTGTAAGTCCACCATATCAGCGACGGACTCCCACACCTGACCTTGCAATTCATTAAGATCGGACGACGTTGCTTGAATTGTGCGGGAAGCAAGCTGCTTATGATTCTTGGCATCAACTAGGTTCGAAGTGAGAATTACTCCTGTTCCCGTGTGCTGGATACTTCCTGTAATCGCCAACGTGACGTTCAGCTTGCGATAGGCATCTTCAAGATTCTTGATTTGCCTAGTGTCGGTTGAAGGAACTACCCAGAACGATTTTTGAAAGCGCTCCAATTGTGACAGCTTGCTCGTTAGGCTCTCGACGACACCGTCGCTGAAAGCTTGATCGCTGGCGTCGTTGCCGATACTTTTGAAGGGGAGCACAGCAATGTGTTTCTGCTCGGGGAGTCGATGCAACGGATTGGGAAGAATGCCGGCCCAGATGAGGGCTAGCAAGGCGATAAATAGAATTGTGACCGCGCTGAAGGCGATAGCGTGTTTCCTTAATGAAGAAACTCCAGCAGAGAGATACCGAGCTGACCTGTCGCCAGACAAGATTTGCCAGACTTCCTGAACATCATGGAAGCGTTCAAGCGGTTCCGACGCAATACACTTCGTGACGACGCTCTGCCAACGTGAACCGATTTGTTTGGCTTTGTCGATCTGAACATCCTTGAAAGGTGCCTTACGTGAACTTGGCAATTTTGCCGTCAGCATTTGAAAGATCGTCAACCCTAGAGCATAAACATCTGTCTCCGGTCCGTATTCGCCACGAAACTGCTCAGGGGCCATGTAGGAGGGCGTCCCTACCACTTCGGCCTGCGACAGAGTGGAATTGTCTTGCGGTCGTAGACTTCTCGCGAGACCAAAGTCCGTTACCTTGACAACTCTTTGGCCAGCTTCCTCTATCAGCATTACGTTCCCAGGTTTGAAATCGCGATGCACAATGCCCAGTGCGTGCGCGGTGGAGAGCGCTGCGACCATCTGACTGATCAAGGGAAGCGCCTGATCACAAGTCATCGCCCCATGCTCGTGGAGATGCTCAGCCAAAGTGGTTCCTTCCAACAGTTCCATTGTCAGAAAAAATATGTCACCGCACACTGGATGGTTGTGATGCCCGAGATCGTATACTCGGCAAACATTCCGATGCGTCACCTTCCTGGCCAGCTGAATTTCGCGCTTAAACCTGTTGACTTGATGAACGGACAGAACAGGGGAAAGCACAATCGTCTTGAGCGCCACCCTACTCGCGAGCTCTGAATCTTCCACTTCGTAGACTTCTCCCATCCCGCCTTTTGCGACAAACCGAATGACCTGGTATCGCCCCCCCACGACATCACCGACCATAAAGATGGGGTGGCTCGGTTGTAACAAAGTCAAAGTACGATCGCGTTGCCCGGCGTCGAGAAGTGAGGTCGTTTCCTGCGCATTCTCGAGAAGCTCTTGGACCTCTGCTTGCAAGGTGAGGTCTCCAGCGCACGATTCGGCAAGAAAGTCCATACGCCTCTCAACCGGAATCTCCAGGGCGCGGTGGAAGATGGTTTCTGCTCGGCTCCATCCTTCGGCCTTCATCATGGCGGCACCGACTCTTTTGTAAGCGCGATTATAGCGCCAGGTCTGCAACAAAGAGGCAAAACGGTTTGATTTGGCTTGGCCCATAGCGGCAGTCAGTAACCGTGGCTGGTGTCCTTAAAAAAGACGGGTTTGCCCGTGCGGTAATGGGGAAGGTTCGATTGGTTTACGAAGGCAGGCTGTTAGCGATTGTTCTGGCCCAAAAGTAAATACTTGTATAGCGCCGGGAGCCAGCGGCATGATGGCAAAGTTCAGGGAACGATGCAATCTGGGTCGGATTGCGTCGAACTTTGCATGACATCCCTCATCTCGCACGGCAAGGAAATCGAGCTCGTGAGGAGAGTTATGAATAAAAGGGGAAGACCAAGTAAGAAAGGCGAAATACCTAAATGGATGCTGCGGCGGGAAACCATGATCGTTTACGGCTACGATGACGCTAGAAAGCGTGGTGAGAAGCATGCCGCAGCCGTTAAAGAGGCGGTGAGATATGTTCGAGAAGCCGACTCTTTTATGCGAATCTCTGAGACAGAAGTCAGACGCGTTCTGGCGTACTGGCGGCCAATATCCGAACAGGATGGCCTGGTTGTCTTCGAATCAAGTCCCTCGGAGAACACCCTCACATTGCCCAACGGCATGGTGATCCGAATCGGTTTGACGTCAGGTATTGGACCGCGCCCGATTTATCCCCGAGCGAACGCCGCTGAGAAGCCTTCCTCGCATCACAACACCTAAAAATCAAACCAACTGGGCCGGCAGCGTTCTACTGTGGTCGCTGCCGGTCACTCCCACGGGCACGGCCCGGGCGATGCCACGTTTACCTTCTAATTTATTTGGACTCATCCTTCGATTGACATTGCATTTACCTGCTGCAAAATGACTCCATGCCGAACTCGACAATTGCAGTCGAACGCTCCAACGAAATCGGAGCTGCTGTCGCGGCGCACTCGGATCCGGAGGTCTGCGTTACCAGGGTGGCAATTTCCGAGCTGAAACTCGATCCGACGAACCCTAGGGCACACAGTAAGCGACAGCTCAAGCTACTCGCAAAAAGCATCGAGACTTTTGGATTCGTGTCACCTGTGCTGATCAACGCTCAAAGGCGTGTGATAGCCGGTCATGGTCGGATAGGGGCAGCAAAACTCCTAGGTCGCCAATTCGTGCCCGCGATCAGTATCAATCACCTCTCGGAACGTCAGCTCAAAGCTCTCGTGATTGCGGACAATCGTTTAGCCGAGCGGGCTACTTGGAACCGAAAGCTTCTCCGTGAGCAGTTAAAAGCTCTTTCAGAGGTTGAGATCGATTTTGATATTGAAGCGATCGGTTTCGAGATTGGCGAAATCGACCTTCTGATCGAGGGCACGGAACCAGCTACCAAAGGCGATGGCGATCCTGCTGACGCGTTGCCGGAAGCAACGACATCTGCCCAGGTCAGCAAGCCGGATGCCGTGTGGTTGCTAGGACGTCACCGCGTGCATTGCGGCAATTCTCTTAATGAGAGCAGCTTCTCTGCATTGATGGAGGACCGTCGCGCAGATGTCGTGATCACCGATCCTCCTTACAACCTAGGCGTGAACGAAGTGACCCGACTAAGCAACATTCGACAAAAGGATTTCAAAATGACCGCCGGCGAGATGAGCGAAAGTGGGTTCGGAGACTGCCTCGCTCAGGTTTTCGATTTGCTCGCGTCTCACAGTGCCGATGGCTCTCTACACCACATTTTCATGGATTGGCGCCACATGAGCGAAATCCTGGTTGCCGGCAACCACGCCTACACGGAACTAACGAACGTTTGCGTTTGGGTTGGTGATAAAGGGGGCTCGGGGTCGCTCTACGAACTAGTCTTCATTTTCAAAAGCGGGGAGGGCAAGCACCGGAATGACTTACAGCTTGGCCAAGATGTCCGCTACAAGAGCAACGTTTGGAACCATCCGGCTGTGAATTCGTCCTCACGAACGACGGAAGAGGGGAACTTACTTGAACTGCATCGGAGAACCAAGCCGGTTTCGTTGGTCGCAGACGCGATCGAGTATTGCACGTCTCGCCGCGACTTCATCCTCGATCCATTCTTGGGCACCGGGACAACTGTGATCGCAGCGGAGCGCAGTGGTCGCGTGTGTTATGGCATCGAGTTGAACCCTCTGTATGTCGACACGATTGTTCGGCGCTGGCAGGCATTTACCGGGCTTGTTGCCACGCATGTGGTCTCGGGGCGCAGCTTTACCGACCTGGAACAGGAGGCCGCAAAATGAGCAGCAGTGACGAAGCAGAAACTCAGCATGAGGCGGGCACGGAGGTAGAGCGGGAGCCGGAATCTAGGCAATCCGTGGGTTATGCAAACCCTCCGAGATCTACTCGCTTCAAGAAAGGAGTTTCTGGAAACCCCAAGGGGCGACCGAAAGGCAGTCTGAATGTGGCTACGGTGTTCACCAGAACATTGCTCGAGAAGGTCGTGATCAATGAACACGGGCAGCGCAAGACCGTAACGAAGCTCGAGGCCGCATTGAAACAATTGGCTAACAAGGCAGCCTCCGGCGACTTGAGAGCCGTCCGCCAGTTGATCGAGTTGGCACGCGACGCCGAAGCCAAGCACAACGCAACATCGGTGCAAGACCCGGAGTTCGGGGAATTTGACCGAGAAGTCATGGATGACATTCTCAAGCGTTTCCAGCCACAGGAAAAGAAGAAGCAAGACCAAGATTCGCAGGAGGCAAATCCCGATGACACTCAGCCGAAGTGAATATCAGGTGATCGTCCGGGGAGACTTGTATACCTTCACTCAACGTTCCTTCCGGGAACTCAATCCGCAAACACGGTTCTTGCATAATTGGCACAATGAGCTGATTGCAGGAAAGCTCTCTGCCTGTGCTCGTGGCGAAATCAGGCGACTTATCATCAATGTGCCACCGAGATCCTTAAAGTCACATGCCGCAACGGTTGCCTTCCCGGCATTCATCCTAGGCTACTACCCGGCTGCCCAGATCATCTGCGCCAGTTACGGACAAGATCTCGCCGACAAACACTCGATGGACTGCCGCACCTTGATGGCCAGTCAATGGTACCGAGGGCTTTTTCCCACTCAACTTTCTCCGCAAAAGCAGTCGGTTCAGGAATTCCTTACGATCCAGGGTGGTTCGCGTCTATCCACTTCCGTAGGCGGAGTGCTCACCGGCCGCGGGGCAGACCTCATCATCATCGATGATCCGCTGAAACCCGACGAGGCGCTGTCAGATACCCAGCGCAAGGCGGTGAACGACTGGTACGATCACACGCTCTACAGCCGGCTAAATGACAAACAAAACGGCATCATCATCATTATTATGCAGCGCTTGCACGAGGACGACCTGGTCGGCCACGTCCTGGAGCAGGAAACCTGGGAGCATGTCCGGTTGCCAGCTATCGCCGATCAGGAGGAGATTCACTTGGTCGAATCTCCTTTGGGTTCCCGTTGGGTTAGTCGGCACGTTGGGGAAGCACTTCACCCCGAGCGCGAACCTCTGTCGAGCCTCGACCATATCCGTCGCACTATCGGCGAATACAATTTCGCGGGGCAGTACCAACAGCAACCAGCGCCACTTGGCGGCGGTATGGTGAAAAAAGATTGGTTTAGGAGCTATGTACCCGGAGAAGAACCCTCGAAGTTCCAGATGGTGCTCCAGAGTTGGGACACAGCCAACAAGAGCTCCGAACTAAGCGACTTCAGTGTCTGCACCACATGGGGCCGAAAAAACAAGAGATTCTACCTGCTTCACGTCTTGCGCGAGCGCATGGACTATCCAGATCTAAAGCGCGCGGTGCGAGAACAGGCTGATCGTTTTCGACCGTCGAACATTCTGATCGAAGATAAGGCCTCAGGAACGCAGTTGATCCAGGAGTTGATTCGGGAAGGCGTCTACGGGGTCACGCGCTATGAGCCCACGATGGAAAAGAAAATGCGGCTTCATTCGGTAACCAACACGATTGAGAATGGCTTTGTCTACTTGCCGACGGAGGCTGATTGGTTAGCGTGTTATTTACATGAACTCACAACCTTCCCGAACGGTAAGCATGATGACCAGGCTGACTCGACGTCACAGGCACTTGATTGGTCCAAGCAGTGGCCCTCCCGTCTGCCCTTGGAGGAGTTCCATGAGCGGCAACTGTTGAGATGGAAGTTGAACCTTCCTGACGAATACATTTTCAAACAATGCGATGAGGGCGAGGAAATCATCGCTGAGCACTTCCTGACCGGCCACAGGATCCGCTGGAACGGCAAATATTGGGAGGATTACGGTTGAGGGATATTAGATTATTCTGTCCCCGCTTCCGCAGCTACCTTTGATTCTGCCATCGTTGGAGCGGTCGATTGACGTTGATTCTCCAGGTGTCCCACTCGCAGTTGGTCACGCTGTCGGCGATGTGAATGTTCCTGTGGAAAACAGGAATAATCACTTCTCACATTTGACAACACCCTGACAATGCAATGAGCTGCCTTCCTCAGGTACTGGTCTATTGCATTGCAGTGTTGCACTGAAAACGGGCGTTGACAATCTTCAAGCAAATCTCTAAGGTGGCGTTCGTCGACGGCTGAAAGGGTTGGCTTAAATAAAATTTTGCCGGTCCGAAGTAGGCTGAGTGATCAGCTCACAAGGGCAACTGGATGAGCAACCGGACCTGAAAAAACCGACGACTCTGCGAGGAGTGGTTGGGGTTCGGAACCGCGAAAGCGGTGATCGCATCAAGGGCTGTGACGGTACATGCCTCCACGCGGTTGGCTCCCTCGCAGGAGCTAATGGCTAGAGCATAACCCATGTCACAGCCTTTACCTTCTCCCGGCGTTTCCTTGCCATGCTCGCCCGCTTTCCAGCAAGAATTTGTGAAAAACGGTCGAACCATGCTTGACTCGGCACCCATCTGAGGATGGCTTTAACCGGGTTACTCAAGAAATCGTTGCTGGTCGCTTTGTACAATACGGGAGATATGGCAGTGACAATCGAGATGCAAAATACAGGCGACTCTCGAACGCGCAGTGAGATTCTTGCCGGTGTCGAGCATGTGCTGAGCGATATGCCGGGAGAATGGCGGGTATCAATTATCGGGTCTCGTGCAAATGACAACTGGGAAATGAAAGTGGAGGGCCCTCACGGATTCGAGCGTTCGTACACTTTAGTTGGCGAAACTGGAGAACACCAGCCTGAGGCAATACGGAACGTGCTTATTAAGCTCCTGCCGGCGAGCACGCGATGATCTACCATTCCGCGTTGCACTCTAGCCGAAGGAGACGTCGCAGGACCTAGCTGTGTCAGTTCTTCGAGACGGTGGAACCGGTGATGAAGAAGATTCCGAATTCAAGTCGTCATCCCAAAGAGCACATTTTGCGAGCGTTGAACCAGATTAGGAAGCCAAGCACCGCCGGTGAAATCACCGAGTTGCTCAATCGCGACCTGGACCGTGAGGATAGCCCTTTCCAGGCGAAAGACGTCGCGGAGTGGTTGCGAAAGACTGACGACTTGGCGTTGACACTGTATTGGTCAAGAACTCGTCCCCGAAAATAGCCTTTGGAGGCGTCGTGAATCCCCTAATTCTCTGGCGATTCGTTGCGGGTTTTGTCGAGGTCCAGGCTGAGCTGGGATGTTCTATTGTGTGTGCCGGCGCGGAACATCGAGGCTCTCTGCACAAAGTGCACTAATCCGCCGCATATGCGCCTGGGTCAATAATCAGATGAGCATTGTTAACATTTGGCAGGATAAAACCGGTCCATTTTAGACGCACTATGCTCGCGGGTTCCTCTCAACTTTGCGCAGGCTTCTAGATTCTTGCCGTTCCCAGACTCTCGCTAACGTAGCTTCCAGGTAGTTGGTAACCGAGCGCTTCTCCTTGGCTGCCTCTTCCATCAGCCGACGCTTGAACTCACCAGAAACACGAAGGTTCAACGTTTCAGTCTTTGCCATTCGGATCGCACCCAATCAACCACTCGCGATGCTAACCAAGGCTGACACTCGGGTCAACAGATGTTGACACGTAACGTTCATAGCGTTACAATAGCGTTACATTGCCGCACGGGGTCAATAACAAGGGGGTGATATGGGTATCAAGAAGAAGGCGGTGTACGCAACAAACCTAAAATTAGCCAGATTGAAATGGGGCCAAGAACTGAATCGTTCAGCCCTCGAGCATTTGAAGAGCTTATCGAGAGATTTTCAGTTTTCGGTGGCTTCCGGTGACCTACTCTTACTTAATGCAAATTGGTACGTCACCAATACCGGCCTACTTCGCTTGGCCACACGTCGACGCTGCCGAGGAATTCAAGTTCAACCGATTCCTGAATTCTCCGACGCAAAAAATGGTCGGTATGCACTCAAGGCGACCGTCTTTAAATCCCGGACGTGCCAAGGGTTTGTCGGACACGGCGACGCCGATCCTTCCAATGTTTCGTTCCTTGTCCACGGTGCCGAGTTGCGCGTTGCCGAGACCCGCGCCGTCAATCGCGCTCTGCGAAAAGCCTATGGCATCGGCATCTGTTCAGTAGAAGAGATTGGATCCCTCACCGAGCCGTCGCAACCTTCCCGAGAGCCAAAGAAACTTCCACCACAACCCGCTAATGGGAATTACGGTGGTCCCAAAGTCCGCGATCGCCTTTGCCAACTAATTCGCCAGCACCAGCTCGATCCCGAACTGGTAAAGGCTTATGCCGTGGACTTCTGCGGCACGAAAGCTCTCAGAGATGCCACTCGCGAGCAGGTCGAATCCTTCGTCACGCATTTGGCCGACTGGGCCGAGAAAGACCGCAATGCCCTGCTCTGCCAGCTAAACAGCTATCTCGGCCAGAAAGCAGGTGCAGCGTGAGACGCCAGATTGCAGGCCTCCATGCCGCTGATCGCTGTGCGGCAGACCAACTTCCTGATGCGCTCTACCTCGTTCGAGTGCGGAGGGTCCAGTTTCGCCGGCAAACACAGAAATCTTATTATGCTGTCGCTCTAGCTATTCTCGAGCCCGGCCGATTTTCCAGCCATATCATCTCCAGCCGTCTCTATTGCAATCCCAGAGCCCTGTGGAAGTTCAACTGGTTTCTGAGCGACTTTGGCTACGATGTCGAATTGCTCGGCCGCGATGAAGTCGATGAAATGCAGCTGATTGGCCTGACCGGCGTCGTGAAGATCAGTCACGTCGTCCTCAATGGCACTTCCCTGCTCCGGTTGGACGGTTTTGCTCCAGCCGGCCGCTGGGAGGAACTTTCGCCCGCCAATCTCGATGGTTCGCAGGTGGCTTAATGGTATACAGCTATACCCAAATCAGCCAGTACCTGACCTGCCCGCGGCGCTATCGCCATCGCTATCTCGACGGCTGGAAAGAGAAAGACACACGTGCCGCGATGCTCTTCGGGCGTGCCTTCGAGCAAGCGTTGGGCGCTTACTTTCGCCGTGAAGATCCCGGCGACGTCCTCTTTCGCGAATGGTCGGCTTGCAAAGATCAGAAGCTGCACTTTTCGAGCCACGATACTTGGGATCGCATGTTCGAGCAAGGGATCATGCTACTCACGCGCTTCTGCCAGGATGACCGCGTTCGCATTTACCAGCCGGGGCGTAACTTGCAGGTCAAGTTCACACGGCCCATCGAGAAGGACGAATTCGTTGCCTATATTGATGGGATCGGGAAACTGGATGGGACACGCTGCCTGCTGGAATGGAAGACCTCCTCCCACCGATATCCCGAAGAACCTGAAGGACTGCAGGCTCTTGATCCACAGCTGATTTGCTACTCCTGGATAACCGGCATCGCCGAGGTTGCTCAGGTAATATTCGTTCGCAAACGGCTGGTGGAAGTCCAGTACTTGCGCACCACGATCAGCGACGCGCAGCGTCAAGAGTTCGGTCATTTGGCCGAGGACACGATCCGGCGAATCGAGTCGGCAGACTTTCCGCCGCACAGCGGCATTCGCTTTCCGCAGAACCCGTGCAGCACGTGCCCCTACCTGGGACTCTGCCTGGGCAAGCAAGAGTTGGTCGAGGCCGCGCTGGTGCGGCGGCCAGGAGCCGAGAACCTTGGTTGGCTTGACGAGCTTAATTACTAGGGATCCACCGATGCCGCCGAAATTCAATCGTCGCCGCGCTCTGTTTGTGCTGGGCAAAATCGACGAAATCCTGGCGTGGGAGCGGCAAAAGGAAGCGGAACGAGATACCCGGTTTGTCGAAATGGGGCGCTATCTCTGCGAAGTGCGGGCGGGACAGTACTGGCGGGTAGACAGCGTGAAATCGTTCGACGAATTCCTGGAGAGGCGCTTTCCAGAGTCGCGAAGGAAGGCGTATTACTTGATGTCGATCCACGAGCACCTGCCGCCGCAGGCAAGAAAGGAACTGAAGGAAGTGGGCTGGAGCAAGGGGGTGGAGCTGGCCAAATTAGCCAAGCGGGACCGGCAGCACTTTGAAAGTGCAATCTGGTTGCACAAAGCTCGCGAGATGACGACGGAGCAGTTTAAGCAGGAGGTCGAGAAGGAGTTAACTGGGCGGGAAACGGAACCGTGGGAGATTCTCTACTTCAAGGTGTACAAAAGCCAAATGCCAGTGGTCGAGCAGGCAATCGAAACCGCAGCTCTGATGCTGGGTAGCGACAAATCCCGTGGCTATTGTCTTGAGATGATCTGCGCAGACTTCTTGGCGGGAGCGAATCTGGAGAATGAAAATCCTGAGGTTCTCTTGCAATCGGCGTTGCGGTTCTTTAAGTTCCTCCCCGGCGAAGAGCAACGGACATTTCTGCACCACGTGATCGAGAAAGCATCATGAGTCTGGTTCGACCGAAAAGCTCACCCCTAAGGCTCAAGCCTGACCAGTACGACAGTCTCCGCTCCCAAGTGCTGCGTCGCGACGCTTGGAGATGCCAATTCTGCGGCGCGATGTCCAACCTTGAGGTTCACCATAAGGACTTTCGAAGTCACTCGGGCGACGATTCGGAAGGGAACCTGATCGCATTGTGCAATGCTTGCCACACAGCGCTGCATCGCAGCTAAGAAGCGACAGGGGCGGCTGCGGCATCTGGCCCCGTATTCACCGAAATGAAGGGCGTTGCCGTTGCGTAGCCAGTTCACCTTAATCTTGGGTGCATGGAATGGCTATAGTCCAGCGATCAAAATGCCGGCTAGAACAGCCTCACAGAGTCCCAGCACCCTCTTCTCTATCGCGATTGTCGGCCTGCTTGCTTGAAAGCTATACGGCACATTGGTTCAATCACATTGCTCAGCGGCAGTCCGCTAAGCCGGCCTACCAATTGGGATAAATTGACAGCCTCTTTACGTCATTACTCCGGTAATGTGCGAATTGAAGAATACGTAGCATCAAGAAGCCTCTGCGAGCAATAGTTATCTGCATCGGGGGAAAAAAGCACGGCGCACCTCCTCCTTGCCCGACCGACGATTTGAAACCCACAACCCCTTTTACCGCCATCTGCAACCGCGTAATTAGTGCCGATGGTCGACAACACCGATTGCTGTTGAAGCATTTTTACAAAGTCGTTGAAAAACGCGGATACGAATGGGGCGAACTTGTCAGTCGAGCATTCCCATTCTTGAAGCGTCGGCCCTGCGGGCTGATGCTCTGGCTGAATTTGCTGTTGCGGGAGTGATGTGGAACCCACAGCTTTACTTAACGCTCGATAGAAATTGAGAATCTCTCGCGCATGGAAGTACAAGAGGAAAATCCGAATCTCGATTTCTTGCGGTCTGTCGCAGTTCTCTTTGTCGTAGGATTTCACCTGTACTTATTCTTCCAGCAGAACCATTACGTGCGCCCAGAGAGCGTCCAAAGAATACATCTCTGGGCTATCGGGCACTGGGGCGTGCTTATTTTCTTCGTGCACACAAGCCTGGTCTTGATGTTTTCGCTCGAGCGCCAGCAATTTCGCTTTTCTAAAAAGCCGTTGTGCCTACCGTTCTTAACAAGACGCATCTTTCGTATTTTTCCCCTCAGTATCGTTATAGTTTTGTTGGCGGCGATTTTCAGTTTGCCTGGGAACCTGGAAGCCGGACAATTCGTGCCGGTACATTTGCACTGGACGGGTCTCGTTTCCAATCTTCTCTTGTTGCAAAACCTATCGCATACAGAGTCGATCACTGCGCCCTTGTGGAGCTTACCCTACGAGATGCAGATGTATCTTTTCTTGCCAGCGCTCTATTTGCTTGCCCGTTCCGTGCGTAGTGCTCTACTTTTTGTGGTCTTTTGGGGAGTGGCAGTGCTCCTTGCCATGTACATTTACCGATTGGACGTGCCAGGCACCCATTACAGCGGGCTGCGGCCTGGGTTCCCTGACCTGTTGATTTATGTTCCTTGCTTTCTGCCCGGGATTCTTGCCTACAAGCTGACGAAAATGCGGAAGCTGGAATTGCCAGCAGCGATGTGGCCTATTGCACTGGCAGTACTTACAACAACCTACCTGCTACGACCATCTAATAAGGTGGGTTGGGTGTGTTGCTTACTTTTGGGTATCGCCACCCCGCAATTCCGGGAAATGACCAGCCCCATTCCACGGAGAATCGTTCGAATAATCGCTCGCTATTCTTACGGAATTTACCTCACGCACTTCATCTGCATCTGGCTATCGTTCCAGGCGTTCGCTAGTCTGCCTATGTGGGGTCGTTGGATCGTGCTGATGGTTACTGTCGCTCTGGCTCCCTACCTTCTTTATCACGGCCTGGAGGAACCGATGATTCGCATGGGGGGAAGGATCGCTGCAAACTCCGTGTCCCCCTCGTGGCGCCTTCATCTCGGTCGAATAGGAACCGACCAGAACGATGAGGATAAAAGGAGCGAGCAATGCCGAGTCCGCGTCCCAACCCAACGTCAGACGTGAGCTTCGCCAACGAGTGTAATCCGTTCATTTGAAGGGCGGAATGCCACAGTGGCGCGATCCATAAATTCACTTCGTGGCGGGATGATGCGAACCATTCTCGCGTACCGCAACTGAGTCAAACGGCCTTTGATCGATTCGGGCATCGGCTCTCCAACAGCCCGACGAGTTGATCGTAAGGATCGATCAGCCGCCGACATTTGAAGACGCTCATTGTGTAGCACCAGAATAAACCGTGCAGCCCCAAACGCCACGCGACAAAAAAAGCGTGCCTGATTTCGGCACGCCGTGTGGACCCGAATCGCTCTGGCCTATCCAAACAGATTCTTGCTAGTTGGTTTGATGCACGGCGGGCCTGTGGCCGAGTCTGCAAAACCATGAAGCCGAGGCGACAATATTCAGCCGGCAAATAGGCATCAAAGGTACATCAGTGATAATCAGATCACGGTTGATGGGGAGGTGCTTTCGCTCGACTTAAATAGAATTCGCCACAATGAGCGAATTCAGGGATTGACCCGCACAAGTGGTCCGTGGTTCAAGGAACCGTTTTAGCTTGAGTATCGGTTTTTCGAACAGATTCCAAGACAAAACCGCCAGAGTGTACGTAACAGCAGTAGTGATTGGCAGCATCAGAAACCGATGCTTGTCCAGATGAAACGTTCTCGCCGCATCAAGCGGGATCTTTTCCAGCAAATAGATCCCGTAACTGATCGTCCCTGTGTAAACCATAAATCGGTTTGTCAAAACGGACTGCAGCCATCTCTGCGGCGAGAACAAAGCGAGATATACGAAAGAAACCGAGGCCAGCGCAGTTAAAGAGAAAACAATCCATCGAGCATGGAACGCCGTTTCGACCGTAAGAGCGAGGGGGATGGTGACAAGAAATATGATCCATGCTCGCGTCAAGAACTCTGCTGGTGAAAAACTGACCGAACGGATAAGAATCGCCAGGAGCGCTCCGGCCATCAGGCCGTCCAAACGGCAAAACGTATTCGAGTAGATATTGACCTGATGCAGCGACAAATAAAAACGCAGAACCGGAGAAAGACAAACGACTGCGATAGCAATCTTGCGAAGCTGGGCCTCGGTGCAGAACCGCACCACCAGAGGCCACACCAAGTAGAACTGTTCCTCGACGGCAAGCGACCAGGTGACGCCAAGGGGTCCGGTGGCCATGGCTGGAATCCGAACCAGGACATTCTGCAGGAAAATTGGAAAGGCCCACCAAGGCGACGACCGCGCTTCGAACACGGCGTGAGCCTCGTACGGACGCACGAACGGGACAATCACGAACATGAAAAGCAGCACGGAATAATACAGAGGCCAGATCCGCAGACAGCGTCGCGCGTAGAAGTTTCTGAAATAGCCATCTGATTGCTTCGTATCCAGCAAAATCCCCGTGATCAAGAATCCGGACAACACAAAAAAAAGATCGACGCCCATCCATCCGTTGTCCGAGATGAGATGCGAAATGCGTGAAGGATACAGGTCGGTGTTGTGCACTAGCACCAAGAGCACCGCGAGGCCGCGAACGGCATCCAATTGGGGGATTTTCTTCATATCAGCGCTTTCTTATGTCGACTGTTCCGTCGTGCACCCTGTCCGACTGCGTGAAACACGATAAGTAACGGTTACAGCGCAGGCCCCATCCCACGCACGGAGTGAATTCGAACGGTGAGAACCGGACTTCTTCCAAGAGTCTGAACGAATGATTTGCAAATGAGGGTCGCGAAAATCGATTACGCGCAGAACGGGGGCTTTAGCTGTTTCGGGGGACCACTTGACGCTTACCTAGATGATCCGAGAGGAAAGAATTCGCTCCATGGCCGCTCGATTATCATTTCCGTCGCCGCCGTTCGCTGCGGTGGTAGAGCGATTGTAGGCCGAGGGAACACACGACAATCAGAAATAATCCCAAATATGCAGAAAATGGGACAGGCATTGTTCATCTCCTTGGGGAAAAGCCAATTGAAATGTTAGTACAGCACAAAGTCGTGTTCTATGGCCTTTTTTTCGCGGTCCCTGTCTTGGGTGCGGACGCGGCGAAATGCTTGATGCGCTGATCGGACGCTGCGAGCCAGACGGCGCACACTGTGAATTCGAGTAGTGAGAACAAATCCTGCGCCAAAAAGCCTGAGGTATTGATTCGAATGTCAGCTTGGGAGCCTATTTACTTACCCGGAATGGAGGCATGCGCTATATTCGCGTGACCGCCTTCTCGCGCACCTTGGTGATCAGCTGCGACCACATAGTAAAAATACTTATGTCGAAGCTGGACGAAATAATCGACACAATTCGTAGTTGTGATCGGTTTTTGGTTGATCTTACCGAACGTCGAGGACGTCTTGTCACGACGATACACGTTGTAGCCCACTACGCTTGGCGAGGTGCTGGCTTTCCACGAGAGAATGACACTGTGCGACGATGGCCGGGCGTCTCCTTGGATCGACATTTCCGGCGTGCAACTCGGCGCTTCGTTGGCAGCTTGCGATCCAGACTTGCCAGCAAAGGCGGCCCCAGGCGGCCAGATGCCAGCCATAACGAAGATAAATGCTCCAAGCAAATTCATCGGACTTCTGGATAATTGCAAAAGGTGTTTCACGTGCGACTCACAGCTACTTGGGGAGCACGACTACTACTGAATTCCAAGTTGTACGAACCGTCAGCTCAGAAAAGGGAGATTTTGTAGAACGTCGGCGATGCGCTCACCTGCATGCCCGTCCCACAGCGGGGGTATGGTTCCCTTCTTGGCTCTTCCCGCAACGATTTTCGACAGCTCGGAACTGAGCTTATCTCTATCCTGCCCAACAATTACGTTTGTACCTAAGCTGACCGTAACCGGACGTTCCGTGTTGTCGCGTAGGGTTATGCATGGAATTCCCAGGTACGTGGTTTCTTCCTGGATCCCTCCAGAATCAGTGATGACCACGGCGGCACGGCTCTGCAGAGCCAAGAATTCGATGTAGGGCAACGGTTCCGACAGGTGAAGCTTCTCAACCTTGAGCGCGAACTCCGTTATGCGCTGACGGGTCCTGGGGTGGACGGGAAAAACCACATCCAGGTCTTCATTTATTTCAAGTAGCGATTCAAGAACGCTCTTCAGAGTTTCGCTGTTGTCCACGTTGGATGGCCGATGAAGCGTGACCAGAGCGTAGCGTTCGGGAAACCCATTCTTCGGGCATCGCTGAGCGGCGGGCAAAAGACGTACCAAGGAGTCGATCATGACATTGCCGACCCGAAAGATCTTCTCGGCCGGCACTCCTTCATGCTTAAGATTCACGTCGCCATCTTCGGAGGGAGTGAACAGGAAATCTGCGAGGCGGTCGGTGACGACGCGGTTGATCTCCTCGGGCATGGTCCAGTCAAAGGAACGGAGTCCGGCCTCTACATGGCCGACCCGGACACCTAATTTTGCGCACACGAGAGCTGCGGCCACCGTAGAGTTTACATCCCCATAAACCAGGACAACATCCGGTTTGCGCTCCAGCACGATGGGCTCGAACCCAGTCATAATCTCCGCCGTTTGCCGCGCATGACTGCCGGAACCCACACCCAGATTCACATCTGGCGACGGGATCCCCAGTTGGGTGAAAAATACATCCGACATGTTGGCGTCGTAATGCTGGCCAGTGTGCACGAGCGTCTGCTTCACCGCTGGCCGATTTCGGAGCGCGTGCAGCACGGGCGCCGCTTTCATAAAATTCGGGCGAGCCCCGACGACGTGAAGAATATGCATACCTATTTTGAACTCCTATGATGATCCTGCATGGCTTAAGCCTCAACTTCGTATTCGAGACGGTCTCCAACCACTTTGGCGAAAGCCAGCTTGGCCCGTTCGGCACCAGGGCCCTCGATTTGCCACTTACCATTGTGATCGACGACGCGCATTTTACTGCGCGACCGCCACCAATTATCGATTTCTCCCGGAACGGTGAACCAGATCCTTTTCTGCTCGCCCAGTTGGCGTAAGAAACTCAACAGATCCCGATAGATTCCTTGAGCTCTCTTCTCGATGACGTAGTCGGGATGCACGATAAAACTCACCAGGCCGTTTTTCTCCATAATCAGGTCGGTCTGCGCCTTCCACGGATCTAGTGAATACTCATTGAGCAAGTGAAAAAGTGCGTAATCTTGAGTCGTCGTGACGGGAATTTCCAGGATGTCCCCGACGAAATAGGGCATCACCGTACAGCACCCACCGCGCTGGGGATCAACGTGCGCGACGTTCGGAACTGACATGTCGAAAGAGAACTCCAGCGCATCATACCAATCAAGATTTCTATAAAGCACTGCTGCCCGGAAACCCTTGGCCCCATATTCCCTGCCGTATTCGTTAATTCTCAGAGCGCGACGCAGGAACTCTTCACGACTGCGAAAGAGATGGCCATCGTGGTTAAGGTCCTGAACGTTTACCTCAAAACCCCGACCGCGGATGTTTTGAATAAAGTCAGCAGAGACCTTATAGCGTTCCTCGGGCACCACCTGGATCGATGCCTTAATGCCGAAAGAGTCATCGATGTCCATTAACTCAGAGCAGAAGGTCTTCCCTTCTTCCGTCTCCAGATCGTGCGTCATGGCTACACAGCTCTGAGCGCCATCGGGCCAGAACCAGACGAAAGGCATCCTGTCCACACCTTTTGCCTTCATGGATAACAGCACTAACTGTTCGCATAGGTCCTCGACCGTCGTGTCCACCGGCCAACGCGGAAAGCGTAGGCTACGCCAGCCATTCAAATGGGCGCGCTGAAAATGTCGCCGAATATTGACATGCATCAGCGGCCGCAAGAAGTAGTACGCATCTCTCAGCGAGCGCTTCCACCGGTTCAAGGCCCGCTGGTTATAGCGGTTCGCATAACGCTCGAGACGCAGATTGTCGATGATTTCGGTCGGGTCAAACGACAGAACCGGATTTGAACCGCTCGTGGTTACGTCTTTAAGCGCGTCGTAAAGAACGCCATCGGCCCGACTCGCTCGAAAGCCTGTCGCCGAATGCCCGTAACAAATCGTGTCCTGCCCGAACCGGAAGTAGCCAGTTTCCTCGGACAAACTACCGATCAGATCGAACTTTACGAAACTCTCGAGACAGCGGTAACGATCGATTAACGCTTGTTCCATGGGCTCCGATCGGGGTCCGCTAAACCGAACTCTACAGGCATTAATCTGCAGAATATCAGGCGATATCGGTGAGCGTGAGTTCATTCGAGTTACTTCGGTGGGTTTCCTTAAAATTCAGCGAGTTTCTGCTCAACTATTCCTAGGCCTGAAGATTCACGATCTGCCCGCGTTCATACACACTTGAGTTTCTCTCGTTTGTGCGCGTCATCCTTCGACCGACGATAGGATTCGACCATCATCCCGGCAGCCAACCACACTGCAAGTTTGCGGCTGAATCGTCGCGAGGGATTTAAGGTAGCCATCCATCGCAGAGTCCCAACGGCAACCCTGCGAAATAGATAAAGTGGAATTCCGCTGACGAGCCACTTTGTGTCCGAGGCGACTCCGGCTTCCCGAATGTCAGCACGGCCTTTGTTAAACCACCACGTCAAAAAGTAACCTCTTGTAAGCCTATCCTGCGGCACTGGGTGATGAACGACAGCGGCCGGCTCGTATTTTAGCTGCTCGCCTGCCGACAGCAACCGACGGCCAAATTCAGTGTCCTCGTTGTTGCGGATTTTGCCGTTCGGACCAGGGCCCAAATCCGTTCGGAAGGTACCATACTTCTCAAATATTCTCCGATGGAAGGCCATATTGGTACCAAATGGAGCGTCGGTTAGCGGGCCGGCTTCAAATCCCAGGTCGAAAACCGTCAGGGGGGCCCTCCCGAACCACTCTTTCTCCGGAAGCCAAGGCGGCGGTACGCAAGGCCATTGGGCCAGGATACGGCCTCCGACACCCGCCCACTCGCCGCTGCCCAAACCGGCTGTGAGATTCTGCAACCAGGTTGACTCCACGGTCACGTCGTCATCCACGAAAGCGAGGACGTCACCCCGAGCCTTCTCAATTCCGGAATTTAGGGCGTATGATTTGCCCTGTCGCGGCTCGAAGAAGTACCGGAAACGATTCGGATATCGCCGACAAAAGTCATCGACTACTTCACGTGTCTCGTCGTCCGAGTTGTTGTCCACAACCAGAACTTCCCACTCTTCAGACTCACGAACAGTTGTTCTGGCGATGCTTTCCAGCGCCTTCTCCAAGCTTTTGCAGCGATTAAACGTACACAGAACTATGGTGATGTTAGCCATCTCGACCATTAGATCACTTAGTCATAATACTAAGCTTAAATGTCTTCTGCCCCGGCCCTTGCGCTATACCGCACGAGAACAAGACCTGCCTCACACAGACTCTTTAAAAACATGAAGTTGCAACCAGTGTTCCGGCAGCGGTCTGCTCGAAAACTCAGGTGAAATGACATGCAGCAATTTGAAAGCAGACCCTTCTCCGGTACAGAAGGTGCACGGATTCAACGACAACAACAAAACCGAGTTCTCACCTATAGCCTCCACGTCATTCATCGACACGTTATCGTCAGGTAGCACAACAATAAGGGCGCCAGTCGGCGCGGTCTCCCGATGGACACAAGCGTAGTCTCTGTACTGGACACACCGGTTGCCGTCAAATTGCTCACGACCTTCGATAACAATACTCGGTCCGTTCGCGGTGGTCGCATCCTGTCCGGCCACTCGAAATCCTCTGTACGCCAAGTAGGAAGACAGTTCCATCAGGTGATAACCGCTCGAGTACGGAAAGAACAGCTCCAGCGTGCTACCGTTTGCAGTCGGCTGATAATTTTCCAGAAAATCGGCAAGTTCGTGCTTGGTTGTTATTAGGCTCTTTCGTTCGATGATCCGGAACGACGAATAGGCAACCTCTTGAAGAAGGACACACACTATTGCGATTGCCACAACAGAAAGACGAACCTTCGTTGGCTTGGAGAGCCACACCGCCGACATCGTCGCTAGGTATAAAATTGCGATAAAATCTGTTGGAGCCAAATAATAACCGCTGTTTAGTCTGAGAGCCAGAATCCCGACGCAGTATGCAATAGCTCCTACCCCGAGAGAATCCCACAAGGGATCAAGGTGATCGTTGGAAAACGTAAACCGCCAGAGGCGGATCGACAGCACCACCAGCAAGACCAAGGGCAACCAGTCAACCTGCAAGTACGCCAGAAGCACAGAACCCAAAGCTGCATGATGCTCGCCAACATAAGAGAAACTCTTTTGCGGGAGAAGAACAGCTGCAAAAAACGCCACGTAAATTCCAGAGACCACCAGCATCCCTATCGAAAGAACATTCTCCCTGGCAAAGACTCGGCATGTGGTAAACCCAGCGAGCCGAAAGTCACGAGGCTGCAGCAGCAATCGCGTAGCCGCATAAGCTATGACAAGAAGAACGACGGTCTCCTTGTAATAAAGAGCAAAGTGCGTGGCAACGAGACAACCAATAAAATGTGTGCGGCCGTTGGTTCTTGAATATCCTTGCAAACAAAACAACATGATGGCCAACCAGAACAGAACATTTCGTTCTGGATAAATGAGATCACTGAACGCTATGACAAAACTCGGGGCTAGAATTGCCATGGTTAATACCAGAAGACGATAACGAATTCTGAATTCTCCTAGAATGATAAACAGCGCACAGAGAAGAATAAGCAACTGCACCACGGCGAAAGAGTGGTAGCCGAGGGGCGACCGTGTGATGAACCTCAATATATTGAATTCCTGAAACGCAAGCGGGAAAAATCTTCCGACGTTGGGCCAAACCGGAGGTGGGAAGGGCTTACCTTGGAGAGAAAACCCAGTCAGTTGATCGTTGTCGTAGTATGCAAAGTCCTCTTTATAGAAGAGTACAGCAATGTAGAATATGAGAAACAATAAGAATAGGATTGCGGCTATGCCGTCTGCAGGACTGATCCGCCAGTGAAGTCTCGTTCGGCGGTCCTCCATGCCCGGCTGGAACCGGGTTGGTGATATTGGATCGCTATAACCGCTGAGTAATAGGCCACATACAATAACAAGAACCAAACAGAGCGTCCAAGTCAGTAGGAAATGGGATGTAGCCGCGTGAAGCGCGTGATGTACTAACGGGTGAATAAAGCCACCACCGCTGGTCCTCGTAAGATCGACAGCCCCATCACCCGACACCCCCTGCCCAAGTTGTCCAAGTTTTTTAGGAGAGAGCAGGAACAATCCACGGGCCAGTGCCTCATGGCCGGCGCGACTCTCGACTCCCTTCAGATTGACCGCTCTGCTTCGTCCTCTGAATTATTTCGCATACCCAAGGGCATGCATTCCAGCAGCGGCCTCGTGCGCGATGATCAAACGTTCACACCAGCTAAGCCTAGGGCGTTTAGCGGTGCCGCCAACATTAACCGAGAGTGCGACATCTTCGCTAATCTCAATACCTAACCACGACTCAAGTTTGCGAAAGTCAACCTTACCCATCATCAGATCTTCGTATTTGATGTGGAAGGAAGGGAATCCCTCCGGCAGTTCGGACCAACTTAGCGCTAGCCCGTTCCAGAGTTTGGCGAACATTGCGGCCGAGTCGATGCAAATGTCAGGATATCGATGGTAGAGAAGCCAATTGGAATCGGCTCCTGATCGATAGCAATCGTACGGATGGCGTGATAGGACGACAAACTTGGCTCGTGGGTACAACCAATGTAACAAGCTCGCTTCGGTCGCGCCCAGCCGAACCTCCTTGAAACCCCAGCGGGCAAAACCACGCTGCCGAGCCGGCTCGCCAAGCCATCGATCGAAGAAACCTCGAAGCGCTAATCGGAAATCTTCACCTGGAGGATATAGATCGGAGATCCAGGACGTCGCTATAGAAGATGAAGTGGGGTTGTGGTTTTTCCACTGCTCCAAGTTCCAGGGACTTATGGAATCACTCATCATCTCAGCAATTCTACACATAAGGGCCATGTCGCCGAGCGGTTCTCCCCAGAGAAGGACGCGAGGATCGGTAACCAGGATGCGCTGCAGCAGCGTTGAGCCCGTTCTCATACCCGTGGAGAGCAAAAAAATTGGGGCCTCCATATCCGCCTCACTATTAACTACATGTGGGGCACCCATATGCAGAGCCGCGATAGACTTGGCCAGCTGGTCGACATGGGGAAAGGTCACCTGCTTGCTTCGCGCCCAGGCCCAAAACTCGCGTTTGCACCTTCTGCATGCCCTCGCCGAGTCGCCTACCCAGCTCTCTCGCGCCCAGTCCCACACCCGCGTTTGCTTGAATTGGTGAGCTTTCGCAAAACCCATATATCGACTCTCAGGCACTCCTGCACACTTGCACGACACTAACAAACACACTCCACGGTTTTCCCTCAGTTGCGGTGTCGACGGCTCACAGTAGCAAGCTGGGCCAACGCGTCGTACTGCGCAGCCAAGACTGAAAGAATCCGATGCTGATATGAGCCAATCTGCTCTATGACACCATTCTTGCGAAGGGCGAGACGGTCGAGAGTTTCGATGACGTGCTGAGCAGTAAAATCACGAATTTGCAAAAGATAGTCAGTTTGTCCTAGGTCTTCCATCACCCAGTCCACTTTGGGATGGAACGAAATGGCGATGGTTGGCCTCTGGCTCACGAAGCCCAGAATTACGCTGTGCAAGCGGCTGGCAATGAGGAAATCAACGTCCATGAGCGACGCCATGAGATCCTGCCACCCCGTAATCGTCGCGATATGCATCTGCTGAACAAACCTTTTCTTCGACTTCTGGTCCAAACACCCGAGGATTTCAGGGATAACGCTCTCGTCATCGGAGAGAGAGGAGCAAACGATCACCAGGAAATAGCCGCGTTCGAGGAGTTGCAAGGCAACACGAGCCATCTGCTGAACGTATCGGTTGTGAAGCGCACGGTCCTCGTGCGGCCAACGTCCTGGCTTGGCATAAGCTATAGGGCTCAGAGCAACGATCGTCCGACCCTGCGCTAACGCTCGGATGCCGGCGGGCCGCGGTAACTTCGAAGACGGCAGGCTAAACGCCGCATCCGGAACGACCGAATCCCCCGCAGCTCGCGACACTAGGCCAATGGCAAAGTCTCTGCTGTTTTTGTCTCGATACGATCTGTATCGGGCCATGCGAAGCGCTGCGGAAAGAAATAAGCGAGAAGTTCGCGAGGCCTCCGTGCTGGCGCCAACGCTGGCCACTACGTAGGGGATCTTAGCCATCCGCGCCAGAACTGCCCATTTGAAAAGCGCGAACGGATGGTGCCACGGGCCACCCCACCGATCACACAGTTGGCCGCCGCCTGACACGATGAGGAGGTCCTGCGCGCATAGGAAGTGATACCCTGCAACGCAATGACGAAATTCCTTGCCCCAACCGTAAATCGTTTTCAAACACCACCCCAGCACGGGCACTCGCTTCAGTGTCCTCTTTATAAGAGCAGCATTCAGGCGTTTGTGGCTCGATCTATCTGCAAGGCCCTCTTCGCTCCCGGGCTGGCCCACTGCCTTTCGCCGAGCCGTTCCCCGCAAAAGTGAAACTGGATCAATAGGAAAGGAACCTACACCATGCCGTTCTACAAAGTTGTCGCAGTTGAGCGAAATCCCCGAAAATCGAGCGTCAGGCAAGCGAAGACGAATGTTGGCGATTATGGCATCCTGAATGACGGCGTCACCGAGATTGCCTCCGTTGTAAGGCGTCAGCAGTGCGATCCGAGGACCTCGCCCGCAAGACATATCATCGGACTGACAAGGTTTATCACAAGCCAACCGATCGGACAGGACAACTTCCTTCTTATCGCAGCTAGGCACGTGCTCTTGTACAGTCATCATGAAGTGACGGTGAAGTCGTCGAGTCCTTAGAGTTTTTACGAAACACTCATTGCGGTCTATAAACATTATGGAGCGGGTTACTACCAGGACTTACCCGGGTGCGATTAATCGTTTGAATGATGGATGTCTCGTCGGGCACAGCACCGCTGACGAACCGCGTTGCATCGCCGGCGGCCCTCACAGTGCCTTCCGCCGTGCCGCACTTGACGAAGATAAGATCGCGGTCATCCCCGCGCGCGTGCATGATGCAGCTAGGTGGAATGGGCGGGTCGCTCAGAAACGATCCCTCCTGCGGCCCCAAACAATACCGGTCACCGACCAACGCCTCGATTGAGGCGCCAAAATCGCGTTGCTGGAAGTCTTGGGCAATCACTCGCGGCAACTCCACGGCGCGCGTCACAATTACGGCTGGTATGCGTGCGACCGCCAACGCGCCAAAATGCTCGAACTCCGCCTTTCGAAACAGTTCCATCGCCCGGTGGTCCCCAGTGATAAACAGCAGGCCCTTTTGGAAGAAGCCCGCCGCCCTCAGCCGCTCTACGAAAACGCCAATCTGCTTGTCGGTGTCCCGAATCACAGGCTCCGCGTGGTGCATCCCACCCCCGTTCGGATCGATGAAGGGAGTGTGGCTCCAGAAAGTTTGGACGACCATGAAATAAGGCTTCTCCACAGGCATCCGAGCCAACTCGTCGAGGGCGACGTCGTAGAGTAGCCGGTCCGGCACGCAATTGAACGGACCACGCTCCTTCTGCCCGGCGAAACGCGGATCGTCTTCACTAACCAGCTTCTGGAAGCCGATCGTACGAAGCCAGGTGTCCGTCTTGAGAAACTTGAGATCGCCTGCCGCGACAAACTCTGTCGCATAGCCTTCCTCCGACAGTGTTCGGGGAAGAGACCGCCGGGCGTCGAGGAAGTCCGTAAGCCGCGGCGAACCCCAATTCTTGAACCCACTATTCTCAGGGATGAAGGGGAACGTCCGGGTCAGCAATGAGACCAATCCCCCACCGGTCGTCCATCCGTTGGCATAAAAGTTGGTGAGAGCTGTCTCTTGCGTTGCAATCTTGTCAAGTTGCGGCGTCCAGTCCTCTATTCCCGAGAAGAAGCGGGACTGGTATGCAGAGAGACTTTCGACAACAAGGAGGATGACGTTGAGGCGGCGGCCTCTGCCAGCCGTGCAGGCCTCAACCGGCGGCGGCGCGCTCAAAATCTGGGTTCGGAATCCATCACTGAAGTTATTGCGAACGAAGAAGTCATGATTGCGCTCGATGAAGTTTTCGTAGAGTGCTTTATCAGTAAAAGTATAGACGTAGCCGGGAACGGGCACGAGCGACAAGATAGCAAGGGGGACTGCGGCAGCCACTAAGAACCGGCTGCGTACCGGCGAGCGCACTGGCCTAGCCAAAAGTACGTAAAATGCGCGCAGCAGTAGCAGGATCAGGACGGCCGCAATCACAAATTTCCAAGCTGCGTGATCGGAGATAATCCGCCGGGTTGGTATGAAGAGCGAGAGGGCGGCGCGCGGCTCCAAAGAGAAAGTTACGACATCACCGGCGTACAACCGCGTGATAAAGAAATGGTAAATAAGAACATCAGCCACGTACAGGACCACCACCAAAAGACATGCCGCCATGCACAGCCTCGAGAGGGTGGTCAGGGTGGGGCGGGCAATTCCACCATCGTTGCCCCAGCGAGCCGCCGCGGCCGCGGCGGCATAGAAAAACAGTATTAGTGCCACAATTGCGGCATCGTGCTGAACGACAGCGAAGAAGATTGGGCCCTTCGCTTCGGGTTGCATATACGTGATCTTGCGTAGTAGCAAAACGATGACCAACGCCGCGACCGAAACCTCAGGACACAGGAGCAATTGGGTTGTCACCGACGTGAGTCTTTCTACTTTTTTGTCGGGTGCCGAATACATCATGGAAATCCAGTATTGCATAAGATGTTTTGGAGCGATAAGAGCAATACTGGCTTACGTAATAGAACCGGAGGTGACAATTGAGTTTTTCTCCCGCGCCAGCTGTCCATTTTAGGTGTTGAGCGAAGCGTGAGCGGCTCCCCTCCCTGACCGACCGCTTCGCATTTCAGGCGCAGTTCTGGGACGCTTCTACTTCTTCTGAGACTCTAAGATAGCGGTGCACATCCATCTCAGGCGCTGGGCACGTCCGAATCGCGATCAATGCCGCCGCATAACATGCCGCTGCGATGACGAGGACAGCGGTGAACCCCAGAGCCATACCCAGGATCATTGCTCCCACGGACCCGATCACGGTAAAGAAGCCGTTCACCCCCCAGGCCCACGGCACTAGCGGCGGAGCGACCTCGCCAACCAGACGCAATCCCGTTGGAAACGGCACGCCAAGAAGGACACCCAATGGTGCAACCAGCAGAACCGCTACGGCGATCCGCAATGGAAATGAGAGACCGAGTGTCATTGAGAGCACTGTTGGCATGACAAACAGTGTGAGTAGGATTGCACCGACCACCGCCAGCAAAAACCAGGACAGTGTGTTGCGAGAAGCGTTCTGAATTCGGTTGGCTGAGTACGACCCAACCCCAGTGAAGATGAGTAAACTAGCCAGGACTACTGAGAAAGTGTAAATCGGCTGCCCCAGAAACAACGAAAGCCGCTGTAGGAGGACGATCTCAATCAAAATAAAGCCTGAACCTAAAGCGGCGAAGTATGTCAGGAAGGCCCAGCGGCCGCTTCCCCGCAACCCTTGGCGGCCGTACCGAGCGAGTGGAAGTAGAATCATCACTCCCGCAATCACGACTGCCTGGATAAGCAGAACCGCCAACGTCACCTCAGCGACCGGTAACCCATACTTATCTTGGCCTGCGGACAAGACACTCCGGAAACCAAGCCGCGGACTCGACCATCGCTCAGTCTGATGGAAAAAAGGCCTGTCATCAGTGGCTGGACGGAGATAGCTGCTAGCGGAAGCATAGATTCGCTCCAGATTCGGGGATTTCACCAGATCAGTCAGAATGACTTGGTACTCGCTGCGCGGGGAGTCAAATGGCGAATACCAAATCTCGGGATGCTCTGCGCCTCCCCAATCCTCATTACTCCCTATGCCGATACGCTTGGCCAAGACATTTACCTCCTCCGGATGCAACGGCGATTTCTGCAACAGAAAACCCGGCATCAACCGCACACGGCCGAAGGACGCACCCAGACCTCGAAAAGCGAAGAGATGATTGGCAGGACTACCCAGGCCCAAATGGTCGAACAGTTCACGCGTCGTGGCAAAGAGCTTGGCGACGTTATAGCCCGTGACCAGGAGAGTCCCGTTGGGAGTGAGATGGTTCCAATAATCCTCGAATGCCTCACGTGTTAGTATGTAAGTTTCGCTAAAGGTCAGCGCGCCGGATGTGAGAGCGGCTCCGCTCATTGTGTTAACGGAAATGATTGCGTCGTATTTCTCTTTCGACCGGCGAACAAAACTTCGTCCATCCTCCGTTACTAGCTGGACCTCAGGTTGCTCGAAAAGTCCACCCCAGTGCTCCCGCATGCGCTTGGTCACGATATCATTAGTAATCGGATTGATTTCGACGGCGGTTATGGAAGACGCTCCGAAGTAGAGGCCTTCGAGCACTTCACGTCCTGCCCCCGAGCCGATGATCAGCACCTTGGGGTGTTCCTTGCCAACGTACGCCACACCAGCGGGGTGGTATTCTTTCGCGTTAGCAAGATAGCTGCGGACTCCCATACTTAAGTCGTCCATGCCTGTTCCAGCAGTTCCCCCGTCGATGATAATGGAGCGGAAGCCAGGATCGGGCCGGGCTTCGTCCAGCGCTGGCGCGTCGTAGACGTCAATCTTGGAAAAACTGTTCCATTTGGTATAGATTGGCGACCGTCCTACAGGAATTAGGGGATGAAGAAGTTTATCCGGTATTACACTGATGGGCAGCACCCGCTCGCCCATAAACGCCAACGCCAGCATCCCCGCAGCTGCCACGGCGCCGAAAAGAGTCAACTTGGATAGGCGGAAAGAACTGAAAGCCAACGCGGCCAGCACCCCTACCACTGCGGCGACGGCAATGGAGCCGGATCCGCCGAAAACTGGCATTACCACGCAGACGGCCGCACACCCCAAGCCCGCGCCCACTAGATCTGCGGCGTACAGGCGATTCACTTCCCGGCCACCGCGGGTGAGGAGCAAGGAAATGGCCAGACCAGAGCAGAAAAATGGAGCCGCGAGGACCAGGTAGTACAGCAACATATATGCAAATTGCCAACGGTCGAGAAGTAAACGGAACGGCTGAAAAGGAATTCGCTGCATCAGGCAAAAACTGGCAAGCGTGACAAACCCAAATAGCAGCGCTAAGTACGCAAGCGCGCGATCGAGCGGCATCTCCTCACGCAGTCTTGTCCAGAGCGACAGCGTCACGCCAGAAGCGCCAAACCCGAGCAGGGCGGTGGAGACTACTAGAAAACCAAAGTGATACCAGTTTGCTACCGAGAGCACCCGGGTCAAGGCTAGCTCCAGCAGAAGCGTTGCTACCGATAGCAGAAAAATGCCCGTATAGTGCTGCCAGCGAATATTGGTCACGTGATTGCCTGTCGGTCCTGTCATCGTTAGTCCTATTTAGCGATTGCTTACTAGGTCAGTCATCCATTCGCGCTTCGGAGTGAAGCCGGTGTTCGTCGCGCTTTGGGTGGCACTGCCTGAAAAAGTGGTTACGCTGGATGCTGGTAATGTGTACGTGAAACTTGCACCACTGACCGAAATAGGAGGTTGCGCCGCGAGGGATAGTCTAGCCGACGTTATCCACGGAGTTACAGCGTTCGTAGAAAATCCATTGAGCGAAAAAGTCTGACGGACTCGTATCCTACCTGGGTTTATGGCGACTATGGCGAATGACCGGCTATCTGGATCTTTGAAAGCAGTGAGCCCAAGTGGACCGAAACTATAACTGACTCCAATCCTGTACCAGCCCGGCCGGACGAACTTGCTCCATTGCCCGATCACGTACGCGCGCTTGGGATAATTCAGGTCTATGTCCGTCAACGCGGCGTTGTCCGTTCCCCCACCATAATCGGGTCCATCGGACAGGAACCACGCGTGCCAAGCATTCACATTAGCTACTGCTAAATATCTATGGATTACCGAAGCCCACGAAAGACCGTCTTTCATGCTGCCATCATAAGTTAACGACGTGCTACTATTCTCTGTTTGCCACACGTGTTTCCCATAGGTCCTCGGCGCAAGAATCCTCGCGGAACCATAACCATGAGCTGCGAGAATGCCTACATCTCCAGCAACGGTAGGATCGTCCATAGCAACAGCTGCCAAGCTAAAGTCCCATTGCGCAGCCTCCGCGATCATGATCTTGGTAGATCCAACCCCGGCAGACTGCAGAGCTGAATACAAATGAGGCACGAAATCATGCATCTGCTGTGCCGTATATGTCGCGGATCCCCACGATTGCGCATTATCAGGTTCGTTCTGTACGCTCATTGCGTAAATTGGGACTCCATTTGAGTTCATCATCTTGACATAGCCTGCTAAAGTGTCGGCCCATGCGGAATAATCGGCACGTAAAAGCGAACCGCCATTGATGAACGATCCGTTGCTCTTCATGGATGCCGGCGGACTCCACGGTGCACTCCAAACTTTGACTCCCCGGGCCACGGCCTGTTGCGCAATCGACAGTTCCCCTCGGAGAATCGTAGCGCCGGATGGAACAGCCATGCACGATCCGCCATTGGGTACAAAGAAGGATGCACAGTCGGCAGCGCTGGGGACCACTTGCACACGAAGAAGTGACAAACCTATTCCAGATGTAGAGAAGAAGAAATCGACCATCTTTGGAGAGAAAGCCTTGTGAAAATCGGCGCAGGAGCCACCAAATCCGTCAATTTCTTGATGCACATCTGTCCAATTGATGACCGCATCTTGCGGTTGGGCAGGCCAGGCAAGAAGCATTAGAGCCAAGAACGACAAGGCAAAAAGCATTAGAGCTAGTCTTCCCATTATCGCTATCTTTGACCAATGTATGTCGGGTTCTCTTAATATCGGCTGTAAGTTTTCTATCTCGCTATTCGATCCGATGAAATCTAAGAAGTACATCGGGTAGCATTGTGAAGCAAGTCGCTAAGCATCCGCTTTTAGTAGCCGCCAGTATTTGTTCCGCCGATACCACACTCCGAATTTGAGGATGCGAGTGTCCCCTACTTACATATCGCCCCGCTAAGGTTCCCCGCCCGCCAGACCGAATGAACGCTCGCATTCGTCAGGTAAACCGGGCGAGTTTAGCGCCGCCCTTTGGTGCTCTTCTAGCATCTTTGAGAGTTTCGACCACATCCAAGAGCATCGATATGATTCTGCTACGATTCACGGGTTCGAATCCCAACTCCGACATGAGCGGCCCTGTCATGCGTTCGACTAAAGCAATCTCATATTTCGATAGTTCCGTACGCCAGCTGTCCGTCGTGCCCAACCGAAAGCTTTCCTTGTTCATTTTTGCGATATCAAATGGAGCGTTGGCGAGCTTGCCCGCTCTTAGAAACTCGATATTGCACTCGTCGACATACCGCTGACACTGTTCCGGAGTTGACCGAACGCCTACCCCAGCGAGAAGCCGTCGCACGACGCTTGGCCCGTCGCAAACCAATTCTCCAAATTGGACCTCCTGATAATTTGGCGTCGCCGACCTGATTTGTTGGCCGCTGCTAACGTCTGCAATCCATCTCTCACAGTTCGTCGAGATCCGGGAGGAAGCCCATTGCGACGCCCAGCTTCTCGAGGCGACACGCAATGATGCAACGACCGAACGCGGATCACGAATAATATGGATAAAGTGCGCTTCCGGCCACGCATCGAGGATTTCCCGCCAGCAGTACACATGGTTGGGTGTCTTGTCGAGGATAACTGTGGCCGATGGCTTGCTCAGGCCGATCTTCGCAAAGACAAATCCGGAGCCGGTGCGCAGCAACAGGTGAAATTCTTCTTCGCTTAAGATTTGATTCAGGCCAATCCGTTCACCGGTCTTTCGGAGACGGTTCCATTGATCCACCATGGAGCGTAAGAAAAGGCTGAACACATGTGTTTCGGGAGCTGTAACGACCGAAGAGGATCGCGACAGTAGCAGTTGAAGCCAAGTCGTGCCACTGCGCGGCGCGCCCACGAGAAAGACCAATTGTTTGCCGCGAAGCAAGTCTTCGACTTGATCCTGCATCAACATCGTAGACTCTTGAAGGTGCATTGGGTCTGTCGTTGTTGTGTCCGATGAACTTAGCTAGCAAGCTTTGTGCATCTTAAACGCTTGCACTGGAGGTCGCTGTTAAGACTTCGTGCCGAACCACGCGTGGAAAACAGTTGACCGCGCCTCGCACATCGCTCTCTGATCCAACATAGAAGGCGCCTAATTCCAGGCGGTCTAGCAGAGTTTCCGTATCGTAACGGAACACGGAGATGAAGGGATGAAAGGTGCCGTTCGCGAAATTCAATCGAAGCTCAAAAGTGCAAGTGAACGTCTCACTACTCTCCAAGTTGAAGCTGCCGCAGCCCAGCCGCTCTGTGGACGTGTTGAATACCTCATAGTAGTACTCATCCTTGACAAATAAAACGACCGCCATTTTTGAACACGGACGCCGTGCGGTTACCTCCACATCAACCCAAGCTATCTCCCCTGATTCGTACCGGACGCTTTCGCCATGGCGGTTACGTATTCGTACTCGAGAGATCTCGACCGCCTTAGAATCATCGTGAGTGCGGATGCCCGTACTCCTCATGTAAGATTGTATGACCTCATTTGGTGATCCGGTCATTAGCAGTCGTCCGCGCTCCAACAGCAGGCAGCGGTGGCAAAAATCGGCTATCGTCTTAAGATTATGAGAGACAAACAAAACAGTAGCTCCGCCGCGGATCACTTCTTTCATACGCTCGACGCACTTCTGTTGGAAAGCAAAGTCACCTACACTTAGAACCTCGTCCACGATCAACACTTCTGGATCGACATGCGAGGCTACCGAGAATCCCAGTCTGGCGAACATGCCGGAGGAATAGCGCTTTACTGGTGTGTCGATGAATTCTTCGATTCCAGAGAATGCGACGATCTGGTCGAGCTTCGACTCTATCTCGCGCTTGGTCATGCCCAGGATTGTACCGTTCAAGAATATGTTCTCTCTCCCCGTGAGGTCCTGGTGAAAGCCAGCCGTGACCTCAATCAGAGCGGAGAGGCGTCCATTGACCACCATCCGGCCGCTGGTGGGCTTCATGATCCGGCTGAGGATCTTCAATGCAGTGCTTTTCCCAGCGCCGTTGCGTCCGATGATGCCGAATGCCTCCCCACGCTTTACTTCAAATGAGATATCCTGCAAGGCCCAGAACTCCCGCGTGTCGCTTTCGCTGAGCTCCCACTGTCGGAACATTTTTCCAGTCAAAGCCGGTAGGAGATCGCGCAGCGAGTTGTAGACCTC
>Ga0206844_10073_pt1 | contig 37402 bp, 35 predicted proteins | sample Alteio_BWOrgCont_22_FD_152907 | JGI IMG/M metagenome (GOLD analysis project Ga0206844, IMG submission 152907) | Enriched cells from forest soil in Barre Woods Harvard Forest LTER site, Petersham, Massachusetts, United States -... | ecosystem: Environmental > Terrestrial > Soil > Temperate forest >...
ACGGCGCGAAATTCATGGGGAAGCCCACACGGTAAAACGCGTATTTTTTTTCCGGGAAGTAAATCCAATGTTTTTCCGTCAGACGCGGGATGCGCACGCCCAGATTGATGTTGTAGACCGAGCTCCAGCGCAGTTTCTCCAGATCTTCGCGGACTTTGGGCGGTAGCGCCGTGACCATGCGCAGGAAACGGACCAGCGGCAGGGAGCTGACGAGAAATTTGTAGGTATAGATTTGGCCGTCTTTAAATTGAATTTCTTTCTTTTCGAGGTCGATACCGGTGGCTTCACTGTTTAAATGGATCTCTGGCAACCCTTCGGCCATCGCAAAGGCCAGGGACTGAATGCCGCCCCGCTTAGGGTAATAGAAGGTCGCGTTGTAGCCGAAGGCTTTGTCGGGATCATCCAGAATACCTTCCATCACATCCTGGATTGTCGGACGCGGGACAAAGGGCGCCACCCATTCCGCGGTCAGGATATCCGCGGTCACGGTCCAGAGCTTTTCGTTGTACGGAAAAAAGAAGTGCTTGGCAAACCCTTTGCCAAACGTGCGCAGGACCCAGGACTTCATGGTTTCCGGCGTGCTCTGGCCCTGCACGGGCAGACCGGTTGAGGCAAAGCTCGCGGCCAGCTGCGCCTCGACCAAGCCGGTAATGCATTCGCGAATGACGCGTTTGGGCAGCCCGCCTAAATTGGCCTGGTACGGATAGGGCGTATACGTGTTATGCGAATAAATCCACGCGCTGCGCTTCAGCAGGTTTAAATTGTCTTTTAAAAGTTCCGGGATGAGCTTCAGCGTGTATGGATTGCGCAAATGCAGGAGATGACCCGTGTGATCGTACGTGAATCCGTCCTGCTTGATGGATCGGGAAAGTCCGCCGGGCTCGTCGGAACGTTCGAAGAGGGCATAGTCTTTCTTCAAATGATAGGCGCAGGAAATGCCGGACATTCCCCCGCCTAAAATAACCGAACGCGCGTACTGGGTCATTGAAGATTCATTCAGTTTTCAATATCGATATGCGCCAGCCACAGGCCAATGCTCAGGGCTCCAAAAGCGGTCAAGGCATAGAGATACACCGTGCTGGAAAAGGGAAGCAGCGTCACTTCATAGGCGATCACCGTCAGAAGCGTGGCCACCACATAGACAATCCCCAAAATCTCCGGCCGGTGAAAGCCGAATTTTTCCAGCCGCAGGGCGAAATGATCTTTACTGCCCAGGAAGGGCGACATTCCTTTTTTAAGACGGAGAATGGTGACTAGAATCGTATCGTAAATAGGGACTCCTAAAATAAGAATCGGCGCAAAGACGCCCAGATTATTGATGCGCGAATAGCTCGTTCCTAAAGAGAGCGCGGCCAGCAAAAAGCCCAACATCAAACTGCCCGCATCTCCCATAAAAAGCCTGAAGCGCTTGGATAGATTGTAAGGCATAAACCCGAGCAGTGCCCCGGCGAGGGCCGCCGCCAGGAAATTGACGTAAATCTGTTCCGATGGGAGCGAGATGAAAAAGAATCCGGCGCTGGCGATGACGCCGACGCCGCTGGCCAACCCATCCATAATATCAATGATATTCACCGCATTCATAATGCCGACAATCCAAATCAGGGTCAGCGCTTGAGACAGCCAGACGGGCTCGATAAAACGAATACGCAGACCGAAGGCCATTATGCAGATCGCCGCCGCGATCTGGACGATAAATTTCCACTGATACCGAACGCCCGTCAAGCGGATGTCGTCGAACAAGCCGAGAATCAAAACAATGACGCCGCCCACGAGAATACCGCGCAGGGTGTGCAACGTTCCGGTTGGGAAATTGGTCGAGAAACGGGAAATCACAAGCGCCGCGCAAAGCGCCAGCGTGATGGCGACCCCTCCTAAATAAGGAACGGGGTGGCGATGGGTTTTGACGCTGGAGATGGGATGATCGAGAATTTCGAGCCGGATCGCAATCAAGCGCATCAACGGCGTCAGTACCAGTGAAAATGCCAGAGCGCCGAGAAAACAATAAGAATAAAGATTATCGGAATTAATCATAACGTGTACACGTCGCAAAACCGGTCCCGGTAAACGCGCGGCGCCGCATTCAACACTCCCTCCCAGTTTTTTTCTCCAGCCGGCGAAAAATCAAGCGCATGATAAGGCGCGAGCCGCTGCATCTCCGCGCGATTGACCACCAGCAGCGCGCCATGGTGGCGTAATTCCGCGCGCAGCGCCGAAGGCGTCGCAGCCTGATCGGCCCAGGCGACGAGCGGATTTTGCTTAAACACCGTCCAGATCAGGACCTTGCGCTCATAATAGTAACTTCGCTGATCTCCTACGACAACAATTTCGGCGTTGGGGTCGGTGGTCCTGTTGATAAATGAAGCGGCGCCATAATACGTCAGTTTTTCCGTCAAATACTCTTCTTTACTCTCTAAACCCAGCGGAACGCGAAAAGGTTTAAACACATCGGTGATCTGGAAAAAGACCATGAAATTCGAAATCAGTAGAATCGCCAACACGCCGCGGCCGCCATAGCGCAGTCTTTTCCCGCCGGCCTCTATGCCGTGCGTCCATCCATAAGCGGCTAAAATTGCCAGGAGCGGCGCGATAGGAAATAAAAAGCGCAGCACGGGACGCGTCATTCCCCAGCACGCAAAAAACAAAAGCGCATAAGCCCCGAGCGCCATGACCCACTTGTTTTTTTCTTGGACCCAAAGAACCAGCGGTAAAAATGCAATGAACAGCGCCCAGCCGAAATCCCCCAGCACGTCCGCGCCTTTGCCGAATTGAAAACCGTTGACGGCCATATTCCAGAGAAGCGCCGGCAGCTCCAGCAGGGAATGCGGCTGATACTCCACGAGCGCGCGGAAGTACCCTTGCGCGCCGCTTTGCATCCACGGATTTAATGCGGCTTTTCCCCACGTATAAAAGAAAGGAAACACCGGATTGCCAAAGTAATGCAGGTTCTTCACCATCCAGGGCGCAAAGACAAGGAGTGCCGCAGCACTGAAGATGAAGGCCGAACGCAAGCGTCCATCTGAGCGCCGACACAAAATCCAAACCAGACCCAATCCCACGCTCAGAATGCCGGTGTATTTAATGCCCGTCGCGAATCCGGCAAAAAAGCCGGCGAGAAGAAACGGACCGTTGCCGGCTTCGCTGGAGGCCAAAGACAAGGCGTACACGCTCAGGAAAAAGTAAAGCGCCAGTCCAATATCCACATAGCCGCCGGAACTTAAAAGTAAAAAGGCCGGCATCACGAGAAGGAACGCAACGGCTGTCGAGCCCGTCGGTGCATCGAGATAGCGCTGACACGCGTGATAGATCGTTCGCAGCAGGAGAAGCGCCAGCATCCAGCCGATGATGCCGGGCAATGAAGACAGACCCGTCAGAAGCCCCAATGTCCATAACATTTCCAGATTCTGCGGAAAACCGGAATAAATTAAATCGGTCCAGCCGATCCAATGACCGGCGCGAATGTAGGCCGCAGGAAGCGCCAGATGATAAACGAGCGAGTCATAGTAGGTGGGCGGCGCCAGCGCTAGAAGAGTGCCGAGAATTCCCGCTGGAATCATGAGCCATAACCATTGTTTCCCGATGCCCTCGGGAAGCGCTGGCGCTTTTCCCGGTACTGTGGCAATCTGCCAGACGCCCAGTGCCGTTCCCAACGCGATCATGGCGAAAACTCCCGTCGGTGTCCAGGCATGCAAAGTCCCTAACCCCATCATCCCCAAGCTCAGAATTCCCCATCCCAGGCCCAGAGAAAAAACGGTGCGTTCTTGCTGGGTTATTTGACGCAATAAAAAATAAACGGGCCAGGCACCCCAGCCAAAGGCGGCAAGGCCGCACAGCACGGCTGCCACGCCTAACAAAAGGAAGCCGGCAACGTGCGGAATCGGCGCATGGGTGAAATGCCCCAATAGGAAAATAATCCAGAAGGTCCCCAGAAGAGCGAGTTTTATCGGGGGTCGAAGAGTGGGCATCGCACCAGATGCAGACGGTGAAGATAGTAGCGCGCAATACTGCGCAGAGATTCCAAACCGTAGCGGACGCTGCGTTGAAAATTAATCGACGAGGCTTCTTCAAAATAGCGCGCGGGAACCGGAATATCGCCGATGCGAAAACCGAATGCCGCCGCCTGCACCAGAAACTCACAGTCAAAGACGAAATCGTTCGAGTTGCGCTCCCAGGGAATGCGCTCCAGCACCTGGCGGTTATAGGCGCGCAGACCGCTGTGCCATTCCCCCAGATTCTGGCCCATCATTAGATTTTCTACCATGGTCAATCCGCGATTGGCGATATATTTCCAGACGGGCATTCCCCCGGACAGGGCTTCGGTGCGCGTGCGAATCCGGTTGCCCAATACCACATCACACACATTATCGCGCAAAAGTCCCGTCAAGTACGGAACCAGTCGTGAGTCATACTGATAATCGGGGTGAATCATGACCACAATATCCGCCCCCGACTCGAGCGCCGCTTTGTAACAGGTTTTCTGGTTGCCGCCATACCCCAGATTCTGGGTGTGCGCAATCACGGTCAGGCCCAGTTCTTTGGCGACGGCAATCGTTCGGTCACGGGAGCAATCATCCACCAGAATGATCTGGTCGACGGATCCTTCGGGGATATCTTTGACGGTCCGCTCCACCGTTTTCTCGGCGTTATACGCGGGCATGACCACGATAATTTTAGGCTTCATGAGACCTCCAACCAAGATAATCCTGGCAGCATTTTCAGATGATGATGCGCGAGCCAAGGCGCTGCCGCGGGATCTTGGAGCAAAACGTTGGCGGCATAAAGAGCCGGCCGCGGCTGCAGCGCTGACCAGCTTTTGTCAAATTCATTCATGGAAAGAGTATGGACATTCCAGGCCGAGCGTCCGGTGAAATACAACAGATACATCCAGGACAATCCGCCGGGTGTTAAATACAGGGACTGTACAGGCGTCAACCGCGCAAGCGCGAGGGTTTGCTGATAGGTCTCATTGTTCAGGCTGTTGTGCAGCGGTCGTGCAACCGTGAAAAAATTAATGACGCCCAGGGACGCCATCCAACAGCCGGCAATGGCTAAACGCCACCGGCGCGCAGGCCACACTAGACAGGCGGACATAAGAAGAAGCGTGAAGGGAATCAGATCGCTCATGCGGTAGCACAACGTACGCGGTTCCCAAGTGGAGAAGAAAATCGCGTAGGAGCCGAGCCAGATTCCATTAAATATCACGAGAGCGCTGGATTTGCCTCGGCGCGCCGAGCGGGCCGTCCAGCCTGCGAGAAAAAGAATCGAGAGAAGAGTCAAACCATGAATCCAGGGCGCGACAGGTCCAGCATCTGACGTCCATGTTCCCCACAAAACCCCTGGCGTGGCCTGCGTCCACTGCAGAATGCCGGACCCACCAGGCCAATGCCAAGCCAGCGATCGATCCGCGGATAAACCCAGACTTCCTTTTATCCAATGGCTGAGCCAGTCCCCATGGCCGTGATACGGACGCAGTACAAATACGGCGACCGCCGTATAAGCCACGGCGACGGTTCCCACAAATGCCGCCAGATACGGACGCACGGGAAGCTTCCTTTTATAGATCCAATAGGACGCAGGGATCATCCAGAGCCCATGCACCAGATGTCCAAGCACGGCGACGCCATGCCAGAATCCCACCCGTCTCATGCGCAGAGGCGCGTCTTCCGATAACAAAAAAAAGGTGGCTGCCGCTAATCCCAAAACGCCCAACGAATACACCTGCGCTTCAACGCTCCACATCCAGAAGACGGCGCTGAAGCCCGCGGCGCACGTTAGAAAAAACGCCAGCCATGCATCCTTAGAAAGCGCGGCGAGCACACGCCAGAGAACATACAGCGATGCCGATGCCAGCACGGACGTGAACATCTGCAGCGCGGGGAGCGCGCGGTGCATGCCCAGCGGAAGCAGCAGCTTCCAAGCTAAAAAACCCAGGAAGCCATACAGCAAATGCTGGGCGTGAAAAAGATAAACGGGGTTGCCCAGTTCGAGCGCGGCGGCGCAAGCCACACCATCAAAGTTCCAGTAGGTTGATGGGTAGGCCAGATAAAAAGCTAAAGGAATCGCCGCCGCTAACAGGCCAATCATCAAAGATGGATGAGATGGTTCGCCGTCAGGCCGTGCATTAAATTCCGCGTATCGACGACGAGGGATGCGGCGGACAAAATAGCTTGCGGATTAAACGTGGCGTGATTGGTGGTGATCACCACGACATCCGCGGCTTTCAACAAAGCCGCCGAATAGGGCTTGGATTTGAATGCTTTGTCGGCGATGCGCAACTGCGGGACGTGCGGGTCATGGTACGTGACTGTGGCGCCCTTTTCGCCCAGGAGATGAATCACATCCAGCGCGGGCGATTCGCGGACGTCGGAGACATTGGCTTTATAGGCTACGCCTAAGATAAGAATGCGCGCACCTTTAATGGACCGTTCTCTCGCGTTCAGCGCGCGCCCGATTTTTTCCACGACAAATTCCGGCATGTGGGAATTCACTTCGCCGGCCAGTTCGATAAAATGCGCGGAAAAATTTAAGGTTTTCATTTTCCACGAGAGATAATGCGGATCCACCGGAATGCAGTGGCCGCCCAATCCCGGCCCGGGATAAAAGGGCATGAAGCCGTACGGTTTGGTGCGCGCTGCCTCAATGATTTCCCAGACGTTCAATCCCAGACGATCGCAGATGAGCGCCATTTCATTGACCAAGCCGATATTGACGGCGCGAAAGGTGTTTTCCAGGAGTTTGACGAGCTCTGCGCTCTCAGGCGAGGAGACTGGAACGACTTTCTGAACCACCTGGCTATAGAGGAGCGTCGCCAATTCCGTGCAGCGCGGTGTGACGCCGCCGACAACTTTGGGCGTATTCGCCAGACGATACTGGGTGTTTCCGGGATCGATACGTTCCGGTGAAAAGGCAAGATATATATCCTTGCCGGCTTTCAATCCCTTTTTTTCTAGGAGCGGCAGCACAAAATCACGCGTGGTTCCGGGATAGGTGGTGCTTTCCAGAACAATGAGCTGATCGCGATGCAGGTAACGTCCGATTTCCATCGTCGAGGCGCTGATGAAGGAAATGTCCGGATCCTTGGTCTTGTTCAGCGGTGTGGGAACGCAGATGATGCACACATCCATCTGACGCAGGCGGCTGAAATCTTTGGTTGCGAAAAGTGTTTTGTTTTTGACTAAAGGCGCGAGTTCTTCATGGGTGATATCCCCAATGTAGGAGACGCCCTTGTTGAGACTTTGAACTTTGCGGGGGTCGACTTCAAATCCCGTGACCCGGAAACCGGCTTTGGCAAATTCGACCGCCAGCGGCAGTCCGACATACCCCAATCCGAGGATCCCGATTTTGGCGGTCTTCGCTTCGATTTTATTTTTCAACATATTTTGCTGGGGTGATTATATTTAAATTGGTACTTTTTACGCCGAGAGATTGATCTATTTTTATAATATAAAAACAGAATTCGCTTTAATTGTTTTTGCATTAATAATTAAAAGGTGAGTGCATTATAGAAGCGCGCGGCCATTTCTTGAACGGAAAACGCCTGCCGGAACGTTTCCAGCTTTTGATGTTGAAGGTCTCCCTGCGTAATTGCCTCTGGTATCCGCGCTGCCGCTGCTTCAAGATCTTCCACGGGATAAAGAACTCCCGGCGCGCCTGCGGCGATTAAATCGGGCACGCCGCCCACGTCGGGCGCGACCCAGGGAATTCCCATGACGCTGGCTTCTAGCAAACTTTGCGGAAAGCTTTCTTCGCGGGACAGGGACCAGAAAAAATCGAGCGCCGCATAAAAGGCCGGCGTGTCTTCGACCCAGCCCAGCCACTGCAACCGGTTCCCCCAGGACTCCAGCGCGGATTGGGCGCGTAGTTGTTGTTCCAACGGACCGATGCCTCCTACGACGAGGTGGAGCGCAGGATTGGCCAGCAGGGATTTTTGCGCGAAAGCGAGAATGGTGTCCGCGCCTTTTTCGGCATGCAGGCGCATTAAACTTCCCCCCAGCACGATATTCCCGGCTTGCAGTCCGAGTTTTTGACGCGCCGCTTGTCGGTCCTGGCTGCTAAAGCGCTCAAGATCAACGCCGTTTAGAAGCTTGGTGATGCACGGCTTCGAATGGTTTTTGATGCGTTGGCGAACGAGCGCTTCCGCGGCTGAGGAGTTCACAACCACTTGATCGCAGAAAGGCAGTGTGAAACTGTCCAGATAGATATGCCATGGTTTTTGCCAGGCATCGATGGAGCGCTGGCTGGAGATTATCTGCTTCACGCCGGCCACGCGTCCGATGACGCGGCCCATTTGATTCGCGCGAAAGAGAAGCGTGTGCAGCACATCAGGGTTCTTTTGGCGAAGCACTGGGTAGAGTTGCGTGGCCGTAATTTTCTTGGGAGATACGCCCCCTTGCCGCAGACGGTCGCCAATAATGCCATCTTTTTTCAGATAAAGAACCTCATGGCTATGGTTCTTCGGCGAGTAACGGATCAGCTGGTGTAAAAAATTTTCTGTTCCCCCGCCTTCCAGGCTCGTGATCAGATGGACAATCTTCACGTCTCGAATTCCCGATGCCACAACTCCAGCATGAGCAGCGCCCAGAGGCAGTAGCCGCGCTGTTTTTTGCCGCTTTGGTGCTCATCCACGTAACGTTTCAAGACTTCGGGTCTAAAGTAACCCCGCTGGAGCGCCTGCGGCGACAGAATCGTATCGCGCAAAAAATCTTTAAGCGGGCCACGGAACCATTCGCTGAGTGGAATGCCAAAGCCCTGCTTGCCGCGTCGCAGAATGGCAGGCGGCAAATCCGGCGCAAACGTCTCTTTTAGAATGCGCTTGCTTTGGTTGAGCGGCCGGTACTTCCAGTCCGTGGGCCAGCGTGCGACGGTCTCCGCCAGCACATGATCCAGGAGAGGAGCGCGCACCTCGAGCGAGTTGGCCATCGACGCGATATCGGTTTTGACCATCAGACAATCGGGCAGATAATGGTTCACGTCCAGGAACATCAGGCGATCGATAAGCTGTGATGGATTTTGCCGGGCCAGCGTGTCCGCAAACAGGCTTTGCTCGTTGGTTGTGCTGCGCTCAAGTTCAGCCCACTGATCGGGTAGCCAAAGCTCCGCGCGCTCTTCCAAATGAAAATAATCCAGCGTGCGCAGGTACTGCGGCAATTCGTTCAGCGCGCCTACCTCCAGCAGTCGCTGTATCCGGTAAAAAGAACTCAGGGGCGAGCCGAACGGGATTTTTTGCGCCATGTCGGCTAGTCCCTGGCGCAGGCCTTGAGGTAAATAATTCCAGAATTCCATGGCCCACATGGCCCGATAACGCAGATAGCCGGCAAACATTTCATCGCCGCCATCGCCGGAGAGCGCCACCGTCACGCTTTTGCGCGTCTCGCGCGCTAAGTAATAGGAAGGCAGCGCGCTGGAATCCGCAAAAGGCTCGGAGTAGCACCAGGCCAGCTTCGGCAGGATATAGGTCAGCTCCGGTTTGACGATAAATTCCTGATGATCGGTTTTATAACGCTCCGCGACCATGCGCGCATAGGGAAGTTCCGAGTAGGCGGCTTCTTCAAAGCCGATAGAAAACGTTTTGATCGGTTGTGTGGACTGCTGCGCCATGAGCGCGACGATCAGACTGGAATCCACACCGCCGGACAGATAAGCCCCCAGGGGCACGTCACTGATCATCCGTAGACGAACGGATTCTTCCAATTGAGAACGCAACTGAACTTTAGCTTCCGCATAGGACAGCGTGGCTTTGGGATCATAAGACAGATCCCAATAGCGATAGGTCTTCACCGGTTGTCCCGGTTTCCAGATCAACGCATGCGCGGCCGGCAGTTTAAACACATCGTCATAAATGGAATAAGGCGCCGGGATGTATTGCAGGCTGAGATAGAGGTTAATGGCTGAACGGTTGATGCGCGTCGGACAAGCCGGGTGTTTGCGCAGGGCTTTCAGTTCGGAGGCAAAAACTAGAACGCCTTCAGTGCTGACGAAATAAAAGAACGGCTTTTTCCCAAAGCGGTCGCGCGCGGCAAAAAGCGTTTTCGTTTGGCGGTCCCAGATGGCGAATGCAAACATCCCCCGCAATTGCTTGACGCATTCCGGACCGTAGTCCTCGTACAGGTGAAGAATGACTTCCGTGTCACTGTGGGTTTTAAAGCGATGCTTGCCGGTGGCTTCAAGCCGTTGCCGGAGTTCCTGAAAGTTGTAGATCTCTCCATTGAAGACAATCCAGTAGCGATCGTCTTCATTGCTCATCGGCTGGTGTCCGCCGCTCAAATCGATAATGGCCAGTCGCTGGAACCCCAATCCCACGGGACCGGAAATTTCAGCGCCGCTTTCATCGGGACCGCGATGACGCTGAGTCAGCGACATGGTCTGCAATAGACGGGGATCGACGGCGGTGTTGTCCGGCCCGACGATGCCGCAAATGCCGCACATGCTACAGGGTTTCCATCAGCGGACGGAAGACGCGCGGATCGCTTTTCAAAATCTTTTTGTAATACCACAGAAGCCCGGCATCGCGAAACCATCGGTAGTTCAACGGCAGTCGGGTTAAAGCCTCCAACGCTTTTTTCCATTCGGCGTCCACGGTCGGCCACCAGCCTTGACCGCAATTTTTGCTGCCCAAATCGAAAAGCTGCAGAAATGCCGTGCGGGCCAGGAACCGCCGCTCCAGAGCGGGTTTTGTCAGAGTGTTATTAAAAAACGGAATGGCCCGTTGTACCAGCCGCAGTGCATCCAGAAAAACAGCGGCGCTCTCCGCGGGACGAATTCCCTGGTTAAAAAGCGCGGCGGCCACGGGCAGCGAAACATCTTCTCCCAGTTGCGCTTTAAGGGAGCGGCAGACGGTTTTGATGAAATCGATTTTATAAGCGGTGGGTTCCGTTTGTTGCAGACTTTTTTTATGAAAGCGCCAGGCCGTAAGCACGTACGGCAGGATTTCCACGCGTCCACGTTCCATGAGGCGGGTATACAGTTCAGCGTCTTCCCCTGCGCGGACGGTGGCGTCATAGCCTCCGACGGCCAGTGCGATGTCTTTGCGGAACATAACGGTTGAATGCGTCAGACAGTTGCCGAAGGTCAGACGCCACCGCATTTCTACGTCGTGCGTAAATTGCACGGGCGATAAACGCAAGGGCCAGTTGTAGGCATTGATCACGCGGTAATACGTGGCCAGAAGCGCCGTGTCCGGGTACTTATCCATAAATCGAGTTTGCTTTTCCAGGCGTTTTGGGAGCGCCATGTCATCGGAGTCCAAAATCGCCACATATTTTCCGCGGCAGAGCGGCAGTGCCTCGGCACGGCTTTCACTGACGGATTTATAACGATCCGACGGGAAATAGCGAAAGCGACTGTCCGTGCGGGCCGCAGCCTGCGCAAGAGCGGGTGTTTCATCGGTGGAACCGCCATCCGGCATCACGACTTCAAAATCCTGGAACGTCTGGCGCCGGAGACTTTCCAGGCAGGCATTCAGATACGCCGCGGAATTATAAAGCGTGACCATCACGGACACTTTCGGGGTTTCGTTCATGACAGGGCCTGGAAGGCCTGCGTCAGGCGTTTTTGCCAGGTGTGGTCGCGCTGTACGCGTTCATAGCCGGCGCGGCGGATGCGCTCGCGGGCGGCGTCGTTTTTCAAATAGAACGCCGCCTTGTCCGTGAGTTCTCGTGAATCTTTGAACGTTTCAATTTCTTCGCCCGGGCGGAAAAATTCGCGAATCTCATCCTGATATTCCATCAAATAAAAAGCGCCGCACATGGGCGCTTCAAAATCACGCAAGCGAATCTGATAGCGCGGCTTCTCGCGAAAATCCCACGCGGAGACGACGCCAAAGCCCAGCGCAATCTTGGCTTTATTGTAAATACGCACCATCTCATGATCCGTCACAAAAGGATGGCAGCGTTCCGGGGAGACCAGGGATTTTCCAAAACGACGCTGGCTCCAGCGTTTGATTTGCCGCCCCGCGCGTTTCCATCCCGGTTCCATCGCGGAACCATCCCAGCCAGCGCCCCAGACATCGATGGAAATGCCCGCCGCTTCGAGATCAGCGCACAACTCTTCGCGCGTGGCGTACCGTTGGCCAATAAACACAACGTCCAAGTCGCGCGGTAATTTTAAATCCTGATAGAACCGGGGATTGGCCGCTTCCTGGCAATAGATCGGATGCGCGCCCGCGCGTGTGTAATCGTCCAGGCGGTCTTTTTCCGGAACCAGTGAGAAATCGTAAGCCGGGGCGATCGTTTCCACCAGATGAAATTGATAACTGGCGTTGCAGTACCAGTTCACGGTTTTAATACCCAGATCATGGATCGCGCGGATCGTTTCCGGTGACGCATGCGCGGAATAGAAGTAGCTCAGGAAAACAGCGATCGGCCGGTCCTGATGCGCGCGGCGCACTTGCTCGAGCAGCGCCCGTTCCAGCGCGGGACGGTGTTTGCGGATCCAATGGTCGTTGAGCGGTTTTGTCGTGTCGGCATGGCGATAGAATGCGTCGAGTTCGGGATAATCAAACGACAGCACATCGTGTCCCAGATCGCGCAGCGCATCCACGATATTATTCTGCCATAAGCGATTGCCCGGAAAGGGCTCCTGTTCGAGCGCGCAGAAAATACGCATCAGGCGGACGGCAGCACGAGGTCTTTGCGCACGGCCAGGTAGTTGGTGGTGATGAAAATTTCCTGCTCTTCTTTATAGGCCGTGACGGGATCGAGGGCATGCTGAAGAATACGGTAGAGCGCAAAGTCCGGGGCGAGCCGGTAATAGAAATCCTGGAAATAGGTGCGCGAATCAATGTTGCAGCCGCCAAATTCAAACTGGATCACATCAATCCGTTTCTCGCGTAAAAGCCGAGAGGCGCCTTCTAATGCAGCCAGTTCATGGCCTTCAAGATCCAATTTCAGAAAATGAATCTTTTGAATGGCCTTTTGCTCGCAAAGCGCATCTAAAGGAAGTAGCTGGATGGATTCCGAGGGATGAAGCTGCTTTCCGAAATGCTCCAAACGGCGTGGATAGACCGACGAAATTCCCGACTGGCCGGCATCGGTTGACGCATAAAGCGGAATGGTTTCTTCCCTCTGGCCTAATCCCACATGAAGTGTAGTGATGCGGTTTTTCTCAGGGCATGCAGCAATCTTTTTTTCCAGCTGCGCAAAGGTGCCCCGGGCCGGTTCAAGCGCCCAGATCCGCGCATGGGGATGGTCTTTAAACACGGCGGCCAGGGAGACCGTGTAATCGCCCAGGTTGGCTCCCGCGTCTATCAGCTGCAGCGGTTCCGCGCGCGGCCACAGTCGCGCGAGCCGTTGAAGTACGGCCAGTTCGCCGCTCTCCTCATAATGTCCGCCGCCGCCGTAATTCATTCCGCGCAGCGCAATGCGGTGCAGGAGTTTGAAAAGCGACTGCAGCGATAGCGGGGTTATTCCCACGTTTTTTTGGCGGTCAGCATATCCGTAAAGGCGGCTAAATCTTTGGCCCAGAGCGTGGGCTCTTTAACCGCTTTCGTTTGGACGACCTGACAGGTGTCACATTTGTGCGCTGCGATAAACGCGGTATGCAGACCAAAGCGTTGCCCCGCCTCAATATCCGTGATTCCGTCACCCACCATCCAGGACCCGTCGCGCCGTGCGTCCCGATTTTCAGAAAACGCGCGCTGCAGCAATTTGATGCCGGGCTTGCGGCAGGCGCAGTGATCTTCCGCGCGATGAAAACAGACGTAGGAATCGAGAATATGTGCGCCCGCGGATTGCGCCTGCTCAACGATGGCCGCATGCGCCTGTTCCAAATTTTCGCGAGTTGTTTTTCCTTTGGCGGCCGCAGGCTGATTGCTGATGATGACCAGTCCGAAGCCCAATTGTTCCAGGCGTAACAGGGTTTGCGGGATCTGCGGGATCAAACGGACCTGCGACGGATGCAGCGGGCTGTCCACCGTTCCCTGTTCCGGATCGATGATGAGTTCGTTGAGCACGCCGTCCCGGTCAAGGCAGATCAGCGGTTTCTTCAGAGTTTGAATCCCGCTTTCTGGGCGTCGTTGTGAAACATTTTCACGGTGTCGAGTGAAAACTCGTCTAGAGGCTTTCCATGCTGCGCGAGTTTGGCGATCAGGTCATCGGTGGCGGTGATGATATGGCAGCCGCACTGCTCGGCCTGATATACGTTCAACACTTCACGCGGGCTGGCCCAGAGCACTTTCGCGTTCGTGAGCGCTTTGAAATCTACGACGGCTTTCTTCATGAGGGGAATGGGATCGACACCCGTGTCGGCGATGCGTCCGGCGAAAATGGAGATGATCACGTCATCCGCGGGTTTCAGGATTTTCTTCAGGGCGTCGAGTTGCGTTTGCGGCATAATGGCCGTGACATTGAGTTTTAAGCCGTTGTCCAGAAGCCGGCGGATCAGCGGCAGGCTGGATTCCCCTTTGGTATTGGTGATGGGAATTTTGATGTTGACGTTCGACGCCCAGCCGCCGATCAAGCGCGCCTGCCGTTCCATGTCTGCAAAATCATCGGAAAACACTTCGAACGAAATCGGTAGATTCTTGATTTCACTTAAGACGGATTTAGCAAACGCGGGATAGTCCGTGATGCCCGCTTTGGCGATCAGGGTCGGATTGGTGGTGAATCCTTTGACAAAACCTTCCTGGTAACGCTTCACCATGTCCTTCAGGTTGGCGCCATCGGCAAATACGGCAACTTTTAATTGTGGATAACTCAAAATAGTCCCCTTTCTCATCTCCTGCAACGAATGCAATTCTGCTATAAAATAGACTCTAATTCGTATGAAGTCAATGAAAAGAAATCATGACGTTTAAAACGGGCGGACTGATTGTCCTGCTCAGCCTGATTCCCCTTTCATTAACCCTCACCCTGCGCGACAGTTCCTGTCCTTCCGGAAAAAATTATGGGTCGGACAGCAACCTGTACTGGGACCTTGCCGAGAATCTCCTTCATCGACACGCATTGGTTTTCAGCCCGGGCGTAGGCTACCCAGGAATCGGGGTGCGTTCCCAAAATCCTGCGCTGATTGACGACCTTTGTATTCTACCGGGCTATCCTGCTCTGTTAGTCCCTTTTGTCCGGTTCGGCGAGGGTGTTGGGCCTTATGTGCTGGCTTACCTTTTATATGTGTTGTTGTCTCTGCTGGTTTTCGCGCTCGCCAAAGAGCTCTTTGGCGCCGCGCTCTCCAAGCGCGCGTTCTGGGGTTGGTTTATGGTGTACCAAATTTTAAATCCCACATGGATCGTACAGCTGCGCGCCCTGGCGCAGGATCTGGCGGCGACGACGTTGGTGGCTTTTTTTCTCTGGGTGGTAGTGCGGTGCTGGCAAAGCCAACGGGTCACGGCAAAGAATCTGTTGGCCATAGCGCTAGGGACGGGCGTGGCGCTTAGTGTTCGAACCAATCTTCTGGCCTTTATCGGATCGATGTTGGTGCTGCTGGCGCTGCTCTATTGGCGTGATCGACGTCCTCGGATGATGGCGCTTCCGGCGGTGGGACTGGCGCTGGCCGTGAGTCTCATGGGAGTGTGGGGATTGCACATCCAGCATCTGACCGGTCGCTTTTCCTTCGGCACGAATGCGGGCTACTGCATGTATTTCAATTATATGTCCCCCCATGTTCCGCCCGCGGCGATCGATAAGGAGGTCGACGCCATGACGCGAACGTTTAATCAAGAACTGGAACGCACCGGCAGTGGGAATCAGGCGTCCATCCAAACAGCCTCTGCCTATCAGCGATCGGCGCTGGATTTTATAAAGGCGTATCCCGCAGAGGCCTCGAAATCGATGGCACAAAGCCTGCAGGCGACATTTATCGGCCGAGATTATTTCTGGCTGCCGCGTCTTTGGCTGCTGCGCTTAAGAGATCTCCCTTTAGAACCATACGCGGACCGTCCCTATCACGAACAAACGCAAGGCCTATCAAAACCCGCGGCCACCGCCGCGCTGTTCCTTCAGCTGCTGGTGTATGGCGTATACATCCTGATTCCGGCGCTGGCCTTATTCTTGGCCGCATTTTTTGCTCGGGAAGAACCGCTACTGCGTTTCTTGGCTTGGAGCGCAATTGTTTTTCTAGTGGCGACAGGGTTGATCATTGGCCAGGCCCGCTATCGAATGCCCGTCGAAGTAGTGATGTATCTCTGTGCGCTTTGGATATGCTCAAGATCAACGGCCGGTCGGGCCGCGGGGTGAGTGCCGCCGCTCGCTGCCATCGGATGGCAAGGCTCGCTCAGGCCCTCCCCCCGCGGCCCGACCGAACGGGATATGATTTCAAATCCTTGCTAAAATCTTTCCAGAACAGCCATTAGCCTTTTTATCTACGACACCCTACAATGAGCGCAGAAAGAGATTTTTTTCTTACCTATTTCCCACAGGCCAATCCTTTATTCCTTGCCTCGGAAATCCATGGAGATATAAAAATAGATGTTTTTGCTTTTGACTCTTCCGATAATGAGTCCGATGAATATGCGATTGTTTCAGAGCTTCGGAACGGGAAGTTTATCCCTTTAGCTGTAACGGATTTCAGGCATATTCCTTATGATCCCATGAAACGTGATCAACGTCCACCGTCAACGGATATTGGGGTTTTCGTCGCTATTGAATCCATTCATGAGCCTCAAGCCACAAAATTGCTATTGCGCTATAAAGGCGCCGATCTTGAGAAAGAAATCATCGGCGGGCGTGCGGTCCAGTTTTGCTGGGATACCGTCTGGCCGGATTCCTCTCAGCAGCCGAAGCCCGTTGCATTGTATGTTCGGGATCATTGGGTCCCGACTCTCTGTACAGGAGTCGCCGCAACCGCGGATACCTTTTATCACGCCAGCTACAACTACCGACTCGATCACCAGAAGAAGGACTATGAATGGGCCGCTGATTGTTACTTTGGTTTTAGTCGGGAAGAAAAATTTGAGATGCTCATAGCCTTGGTGGAGCGCGTGCCCGAGCATGACTCTTACATAGGATATTTGGGAGCGGGCCCCGTGGAAGATTTGATGGGAGATGAACTTTTGGATTTTATTGAAAAGGACGTTGCAAACCGCGCGAAATGGAAAGCAATCATAAAAACGAGTCACTATGATTTTGAGCAGGGAGAGTGCTTGCGACGTATCAAGAAGCTACTGGCCGGCCCAGCATGAAAAAAGACCTGTAGAGGATACACAAGGACGTATCCATTCGAGCATTGAAGCACGAGCGGCAGGTTGGGCTGAAGGGAGCATTGCCATCCGATGGCAGCGAACGCAAGCACGGCCTGCCGCTCGTGCGCGCCGTAAGGTCAACCTGCCTGCCGGCAGGCAGGCGACCGGTCGGGAACGCGCGAGGGCGCGCCGCTCGCTGCCTTGCGGCAAGGCTCGCTCTGACCCTCGCGCATTCCCGACCGAACGGATAACCTTTTACTTGGGTGTGGAGAATGTCTTAAAGTCGGCGAGGCCTTGGGGGGAGCCGATTTCGTAGAAGCGGTCTTTGATTTCGTAGCCGGCGAGGGTGTTTTGGCGGCTTAGGTCTGCGAAGTAGTCGGCCAGGTCGTAGCGGACGCCGGCTGGGATTTTCTCCACGATTGAATCGTTTCTCAGAAGGCTCAAGCCGTAATCGATGAAGTCCATGCCCGGCGCGCCTGCTTTCTTTTTGTTGTAGTGAACGTGCGTTCCATCAAACGAGGCATTGCTGACATCCCACTGGCCTTGATTGCGCACGATGGTCATCAATGCAGGTTCAGGTCGTTTCTGGAAAAAATTCCAAATGGCTTGAAAGTCAATCGGTAAGAAGGAATCGCCATACATTAAAAAGTATGTGGGTTGGAGCAGTTTTTGTTCCGCGGCCAGACGCAGCGCTCCGCCTGTACCGCGTAACTGGTCTCTTTCATCGAGATAGCTGACGTTGAGGTTCCAGGCTTTTCCTTTCCCCACCACATCTCGAATCAGATGGCCCTGATAGCCAATGCATAAGAGAACATCCTGAACATCGGAGCGCTTAAGCCAGTCTAATTGGTAATGGATGAAGGGTTTGCCGTGGACGGGAATCAGGGATTTTGGCAGATCGCCGGCAACACTTCGGATGCGCGTTCCCAAGCCGCCCGCCAAAATCGCGCATTGCATGTCTATCGGTAAGCCTTGTGGACAATCTCCACGGCTTTTAAGGCATCAACGGCCGTGGCGAGCGGTGTTTTGATGCCCCGTTGTTCATCTCGAAAGGCTTTAAATTCAAGCGCCCAGGAGGTGTCTTCGTTGGGAAACGGATAAACGTCCAGATCTGGCGGACCCATTTCCGGCTTCATCCGATACACGCGCAGCTCTTCCTGACCGTAACTGCGGCCAAGTCCCCAGACCTGTGCTTTCACGTTTTTGTAGAACACTTCAAAGTCAAAAAGATTCTTCCACTCTGTGCAGCTGGCATGCAGGAAAGCGTTGCGTTTACCATCGGGCGATTCCAAAAAGAGGAAGCCATTGTCTTCCACGGGCATGTTCCAGAAAAACGTTTTCACTTTGCCCCAGGCCAGTTTGAATTCGCCGCCCAGGAAACGTGAGAGGTCGATCAAGTGAACGCCCTGGTCCATCAGTTCCCCACCGCCGCTCAGTTTGGGATTGGCGCGCCATTCTTTTTCATACCCCAGACGTCCGCCATGACCGTAGCGCGCGCGGATATAAAGGAGCGGACCCCAGGCTTTGTTTTGACTTAGTTCATGGAGTTTGAGAAAGGCCGGATGAAAGCGATGGTTGAAGCCAATTCGTAAAAAGCCTTTGGTGGCTTTTTCCGTCTTCAAAAGGGTTCGCAGTTCCGCGGGATTTCTGCCCGCGGGTTTTTCCACAAACACGGCTTTTCCCGCTTTCAGCGCGGCGCAGGCAATTGGGGTTAAGGCATCATGCGAAGTGCAGACTAAAACGGTATCAATGTCAGGACTTTTCACCAGATCACGCCAGTCCGGAAAAACCGTCGCGTTGTAAGCGGATGCCAGCTTTTGCGCCAGCGGGAGCGATCGATCGGAGACGGCGATGACCTGTCCCTCGGGAAGGTTGGCCGCGCGCTTGGTCCCGATGAGGCCGGCGCCCACGATGCCGCAGCGCGACGGTTTACTGGCTGACAAGAACTTTGGCCCCTTCATGGTCGAACCGGAAACGGACTTCGGTCAACCCTTGTTCCATCATGGCTTTGCGCAGGACCTTGCGGTCTTTGGCATAAAACAGAAAAAATCCACCGCCGCCGGCGCCGATGAGTTTGCCGCCGATGGCGCCATTGGCGCGCGCCACGTCGTACCAGCGGTTGATGTTGTCGTTGGACATGCCCTCAGAACGTTTTTGTTTGTGCAGCCAATGCTCGTGCATCAGGCGGCCAAATTCTTCGGGCTCGCCTTTTTCCAGGGCGGTTTTAATCGAAACGCCAAGCTCTTTGATGAAATGCAGATTGGAAATCATCTCCGGGTCATTGGTTTCCGTGCGCTTTTTCTGGTCCGCCAACACGGTGCTGGCATTGCGCGAATAGCCGGTGAAAAACATCAGCAGATTGTCTTCCAGGTCATACATGGTGTTGCTCGGGATTTTCAGCGGCGTCACGTTCACGCGGCCGCCTTTTTCAATTTCCATGCAGATAAACCCGCCGAAAGACGCAATGTACTGATCTTGTTTGCCGATGGGTTCGTGCAGGCGGTTGATTTCAATATCGCAGGCTTCTTCCGCCAGGTCCTGCGCGGTGATGTGTTGCTGTTTGAACGCGTGAAGGGCTTTCAGCAAGCTGACGGTAAAGGAACCGGAAGAGCCCAGGCCCGTGCCCGCGGGAATATCGGCCATGCTGACCAGTTCCAGATAAGGTTGCATGTCGTGCTTGGTCAGCGCTTCGCGCAGGATCGGATGTTGAATCTCCGTCGTGGCGTTCACGGTTTCATGCTGGGAATATTTGATGATGTAATTTTTCTGAAACGTGCGGTGCAGCGTAATATAGACATACTGGTCGATGGCCGCGGTGACGACAAAGCCGCGAAAGCGGCTGTAGTAGGAGGATAAATCGGTGCCTCCACCGCCTAGACTGATGCGCAAAGGCGCGCGCGTGATAATCATAGTTCGGACCTCGCTTCCAATACCCAGGGATTTGTTGTGATGAACTGTATCGTGCGCTGAATGCCTTCGGCAATGCTCAGTTCGGGAGCCCAGCCCAAGGTGCGGACTTTTTTAGTGTCTAAAAAAATGAAGGGACTATCCCCCACCCACCCGCGAATGCCGCCGGTATACGTGCGCTCTGGCGCAATCTTGAGTTCCGCGCAAATCAGATCGGCTGATTTTTTCACTTCAATGTATTCATGCGTCCCGAGATTATAAATTTCAACAGGTTCGTTTGTCGGATGTTGGATCGCGCACAAGATGGCATTGATGCAGTCTCCGACGTAGAGGTAGGATTTTCGCTGATTTCCATCGCCCAGTATTTTCAATTGATGGGGATTAGCCCGCAACTGCTTGATGAAATCAAACACATGCCCATGCGTATAGCGTTCACCGAGGATGGAAACAAAACGGAAAATGCTCCCGCGGATGCCGTAGCCGATGGCGTAGGCGCTGATCAACGCTTCCGCAGCCAATTTGGAGGCCGCATAGAGCGACGTCTGAATCGGAAATGGCGCGTCTTCCGGCGTGGGAATTTGCGAGGCTTCGCCATAGACGCTGCCCGTGGAGCTGAAGGCGATGTGTTTGGCTCCCGCCAGGCGCATGGCTTCCAGCACATTCGAGGTCACGAGGGTGTTCTGTTCCAGATCTTTCCGGGGGTGTTGGAGTCCATGGCGAACATCGGCATTCGCCGCAAAATGAAAAACACATTGGGTTTCCGGACTTAGCAGACCTTTGAGGGCGGTCGCATCGAGCAGATTGCGTTCCACCAATTGGAACTGGGGATGCTTCAGCGCCTGCTGGGTGAATTCCCGCCGACCCGTTGAAAAATTATCCACGCCGATCACCCGATGTCCGTCGGCCAGAAGCCGGTCCACCATCGTGCTCCCAATAAACCCTGCGGCGCCCGTTACTAAATAATTCATGGCTGGCCCACCTTGAATAAAAAATTATCGATGCGGCGCTGGCGGAACAGGTTGGGATCTTTGGCCACGGTTTCAGCGGTTGATTTCAACAGCGGCCCGTCGAAGCGCGCGCTGAGCAGCCGTCCGGAAAGGGTCCGCGCCGCGGGGCTGACGAGAAATTCTGCCAGATCACACACAAGTTCTGGAGATACGCCGCCGGACGCGAGGCATTGCTGTGCGCTCTGCGCATAAGCGCCGGCTTTTTTCCCCGCCTTCAAGGCTTGTCGCGTTATCCCGCTGACCACTTGTCCCGGCGCCATCGCATTGATCGTAATTCCTAAATTCATTAACTCCGGCGCCAGCGCTTCCACGAGATGCGTCAGTGCCGCTTTGGCTGTGCTGTAGCTGGAGAGACGATCAAACGACGTGTTCGCCCCCAGACCCGCGCCGCTCAACGTTAGAATCGTGCCCTGAGAGAATTTTCGTTTTTTAAAGAGACGGACAAAGGCATGAATCATCGCGGCCTGGCCCAGGAAGTTTTCCATGATGCGCTGAGCCCACACGTTAAAGTCCGACGCTTGAAAAGGTTCGACTTGTCCCAGATTGCCGGCGTTGCAGATGAGAACGGCGGGATTTTTGGCGTTCTTAAAAAATTGGGTAACCACGCGCTGGCAGGCGCCGATGTTCGCAAGTTCCAGACGATACGTGATGACGTGACTGCCGCCCTGCGTCAATTCTTTTGTTAATGCCTTCAGGCGCTTGGGCTCGCGCGATGTCAGATGCACGGTATATCCCAGACGCGCAAAGCGTCTGGCAAAGGCTTCGCCGATTGCGCCGGAAGCGCCGGTGATCAGCACATCCTGGGATTTATCGTTCATGGACGTCCAACCGTGACATAGGTGACGGGCATGTCTTCTCCTTTAAGTGCGTCTTTTAAAACACCATTCGCATCCAGTACCAGCGCCTTCTTGAGCGCTTTAAAAAGTCGCGGCTCTAACAGTTTGAACGCCGGATCATCGGTGCCGACCACTACAATGTCCGCCTGCCGCAGCGCCTGATCCGCAGAAGGTACCAGTTTAATACGCGCCATTGCAGGGCCGGTCAGCGTTTTGATGGCGGAATCATAAGCGGTGACAACGGCACCCTGCCGGGTGAGCCATTGGCAGAGTTCGATGGCCCAGGAACGCCGCGTGGCGCTGGTTCCGGCTTTATAACTTAACCCCAGGAACGACACCCGTCGATTTTTAAGCGATCCGGAACGCCGCTCAATCTGATGCCGGGCCCAGGCTTTATGGAAGTCATTGCTCTTCAGGACCGCTTTCAACACGTACGCCGGCTGCTTGGATTCCCCGGCCAGCCCCACGAGAAAATGCAAATCGCGCGCCAGCGTGCCACCGGCAAAGGCGGATCCGGCTTTCACATAGGCTTTGGGGCCGATGCGCGGTTCTGTTTTCAGGCCACGTTCCACGTCGCGCGCATCGGCGCCGATTTTTTCGCAAAGCACGGCCAGCTCATTCGTGAACGCGATCGATGTGGCTAAAAAAGAATTAATGGCATGTTTGACCATCTCCGCGGATTCGACGCTCATCCATTCAATGTGCGGACACACCGCCGAGAACAGCAGTTCGAACGCCGCGCGATCTTCCGGAGAAAACGTGCCTGCGATGATGCGGGCCGCCTGATCAAAACTCGCGATGGCGCTGCCCAGACGCAGATTTTCGGGTGACGCGCAGTAGACCAGCTTTTCTTTAGGCCGCGCGCGTTTGAATGATGCGGCCAGCGAACGTCCGAAGCCTACGGGGACCTGGGAAGAAAAAACAATGGGCGTGTTTGGTTTCAGAACGGCAAAAAGCTGGGCCATGCGTTTCTTCAGAAATGGAAGGTCCGCCTGATCGTTCTCATCCACCGGCGTGTCAAACGCGACCCAGATCAGATCGCTGTCCTGCGCCACGGCTTTTAAATCCGCGCTAAAGCGCAGTTTCCCCGCGGAAATTCCCTGCGCGATGAGGTCATCCAGCCCCGGCTCGAACAAGGGCGCTTTCCCTTGAGAAAGATCCTGTACGGTTTTCAAATCGAGATCAACGCCCGTCACTTCAAAGCCTTTACGCGCGAGACAGGCGGCGGTGACGCTGCCCAAATGCCAAAGTCCGAAGACGCTAATTTTCATAAAGCAACGCTCCCCCGCTTTTTAAACCAAAAGCAGCCGCAGCCGTAAAATTGACGATCAACCAACGCGGTCGGTGGGTTGACGATCAGATCCCCGTCCGCGGGATCTTCGGGAATCAGCGTCCATTCCTGCAGATCAAAATGGCTCTGGAAGCTGGATTTCACAAGGTCTGCCGTGTAAATGCGATGCGCATTAAATTGAATCCGGGCTTTTCCCCCCAGCGGTACGACAAATAAAAGATCGCCGCCGGGCCGCACCACGCGCTTCAATTCTTCGATGGCCTTGACATCGCCTTGCGGATCGAGCGCATCGCCATAGCGTCCGAGTCCCACATGTTCCATCACATGCATGCACGACAGGGATGCGATGGAGTTGCTGTCAAAAGGAAGCTGCGTCAGGTTGGCTTGAGCGCTCACCAGATTGGATAACGTCAATCGTGCCGGTCGCACGTCATAGAACCGCACGGGAATAAACGCCGACACTATCGTCGAAAAGTAAATGGCGGAACCGACGTCGTAATGGACGGCGGGTTTTGTGTTCGCCAGGACCCGCGCCGCCCAGGCGGTATGAAATGTGTAATGGCGATCAAATCCCGTCGATTCCGTGGCATCCGTGACACAGGGGTAAAGATGGCGCGCTGTCATCTGAAAGCGAGGGTCGTTTTTAAACCGGAGCCACTGCGTAAAGAAACGAGGGATTCCCAAAAACAGTCCCCAGCACGAGCGTGTGAGCCCATATGCCATGACCAGGAGCGGAATATGCGCGGCTTTTTTTCTTAATGACATGCGTTAACGCTGATCCCAGAACGCGCGATCCACAAAAATCGAATTAATATAGGTGTCCGCATAAAGCATATAGTTCTGATCCTTGATCCACTGGATGGTGTCCAGCTGTTTTTTTTCCGTTTTGTCTTCCGTGTATGTTAGCGTCTCAACACAAAATGCCTTGGGTCGCCACGTCTTAAGGTCCAGGGTTTGCAGCACCGCTAGTTCGCTGCCTTCCAGATCGATGGATAAAAAATCCGGCGCTTGCAAATGATGTTTGGCGATCAGGTCCGGCAGCGCAATGACGGGAATCTGGAGCGTCTTCTTGATCCGGTTGCGTCCATAGGTGGCGACACGGCGAGCCTCCTCGGCGGAAAACGTGCTCAGCGTTTCCTGTGACATGATAAAAAAATCCATGGCGGCTTTTGTTTCCGGACCGACGCCCATGTTAAAACACGTGTCCCCGCGCCGGGCGCGTTGGATGCGGCGAAAGCGGACGGGGTTCGGTTCAATGCAGACGCCACGGCTGCCTCGGCGATAAAAGAGGTAGGTGTTGCTTATTTCGTACGGATCATAGGCGCCGATATCCATATAGGATGGTCGCTTAATGCCGAGAGAACCAAACATAGAGTCCATGATGAGATCTTCACCGCATTGCGAATAGCTTTTTTTGGGCCGGTTTCTATTCACCCACCACCGCAGTTTTTGTGCGATACGCGTCCATGGAATGGTCATACAGCGTGTAGCGGGGTTAATAAACGCAGATTGGTGACCACATCCAGGTTCTGCCGCAGGATGCAAGCGCGCGGCTGATACATTTGAAGGTGAGCGCGAAAGCGTTCCAACGCCGGCAAGAATTCTCCCGCCATTGTGAAAACTTCGCCGCAAGTGGCATCAAAATAAGGGACCGAGCTGGCCGCGCAGCTGAAGTGTTTCCGCATCTTTATGCTTTCGTAATCCCAGCGGCCGGGATCCCAGGCCAGAACAGGAACGTTGACGCTGAGTGCTTCCAGGCAGGCAAGACCCTGTGTTTCCGAACCGGAAAGCCAGACCATGCCCCAGGCGACGGCCAGAGCGTTGCGATAGTCTTCCGGTGTATAGCTGCCATAGTGAATCACCCGTGTTTGAAGGTTGAGGCGTCGCGCCTGTTCTTCGATCGTCTGTGTTAATTCAGATTGGTTTTTATTGTAAATCAGTAATGTGTTTTTAGCGAGATTAAATGTGTCCTGCCAGTAGTCCGTGTCGATTCCCACCGGCCAGATGGAAAGCTTCTTTGTGAGTTGCGGTTCCTGCTGCGCATAAAAATCAGCAACCCAATGACAAGGCACGATATAAGCGTCCAACAAATCCGATTGCAGCACCGTTCCCGCTTCCTGCGGCACCACCACCAGATTTGGGCCGCCCCAGACTTTTTTGACAAGTCCTTTTTCCTTTAAGGTATAGGCATAGGCTAGATCATGCACGGAGTTAATCGCCCAAGCCACGTCCACAGATTTGTCGGGATAGGATCCATCAGCCGCTGCCCAGAAAAAATCCTTTTGCCGCCGCAGCTCGAGTTTTAAATTGTGTTGGACGGACAGCGCGCCTCCGTAGGGCGATTTGAAGCGTTTTTGCAGCGCCAGAAGCGCGGATCTTCCTCGTTCGCGCAGCGATTGCGTGAGACGAATGGGCTCCGCGCGGTTAAGAAAAAAAATCATCGCTGAGTGTCTCCGCTATCTGAGATGGGCTTTTAGAAACAATTCCGCCAATTCCACGTAACGACAACCATATAAATAGGCCCTCTTGAAGATACTCTTCCTCTGATGGTTGTTTTGCGCATCAAGTTTTTTGCGCTGCAATGTGTCTGGGAATGGGTTTCGTAAAACATCCTCGTACAGAGCCTCAATCTTTTTCATCTGCGTGTCTAAATCGTAATTATTCCGAAAGCGCAACTTCGCATTTTCGGAAAAACGTTCCCTGATGTCGGGATCGCTCATGATGCGACGCAACCAATACACATAGTCTCGCGTCGTTGCCGTGACGACGCCCGCATCGCCGATCGTTTCAACATGGCCGTTATTAATCAACGATAAGTGACTGACAATCGGCACCCCAAACGACATCGCTTCCGCGATGGCTTGCGAGTTGAGTTCGCCATCGCGTCGTCCATGCGTATACACATCCAGGGTTTCCAGGAAACTGTACAGGCCGTCTAAATTCGACGTATGCGGCAAAAACGTAATGTTTTTTATTCCCAAACGTTTAGCCTGATCTTTATGTCGTTGACTCCCCGTGAGTAACAGGAAATGGGTGCGATCTGTTTCAATCCGAGAGTAGGCCTCCAGAGGCGTCGGCGAGAAAATATGGGGGTCATTGCGTTGATGGAAACCAAAAATGAATTTGTCCTGTAAGGCGAGTTCTTTTCGATAGTCGATATGAGCATAGGACGGGATTTTTACGGGGTAGTAGATCACGCGTGAGCGCGACGGATCTCCCCCCATGCGTATCCATTTGCGGGCGCTCCATTCGGAGATGTGCATCACGCGCGCAATGTTAAATTGGTTGTCGACGCCTCCGATGATGTGAATCGAATCAACGATCGGCGTGGTTTTGATTTTATAAAAAGGGTATTCCGGCTGGCCGGAGCGGCCGGTTTGGATCAGATCAAAGTCTTTCTCATTAAACACGTCAAAAAAATTACTGTCGACCCAGTCATGCGTGGGAACCGTGATGTCTTTGGCGGTGACATTCACTTTGATGAGATTGATGTTATTTTTCTCTAAAAGAGCTTTAACCACGGGGTCCGTTCCCATATGTTTAAAATCCGAACCCACGTAGGGCGCGGATTCCGTATAAAAATAGGTGACTTGGTATTTATCCTTCGGCAGGTTTAAAGCGATGGTCTGGAGAACTTTTTCGGTCCCCCCGGCCGCTAAACCGCCAAATTTTATGAATGCGATGCGAATCATAGATGGTTGTTCTGTCTAGAACGGTGGAAGTATATGATTCTTACCTTCTTTTTCATACACTCCATTTTATGAAAGTCCTCGTGACGGGCGGCGCAGGCTTTATCGGCAGTCATCTTTGCGATGCATTGCATGCCAGGGGCGATGACGTCTGGTGTGTGGATAATTTGCTGCTCGGCCGGGAAGCCAATATTGTTCAGCTGAAAGGCAGCAACAGGTTTCATTTCTTTGAAGCGGATGTCATGGACAGAACATCCATGGATCCTATTTTTAAAGACGGTGGTTTTGATGTGATTTATCATCTCGCGGCCAATTCCGATATCCAACGCGGCGGATCCGATCACAGCGTCGATTTAAATCTGACGTTTCACACCACCTTTGAAATCTTAGAACAGGCCTATCGCCATGGCATCAAGAGGATTTTCTTCGCTAGCACGTCGGCGGTCTTTGGCGAAACCGACAAACTGTTGCACGAAGATTTTGGTCCGTTGCGTCCTATTTCATTTTATGGCGCAAGCAAACTGGCGGGCGAGGCGTTCGCTTCGGTCTATGCCAATAATTACGACATCACGGTCAACATTCTCCGATTTCCCAATATTGTGGGAGCTCGCGCAACGCACGGCGCGATTTTCGATTTCATCCGCAAGCTGAAGGCGAACCCCGCTGAACTTACCGTTTTAGGGGATGGCACGCAAAAAAAACCCTACTTGCTTGTCCAGGAACTTGTTAAGGCGATAATGCTGATCGACAGGCCGGAAAAGGGCTATTTTGTTTTTCACGCGGGGCCGAAAGACTTAGTCACCGTTAAAGAAATGGCGCAGATTGTGATTCAGGAAATGAACTTACCCCACTGTGCCATCAAGTTTACGGGCGGAGATCGTGGATGGACCGGCGATGTGCCCACGTTCAATTACGACATTAGTAAAATCCAGCGGCTCGGCTGGCAGCCCGCCCACACATCCAGCGAGGCCATCCGTTTGGCGGTCCGGCAACTTCTAGGATCCTCATCTCCCACCGGATGAAAGCGGCCATCATTGCGGGTGGCAAAGGCGAACGCATCCGAAGCATCAGCCATGATTTGATTCCGAAAGCGCTTGTCCCCGTTGCCGGCAAACCGATCTTATTTTTTCAATTGGAACAGCTGCGACGCTATGGCGTCACGGATGTCGGCTTAATTCTAGGGCATTTAGCGCAGGACGTGCGCACGAGAATGTCGGACGCTCCAACAGCCCATACTCTGAGGATCCATTATTTCGAGGAGAAATCTCCGCTTGGCACCGCCGGCGGACTGCTTCAGGCGAAGGACTTTTTTAAGGACGGAGATTTTTTTGTTTTATATGGCGATATCGCCTTTGACATCGATCTGAATCACCTGATGGCGTTCCATAAAAAGCAGGCCGCCCTGGCGACGATCATTGCGCATCCGAATGACCACCCTCTCACCTCTGATTTATTAAAGGTTGATGCGGCTCAGCGGCTGCTCGAGATCCTTCCCGCCAAAACAAGAACGCCGGGAGACTACAGAAATCTTGTGCCCGCGGCGTTATATTGTTTTTCACCCAAACTGTTTGACTTTATCCGCGTCTCGGAGAAACAAGACTTTATCCATGATGTGTTCCCTGCTCTTCTCAAGAAAGGCGAGAAAATCGCCGTTTATTCGACGCCGGAATATCTCCGGGATATTGGAACCCCCGAGCGATTAAAAATGGTGGAGAAGGATATCCAGACCGGATTCATGTCCCGGATGAATCGCGAACAAAAACGTCCCACATTGTTTCTCGACCGCGATGGCGTCATCAACCATGATCTTGCCGATACGGGCATTATCCGTCCGGATCAGCTCAAGCTAATGCCCACGGCCACCGAAGCCATTAAACTAGCGAACGACGCCGGCTTTCTCGTCGTTGTGATTACGAATCAGCCCCAAATTGCCAAAGGCTTTATAACCGTTGATGATTTGGATCGAATCCATGCCAGACTGGAAACGGAATTAAGCGCTGGAAAAGCGTGGCTGGATCGCATTTATTATTGTCCCCACCATCCGGACAAAGGATTTGCGGGTGAAATTCCATCATTAAAAATAGTTTGCGAATGCCGAAAACCAGGGATCGGATTGTTTTTGCAGGCCATCCAGGAACTGCCGGTAGACATTCACAGGGCCTGCATGATTGGCGATAGTTCCAGGGATATCATGGCCGCTAAAACAATGAAGATAAAAGCGTACGGGGTTCGAGCAGGGTTGGACGCCGATCAAACGTTCAATACTCTGTTGGAGGCTGTTCAGGAAGCCGTGCGCGTCTTGCGTTAATCTCCGACATAAATAATCTTACTGCCTTGCGCTTCAAATTGAACGGGCATGTCTCGCAACGGAGAAAGCGCGCGGCGAACGGCATCTTTTTTTTCGGGCTCGACGAACAGAAGTAGAAATCCTCCGCCGCCGGCGCCCAATATTTTTCCCCCGCGCGCCCCTGCATCGCGCGCCAGTTTATAGTACGCATCGATCTCCGGGTCGGAAATGCCGCTGCTCATTTGTTTTTTTAATTCCCAGCTTTGATCCAGAATGTGGCCGAATTCCGCCAGGGGTTTAGCCTTCGTAAGAACGTCTTTCATCGTTAACGAAAGATCGCGCAATTGAATCAGGATGTCCAGTTTAGAGCTGGTGGCTTTCTTTTGCTCAGACAATATCGAAGCGGCCTTCCGCACTTTATGCGTGTAAAACATCATCAAATGGCTGCTCAGCCTGTCTTTTATCTCCGCCGAACAAATCACGGGGTCGACGTAGAAATTGCCGTCTTTCTGGAAGCGAATATGTTGCAGGCCGCCATAGGCCGCAATCACCTGATCCTGCTTCCCGATGGGTTCGTGACAAATATCGATTTCGATATGGCAGGCTTCCTGGGCAATGCGCTCGGCCGATACAAATTTCCCCTGATACGCATAAAGCGCATTCAAGAGGCCCACGGTGAAGCTGGATGAGGATCCCAGGCCTGTCTGCGCGGGGATATCGGCGATCGATGTAATTTCAACTCCGCCCTTTATGCCGACCAGGCGGAGGGTTTCGCGGACCAAATCATGTTTGATTTCATCGACGGTGTCTACAATCTCGGTCTGGGAGTAACTCACACGCAGGCTGTCGTCAAAGCGTTTATTTACCGTAATGTACATGTACTTATTGATCGCTGTGCTTAATACCGACCCCTCATGATTCCGGTAAAAATCACTTAAATCGGTTCCACCGCCGCAAAAACTGATTCGAAAGGGAGTTCTGGAAATAATCATGAGTCCAATGATACACTTCCCCATACGCACCATGTTGAAATTATTTTAAGGCCGATGGGGAGACCATGAAGCAATATCGATTTAAATCGTCTAAAGATCATAAATGGGTTTCTGGTGACGGTCGGCATGCGCTAAGCTTTTTAATTAATTTAGAGGAAATTCAAAAAGAATTCCAAGCCACGGAAAATAAGAAACAGCTGCCCATTTTAACTGGTTTTACGCGCGCCATTAAGATCATGACGGACGCCTCACGCAAGCAGCGCAAATTAATTTTTATCGGTAACGGCGGAAGCGCCGCAATTGCAAGCCATCAGGCAGTCGATTATTGGAAAAACGGCGGTATCAACGCGACATCGTTTAACGATAGCAGCCTGCTCACCTGTGTAGGAAATGATTGTGGCTACGAAAATGTTTTTTCCGTTCCCATCAAATGTTTTGCCAAGCCCGGTGATGTGCTGATCGCCATAAGTAGCTCTGGAAAATCCCCCAACATTATCAATGCCGTCAAGGCGGCGCGTGAAATGGGCTGTAAAATAATTACGTTTTCAGGGTTTTCCCCCACGAATGCCTTGCGCGACCTTGGCACCGTTAATTTTTACGTCCCCTCCAACGCTTATGGAATCGTAGAGGTTAGCCATCTGGCGCTGATCCATTCGATACTACGGGAAATCATCTTTATCAACCCAGCCGCCAAGAAAAAGGGCTATTAGTCGTTTTTCGCGCTATTTTTTCCTATACGTTAAATAGGAATCTCCGCCAAAACGGACCAGTTCATCGGTAGAGAAGTTCAAGTCAAACGGCTCCAGCTCCCGCTCAAAATGGGTTTTCACCCATTCTTTCCAGCGGCTATTGGGCCATTGAGTGTGATGTAGTTCTACGCCGACCATCGTATCTGAGGAGTTTGACGTCGAGGCAATAAAATATCCGCCTTGCTGCAAATGATTTGTAATGTTCTGGAAAACAGCGGGCAAGTCCGTCTCCACAATGTGCTCTAAAACTTCCCAAGCCGTGACCAAATGAAATTTGGCGGCATGACCATCGCTCAGCACCTGGAACGGCTTTGTAATGTCAGCGGTAAAAAGATTTTTATTGGCAAGCGTTTTCCATGCTGCCCGTTGGTGTTTTAAGGAGTAATCCGAACCTTCCAGCCCAACCGCCGTAAATCCCATCGTTTTAAGATCTTCCACGAGTCCCCCGCCGGCACAACCCAAATCAAGCGAACTGAACGGCCGGGGAAAGGATTGTTTGAGCAGTCGATCGATTTTAACGCAGAAAATGATGTTAGTGCTGTTGTCGCGCTTGGTTCCATGGGGATGAATGTGATCCAGCGATTCAACGGCGACGGGATAATCCGTGACGACGGAAATTTGTGATGCTTTTTTCGGAGGGATTCTGTTGAGCTGGAATAAAATAAAGTAGGTCGATTTTTTGCACCAACGGGAAAACTTAACGTAAATGTCGTCAAATTCCCCTTTGAGGATATGATTTTTAATATTTCTCAGACCATCATGTAAATTTTCCATGCGGTTTTCAGGATATCATTAATTTTAAAAATCGAAGGCGGTTTTTCATAAAGCGGGTGGCGCGGCGTATCAGCCGTTTTCCCGCGCCTGGCGGCGGACTGCTCTGCGGAGCGCGCTTCATTTGTTCCATGAACAAGCGCTTTAACTCGGGCACATGCCAGATGTCTAGTGACTCAAAGAATGCCGGCCCATGCTGCTTAAAATAATTCTGGATATCCGTTAAATAAAGTCCCGGCTCACGCGATGCCAAGGTATCGATCTGATCGATGCCTTGCAGCCAGGGTCCGGGCAACGGTTCTGTGTGAGCCCTGGGATCATCCTTGGTGATCCCGTATTTTTCATTAATTTCCCAGGCGGGACCTGTCTTCATGAGCCATTCCCGGCAGCGCATGAAGGCCTGTTTCATTTGAAAGCGCTCAAAGGCGGCGAACTGGAAATGGAGCACGGCACCTTCATCGCGGGGAATGCGGATCCAATAGTCCGGCGTGTTGGAGCCTGGCGTTCGGCCTTCATGCAGCAGCGTTGAATCAAAGGAGGACATGCCGTCATCGCAAAACACAAAATCTTTGGAGAGATGGGTCCAGACACTCTCATCGACGCGGACTTCCCGCGGATTTTTCCATAGACACAGCCAGTCCAGAATCAGCTTTTGGCCGGGCTTCATAGCTTGGCACCGCTCACGAAACGTTAAAAGAAAATTGCTTGTAAACGCTTCGTCCGCATCCAACCAGACAAAGTGCGTGCCTCCGGCGGCGCGCCCCGCTTCCAGCAGGCTTTTTCGCCATTTCCCATAACGCGCCTGCGATCCTTCCTGCAGGAGAACAGTTCCCCCATGTTGGCGGACAAGGTTTACGGTTTGATCGCTGGATCCGCCATCAAGAACAATGAAGGCATCCACAAATTTTGTGAGTTGGGGTAAAGTCACCGGCAGCACCCAGGCTTCGTTGCGAACCGGAAAAAGACCGATTATTTTCAGTGTTTTTTCCTCTGAAAAAAACGTTTCACCTTTTGGATTAGTTGTCGACGGGCATGGGAGCGCAGGCCCGGCTTGTGCCAGGCTTGAAAACGCTCCCGCAACACATCCGTGTAGTGCGGAACAAACGCGGAAACGGGCAAACGTTCGTTGCCCACATGGATGTGTTGAATGTCGTACGCCTGGGCCTGGGCGGAGTACGAATAATCAATCTTGTCGTAAATGCCATAGCGCAGCTCGATGACCGTTCTTTCGATGGGAAGCAAGGTTCCCGGACGGTTGCTGGCGCCAATCCCTTCATTGAGGTAATAGCCGAGATCCGCTTTGGCCATGACGCCCTTGGCGTGGAATCCCAGCCGCATAGCCAGGTCAAAGTCCGCGCCCTGCTTGAGTTGCTCGTCAAAGAGGCCGGCTTTCGCTAACAGGGATTTGCGGAACATAAAGTACGGTCCGATGAACATGCTGCGCGTGAGCTCCGATTGAGGATAGCGTTCACAGCGGATGTAGCGGCCTTTCGTCGCTTTGAATGAACTCACGACGGTGAAGTTGCCGTAACAGATGCCGGCCTGCGGATTTTCATCCAACGCCTGAACCTGGGACGCGATCGAGTCCGGCGTCCGCAGATCATCAACATTCCAGATGGTAAGAAATTCCCCCCGGGCAGCGCGGATGCAGGTGTTCATGGAGGTGCCGATCGGCGCCACCGGCGTCGTGACGATGTGCGTCAAATGTCCCGGATAGTTCTTCTGAAAGGCCTGCACCGCGGCCAATTCTTCCGCCGAGGGCTCATTGTGATCCAACACGATTTCCAGCTGATTAAAATAGGTCTGCAGCGGCAGCTGATCCAGGAACGTCTGCAGGTACTTGCCCATGCGGTAGCACGGCGTGATAGAGCTGACGCGAACCGGATTCACTTAGACATTGGCAAACGGATTGGTCACGTCAATCGCCTGGCTTGCGCGAATGAGTTCATCAATGCCCGCTTCAATCGTGACGTCGCAGGTGAAGCCGGCCTGTGCGATTTTGTCGTAGGACACCATGTAGTTGCGCTGGTCCATGTCGGTGCCGACATCGGCGAAGTGCAGGTAATAGTCCACCTTTTTGAGAATCATTCGGCAGATGTCTTCTTTGCTAACGTTTTGCCGGGCATCACCCACATTGTAGGCTTCATTTTTCAATTTAGAAAAGTTGTTCAGCGCGAACAGGAACGCGCGCGCCATGTCCCGGACGTGAATGAAGGTACGCATGAAATGTTTTTCATAAACGATCAGGGAGCGATCCTTGACGGCCCGGAACGTGAAATCGTTGATCAAGAGATCCAACCTCATGCGCGGGGACACGCCGTAGGCCGTGGCAAAGCGATAAATCACGACATTGCCGCGATCCTGAAAGATCTTTTCCGCTTCGACTTTTTGTTTTCCGTAATTGCTGAGCGGATTAAGCGGCGTCGTTTCCGTGCAGAATTCGCCGATCAATTTGCCGTAGCCGCTGCCAGTCGACGCAAAAATGATCGGGATATTTTTGTCCGCCAGCTCCACGAGATTCTGGGTGCCATCGACGTTCACTTCACGTGACATCTGCGGATATTTGCGGCACGCCGGGAAGCCGACAATGGAGGCCAGATGGACGATGGCCTCAGCGCCTTTCAGGGCTTCGGCGAGGCTGCTTTTTTCGCGGATGTCGCCGCGCACAAATTCAAATTGCGGATGTGAGAAGAACGGCAAAAGCGCGGCGCCGCCCATGAGCAGGTTGTCAAAGACGCGGACGGAATGACCCTCTTTCAAAAGAAGTGGAATAAATGATGTGCCCACGTATCCAGCGCCGCCTGTAATCAGAACTTTCATGAAGATTTCCCCAATTCCTGGCGATAATACGCCACAGTGTTTTTAATGCCGACCGCATAGTCCGTAAAACGAAAATCCGGATATTTCCGGCGAAACTCCGTCGCGTCCAAAATTTTGCGCATCGCGCCATCCTGGTACTTCGTGTTAAAGGTGAGTTCTCCGGTATAGCCGATCGCCTCGCGAATTAATTCCGCGGTTTGCCGGATCGAATAGGCCGCGTTCTGGGCGATGTTGATGGCCAGGGGTTGTGATTCCTTCGCCTGCACGCTGTCCGACAGCATCCGGGCCAGGTCCTCGACGTAAATCCATTCCCGTTCCGGTTTCCCCGTGCCCCAGATCTCAAATTGTTTGTCGCCTTTGCGTTGGGCCTGGAGCATGCGGATGATCAAGCCGTTGAGCGCATGCGTTTTATTGGGATCGGTGTAATCGCCGGGGCCGTAGGCGTTGGGCGCGAAAAAGTTCACCAGATTGAGCTTGTACTGGCTCGCATAGCAATCGGAAAGAACGCCGATCATGCGGCGGCTGTTGCCGTAAGACCAGACCGATTTATGCACGGCGCCGTCCCACCAGGCGGATTCGGTGTGGACATTGGCTTCGCCGGGATAGGAGCAATTGGAAATCGGATGAATCAGCCGCGCTTGCGGAACCATCTGCTGGGTGGCGCGAAACACATTCAGCAGCATTTGAAGATTATCGTCGAGGACGGTTGCCGCATATTGCGACACGTAGTGCAGGCTTCCCACATGCGCCGCGCAGTTCACAATGGCTTCCGGCTGAATACGTTTGAAGGTTTGCTGCGTATCTTCCCATTTCGTGAGGTCAACGCCATCGCGCCGTGACAGCGCGGTCACTTGATGATTTTTGGCCAGAAGATTCCGCACGACCACCTTGCCGACAAAACCATGTCCGCCTAAAACCAGAATGTTCACGCGCGTAGACTCTTTTTCCGCATCGATAGCCATTTTTCAATATTGAGATTACGTTTTTTGGGGAAGGCATCGTCTTTGCATTCTTCCGGCATAACGTGCGGATTACGTTGCTGCGCCAGTTCAAAAAACGTTTTGGTCGGCGTTCCAATATGGAGAACCCCGGACATTTTTCGCGTGATGGCGCTGCTGACTTCCGCGGCGATCACGTCGGTATAATCCGCGCTGGTGTAGACATTGGTAAACGCCGTCGGAAAAGGCCATTGCGCCGGACGAAAGCTGGTGCGAATAATTCCATAGTGGCTCGTGGCTTCCTGAATTTCAAGTTCGCCGGCATATTTAGTGGTTCCATACCAGTTCGCAGGCGCTGGACGATCATTTTCTTTGTAGTTCCCCTCACGGCCGTCAAAGACATAGTCCGTAGACAAATAATAAATCATAAGACCGTGCCGCGCACTTGCCTGCGCCAGATTGCGCGTCCCCAGCACATTGGTCCGATAGGATGCGCGCGGATTCTTCGCGGCCATGGCCGGTTCCGTGATCGCCGCCAGATGAATCACCGCCGCATAGGATGCCTTGGATATGTGACGGTCGATCATTCCGGTATCCAGAATATCCAGGTCCTGGTGCGTGGGGGCATCGCAGGGAAGATGTTTCCGCAGCTCGGTGCCTAAACGTCCGTGGCCGCCGGTCATGAGATAGTGGAGGTTCGACATAATCCTTATGTGTTCATTGCGACGGATGCAATATGGGCTCCAAATGCGAAGGAAGCCGTAAATCCCGGTGACACTGCATTCAATACATGCGTGGAGTGCGGCGCTTTTTCAATGACAAAATCTTGAATAAACGTCTTTTTTTCGCGATGAATCAGCTGCGCGCGAATACCCACTTTCGCGCTTGGCAAAAGATGTTCCGCCTTAAGCGTTGGAGCCAGTTTTTTCGCGGCCCGCCAGATTCCCCCGGGCCATTGCTTCTGCAATTCCTCTTTTACGTGTTGGCGCAGCCCATTCGTATTCCGCCAAAGCATGGTGGATAGGAACTGAAAGATGCGACCACTGTCGGAGATATTAAGGCCTTGAAGCCCCTGATAGTTCTCACGTCCCAGCGCGGGCGCCGCCGTAGGTCCCACATAAACCTCGCCTTCCGCGGAACGCGTGAAGTGCACACCCAGAAAGGGCAATGCGGGATCAGGCACTGGATAGATCAACCCACGAATATGCGCCGCATAGTCTGCGCGCACTTTTAGATAGGCTCCCCGGAAGGGAAGCAGCTCGTAGTCTTTCCCCACACCCATCTGATGCGCCACGCGGTCGGCAAAAAGACCGGCGACGTTAATGAGATGCGCATACTGAATTGTTTCATGCGTGGTAGTCGCAGTGCGGGATTCGGGTGATACGGTTAATAAGGCTTCAGAAAAAAGGATCCGGCATTTTCCCGTCGCCAGGAGATCATTTTTTAAATGTTCAAGAACGCTGCGGGGATTGATGACGGACGTCGACGGCGAAAGAAGCGCCCAGTCATGCGTACGCGCTTCGGGTTCATGCTCCTTGAGCTGCGCCGGGGTAAGCCGCTCGACGGGAACCCCATTGGCCTGCGCGCGCTTATAAAGCGCTTCAAGCCGTTCCGTTTCAAGCGCATCCGTTGCGAGCATGACTTTACCCAGCGGCAGGCACGGAATATGATTATCCGCGGCATAGGCTTTCATCTGCTGCGCGCCGGAAATGCAAAAGCGGCTTTTGAGCGAATCCGGCGGATAGTAAAGTCCGGCATGCAGCACGCCGCTATTGCGTCCGCTGGCATGCATCCCCAGCCCCGCTTCTTTTTCCAGAATCACAATGTCGCTCGCGCCTTGCGCTAAAAGTCCGCGCGCCGAGGTTAATCCGAGGATGCCGCCGCCGACGATCAGAAACTCGGTTTTAAGCATGCTAAGGGTTCACCGCAGAATAATATGAACATCTGGCCGGAGCGATTTTGGGTGGCGGCAAGGAACGAGGAGTGCAGCGTGCCTCTGGCACGTAAG
>Ga0206844_10074_pt1 | contig 37108 bp, 28 predicted proteins | sample Alteio_BWOrgCont_22_FD_152907 | JGI IMG/M metagenome (GOLD analysis project Ga0206844, IMG submission 152907) | Enriched cells from forest soil in Barre Woods Harvard Forest LTER site, Petersham, Massachusetts, United States -... | ecosystem: Environmental > Terrestrial > Soil > Temperate forest >...
CAGATAGCAGACTTCGACGCGTATGAGCGCAGCTGCGGGCGGCGCTGGGCCATGTATACCTCCAGCCTGGCGTGCCCCTTTAATTGTGCGTACTGCACGAACGCGGGCGTCTACGGGCGCAAGTGGAATGCGCTGTCGCCTGAGCAGTTTGTCGAAGAGACGGTCGATATGAGCCGGCGTTATGCGCTGGAGATGATCTGGATTGTCGATGACAATTTCCTCGTCGACCTGGACCGTGCGCGTGGAATCGCAGAAGGGCTGGTGCGCGAAAATTCGCACTATCGCTGGAGCATCCAGGCCACGACCAACATGGTTGCGCGGCTTTCGCCTGAAGATTTGAAGCTGCTGCGCCGCGCCGGTCTTCACCAGGTATGCCAGGGTGTCGACTCAGGCTCGCGCGATGTTCTGAAGGCCATGCATAAGGATTGGCAGGACTTCGAGTCGATCTATGAGAGTGCAGCGCGCTGTCTGGAGGCGGGCATTCGCCCTTCGTTCAACATCATCTTCGCCTTTCCGGGTGAAAGAAGGAAAGAGCGTCGCGAAACCATCAATTTCATGATGGATGTATGCCGCCGCTTTCCCGGCGCCGAGTTCTGGACCAATATTTTCACGCCGTACCCGGGTTCTCCCATCTTTGAGAAGACAGCTGAGCTAGGCATAGAAATGCCTACTTCGCTCGAGGGCTGGGCAGACTTTTTCCCGCGCTACACGAGGCTGCCCTGGCTCGACGGAGCGGAGCATGATCGCCTGCAGGTCATGCGAGACTATCTCCGCATCGCTTTCGACCGCATTCCCATCGCAGCGGACAAGCGTGGCCCGATCACGCGCCTCGCGCAGAAGTCCATCTCTTTTCCGGCTCGCTGGAGATTGGATCGGGACATTTACAAGTTTCCTGTGGAGCTTTGGCTTAACAACAAGCTGAAGAAATACACCGCGATGAAACCGGCTGTCGATGCAAAACGGCTCGCCAATACACCGGCGGAGGCAGCCTGCTGATGACGGATAACTCTACTATCGCCGCGACAAAGCTTTGAGGTGATCTGTGACCGACGTTTTATTAACGCATTCCTATCACCTTCCATACGACCTGAAACAGGTGCGCAAAATGCAGCCGTACGCGCCTATCGGCACGCTGTATGCGGCCACGTCGTTACGCGCGAAGAACATCACGGCTGCCGTCTTCGATTCGATGCTTGAAGACCCGTCGGCCGGCATCGCACGGGCGCTGGAGACGCATAGCCCGCGCATTGTTGCCATCTACGAAGATGATTTCAATTTTCTTTCAAAGATGTGCCTGACGCGCATGAGAGAAGTCGCGTGGGAGATTGCAGCCGCTGCTCGAAAGATGGGAGCTATCGTAGTCGCTCATGGTTCTGATGCGACCGACAACGCCCGCTTGTTCCTCGATCATGGGGTTGATTTCATTCTGCAGGGCGAAGCTGAGGAGACTCTGGCTGAGCTCTGTTCCGCATTGCTGCGCTCAGAGCCGGTAGGCAATATAGCCGGCCTCGTTCACCTGGACGCTCAAGGGAAGGCGGTCTACAGTTCGCAGCGGTCCGCCAGAAATCCGGAATGGGCATCTCTGCCTCAGCCGGCGCGCGACCTCATCGATCTTGCGCCATACCGAAAGGCATGGAAAGAGGCGCACGGCTACTTCTCGGCGAACATGGTGTCCAGCCGGGGCTGCCCTTATCGGTGCAACTGGTGTGCCAAGCCGATTTCCGGAGACAAATTTCATCTGCGTCCCGCTGAAGTGGTTGCCGAAGAGATGCGCATGTTCAAGTATGAAATGCAGGCTGATCATATCTGGTTCGGCGACGATATCTTCGCGCTGAATCGCCATTGGATGCAGCAGTTCGCCGCTGAGGTGGAAGCAAGACAGGCCGCTCTGCCGTTCAAGATTCAGTCGCGGGCGGACCTGATGTACGAAACGACGGTAGCAGCGCTTAAAACAGCCGGCTGCGCAGAAGTCTGGATGGGAGTGGAGTCCGGCTCGCAGAAAATACTCGATGCCATGGACAAAGGCTTGAAGCTGTCGACAGTCGTCAAGGCACGCAAGCGTCTGAAGGAAGCAGGCATCCGTGCATGCTACTTCCTGCAGCTCGGATATCCGGGAGAAACCTGGGAAGAGCTTCAGCAAACTATCGCCATGGTTCGCACTACTCGTCCCGATGATATCGGCGTCTCATTTTCTTATCCTCTGCCCGGTACTGTTTTTTATGAACGCGTGCAGGCGCAGCTGGGAGACAAACGCAACTGGGCCGACAGCGACGACCTCTGCATCATGTTCAAGGCCGCGTACACGAGTGAGTTTTATCGCGCCGTTCGCGATGCACTGCATGCTGAGGTCAGCAGCTGGCACGCGGCTTCCTCTACGCAGGACGCCGCTGCGCATATCGAAGAACTCTGGCGGAAAGTCTTTGAGCTTGAGCCGTTGAGCAGAAACGCCGAGTCAACCGTTCTTCCTTTGGTGAATTCCGAGGGTGGAGGAACCGTGCATTCCGGATTCATTCCTGTAAACGAGTTAATTACGGTGACAGGAGGCTAGATGCGGGACCTTCTTCTCACTCACGGCTATTTTCTCTTTGAAGATCCGAAGGAGCGGCAGATCATGAAGCCGTACGCTCCGCTTGGGATTCTCTATCTCTGCTCGCATCTGCGCAGCAAGGGCTTCGACGTCGATGTGTTCGACACGACATTCTCCAGCCGCGAAGCGCTCTTCAGTTTTTTGAGGACGGAAAAGCCCTCAGTGATTGGCGTTTACGCGAACCTGATGACGCGCGGAAATGTCATTGAAATTCTTGTGGCTGCCCGCGAGGCTGGATGGAAGACAGTTGTCGGCGGCCCGGAGCCAGGCGCGTACACGCTCGAGTATTTGCAGGCGGGCGCGGATTTTGTGGTTGCAGGCGAAGGTGAGTTGACGATGGAGGATCTGCTCACAGCGCTGCGCAGTGGGGAAACCGACTTCTCGAAGGTCGCAGGTCTGGCCTTTCTCGATCAGGACGGAAAGATGTGCCAGATGCCGCCGCGCGGCCAGATCGCCAATCTCGACCAGCAGCCATGGCCGGCTCGGGATGCGATCGACATTCGACGCTATGTGGAGACCTGGCGCACGCATCACGGTAGCGGTTCCATCAATTTCATCACCGCCAGGGGCTGCCCGTTTCGCTGTAACTGGTGCAGCCATCAGGTCTTCGGGCAGTCGCATCGCCGTCGTGATCCCGTTATGGTGGTGGACGAGGTCGAATGGCTGCTCCATACCTATTCACCCGACATGGTCTGGGTCTCGGATGATGTCTTCACGATCAATCATGCGTGGCTGCGCACCTATGCGAACGAAATGCGCCGCCGCGGACTGCGCATTCCATTTGAGTGCATTTCGCGCGCTGACCGCTTGAATGCCGAAATGCTGGACCTGCTCGCAGAGCTTGGCTGTTTTCGTATCTGGATCGGATCGGAGAGCGGATCGCAGCGCATTCTCGATTCGATGGATCGCGGCGTCAAGATCGAACAGGTTCAGAATGCTGTGCGGATGAGCCGCGAGCGCGGTATTCAGAGCGGGATGTTTCTGATGTGGGGTTACGAGGGCGAGGAGATGGAGGACATCGAGGCAACGGTCAAGCACGTCAGCACCTCGCGGCCGGATATTTTCTTCACAACCGTCTCGTATCCGATCAAGGGAACCCCTTATTACAACCGGATCGCCGACCGCCTGGTGCAGCTGGAGCCGTGGGCCAGGACATCTGATCGCGAGCTCACGGTCAAGGGCAGGCATACAAAGCGCTTTTATGCCTATGCAGACAAGCTGCTGCGCGACGAAGTAGCGCGCGCGCGCCTGTTGCATGATGCTCATGCAAACGAATCGACAGATTTAGTCATGCTTGAGCAGAGCATCCGCGAATCTCGTGACGGATTGCATTCCACCTATCACGAGGTGGAACAGTGACGATTGCGATTGAGGCTCCACATGTAGCGGGCGAGGCATTCGACAGGCTGGCTGCTCAATATGATTCGCTTTTCACCTTTTCGCTGGTCGGAAGGTCGCAGCGTGATGTTGTGTGGCAGCGCGCGGCAGCGGCGTTTGAGCCAGGCAGTCGAGTACTCGAGCTCAATTGCGGCACAGGGGAAGATGCGATGTTTCTTGCGCGAAGGGGCGTCTCTGTAACGGCCTGCGATGCATCGAGCCAGATGATCCGGCGCGCAAAGAATAGAAAAATGCGCGAAGCTCCCGATGCATCCATAGACTTTCGCGTGCTTCCGAGCGAGCAGTTAGATGAGTTGAGCAATCAGCCTCTGTTCGATGGAGTGTTCTCGAACTTTTCCGGACTTAACTGTGTGGCTGACCTGCCTGCAGTGTTTCATCAGCTTGCCTCGCTGCTTCGGCCCGGTGCAAAGCTGCTTCTTTGCTTGTCTACACCTGTTTGTGCGTGGGAGATACTGCATTACGCATTGAGAGGAAATTTTCAGCGAGCAGTGCGCCGCTGCCATGGCACTTCGCTCGTAAGTTTTGATGATTTTTCATTTCGCGTCTATTACCCGACAATCCGGTCCTTGCGCGGCATGTTTGGTCCGGCATTTCAGCTCTGTACAGTAACGGGTGTGGGCGTTACGGTTCCACCTTCTTACCTGGAGTCGTGGGTTAGCAGACACGGGCGGCTGTTGGACAGGCTGAAGCGGATCGATGCCATGATCTGTGAATGGCCGCTCTTTCGAGTAGTTGGCGATCATATGCTTCTCCAACTGGAACGGACCCAGTCATGACGCAAGTTCTCGACAAGAAGGCAATCGGCATTTCTGTGACTGGCGAAGACGGCATTCTACTGCTATGCCCCAATTGCCAGGCGGGACTGGGCTTTCTGTCTTTCTCCAACTCCGTCGATGTGCATAGTTACGATTGCTCCCAGTGCTACCACACAATACGCCGCAAGGACGGCATCTGGAGGGCGTTGACTCCGGACAGGCTCGAGTTCTTTTCGCGGTTTATTGAGGAGTATCAAAATATACGGTCGGCAGAGGGGCGTGGAAGCATGCGCTCGGAGTTCTATTTGAGCCTGCCGTACAAAGATCTGTCGGGGAAAAATGCCTGGCAATGGAAGATCCGTGCACGCACGTACGATTACCTGCGAAAGAAGCTGTTGCCCGGGCAGACGCGCGGTAGAAACAACCCGCCGAAAGTGCTCGATCTTGGCGCAGGGAATGGCTGGATGAGCCATCGGCTCATGCTTGAGGGCTATTTCTCTGTGGCCGTCGACCTGCTAGTGAATGATGAGGACGGACTGGGCGCAGCGACGCACTTCAAGAAGCAGGATGGATCGCTCTTTCCGCGCTTCCAGGCCGAGATGTCGCGCCTTCCATTTCTCGACGAGCAGTTCGACGTGGTCATCTTCAATGCTTCGTTTCACTATGCGGAGAATTATCACGCTGTCCTCAAGGAAGCACTGCGCTGCGTGAAGCGCGGCGGCAGAGTCATCGTTGCCGACACTCCTTGGTATTCGACAGATGAGAGCGGCAAGCAGATGGTAGCGGAGCGTCAGGCTGCTTTCAAGCAGCGCTATGGCACAGCGTCCAACTCCGTACCAAGCCTTGAATACCTCACCGACCAACGGTTGCGCGATCTCGAGCAGGCGCTGAACATCCGGTGGGAGATCGCCACGCCGAATTATGGACTGCAATGGAAGGCACGCCCGCTGCTCGCAAAGCTGCGCAGCAAACGCGAGCTCTCCCGCTTCCGGATATACAGCACGAGGAAAACCTCTTGATTATTCTTTTTCATCCACGCGCCACAAAGCCTCGCAACTGCCGTCTTCCGCTTGCGGTGCTCGCGCTTGCCGCTGTGTTAGAGGGCCGCGAAGAGTACGAGATTGTCGACGGAAATCTCGATGAGAATCCGGTTGCTACGATTCTCGCTCTCATCGACAGCCATAACGTAGAGTTGTTGGGCGTCTCCTGCATGCCCGGGCCGCAGATGGTTGCAGCCATGGAGACTTCGCGGGAGATACGGAAGCTGCGTCCGCACGTCAAAATTGTATGGGGCGGATATTTTCCTTCCATCTATCCCGATTCTGCGTTGAACGCGAAGTATGTGGACTTTGTCGTCCGCGGCCAGGGCGAAGATACTTTGCTTGAGCTGATCGACGCGTTGCGCGGCAAGCGCTCGTTCGAAAGCATCCTCGGCCTTTCCTATAAAGATGCGTTCAGCCTTCATCGCAGCAACGCTGAGCGCCCCATGAAAGGCCCGGATAGCTTTCCCTGGTCGCCGTTCCACCGTCTGCCGGTCGAAAAATATCTTCGGCCGTCCTTCTTCGGCAAGCGTACGGCAGTGCACCATGCGAGCATTGGCTGCCCGTTCAACTGCAGTTTTTGCGGCGTGCACGCCGCGTATGGCCGCGAAGAGCGTATGGAATCACCACAGCGAACCGTGGAAATCCTTAAACATCTTATTTCGGAATACGGCGCCGACTCGGTGCAGTTCTACGACATGAATTTCTTCCTGAGAGAAGATCATGCGCGCGAGCTGGCTGACCTGATGGAGCCGCTCAACCTGCGCTGGTGGTGTGAAGGCCGTGTGGACATCATGTCGCGCTATTCCGACGAGACGATGGCAGCCATTAAGCGCGCTGGCTGCGCCATGATTTTCTTTGGCGCGGAATCGGGATCAGACTGGGCGCTCAAGGAGATGCAGAAGGGAATTACTACCGAACAGACGGTCATCATGGCGCACCGCACGCGGCAGTTCGACATCATTCCTGAGTTTTCATTCGTCGTCGGTAATCCGACGGATCCGGAGCGCGACACGCGCGAGACGCTTACATTCATTCGCAAGCTGAAGCGCATCAATCCGGATTCTGAGATCATCGTGCAGCACTATACTCCCACTCCGCAACGCGGGGAGATGTATGGCAATGTCGACGACAAGATATCTTTCCCGGATACTCCGGCAGAATGGGCCTCCAAGAAGTGGATGGATTTCACGCTCCGTATCGACACGAGCGCGCCGTGGATGAAAGACGAAACCAGGAAGCTGATCGATAATTTCGAGCTCGTCATCGGCTCCCGCTGGCCTACGGTGCAGGACATTCGTGCGCCGCGCTGGAGCCGCGCGCTATTGAAAACGCTCAGCGCATGGCGCTATGCTCTGCGCTTCTATAGCTTTCCCTTCGAGCTGGAGTTGGCGAACCAGTTCATCCAGCTAAGGAAGCCGAAGCGCGAGAGCCTGTGATGATCGCGAATGAAGCCCTGAGTGTAACGCCTCGTGAAGACGCGTTCTCCGTGTGGGCAGATGTCTATGATCGGCAGAAGAACCCGCTGCTCCTGCTTGAAGAGCGCTATCTCCTCCGGCTGCTTGCTGAAGTAAAGGGACGTGACGCACTTGACGCAGGCTGCGGCACAGGGAGATGGCTTGAGCACCTGAGCCGGCGGGCGCCGCGCAGTCTGCATGGCGTCGATCTCTCGCCGGAGATGCTTGGCAAAGCGGAAGCGAAGCGCATTCCGAATGCGCGGTTGTCCGTCGCGTCCTGCATTGATCTTCCGGTGCCGGACGCAAGCGTCGATCTGTTGATGGCGTCGTTCGTGCTGAGCTATGTAGACGATCTGTCTCGCGTGGCCGGGGAGTTTGCCCGGGTCGCAAGATCGGGCTGCGATATCTTCCTATCGGACATGCATCCGGAGACCGCGTCTCGTCTTGGATGGAAGCGCTCCTTCCGCAGCGAAGCCGGTGAATTTCAACTTCCGGCAACGCATAAGAAAATCTCTGACGTGCTGACGGCTTTCACCGATGCCGGGTTTGTGGCACAGGTCATCCTTGAACCTTCGTTTGGTGAAGCGGAGCGAAGTGTCTTCGCTGAATACGGCAGGCATGGGAGCTTTGTCGAAGCCGAGCATCTGCCTGCGATCTATCTCCTGCATCTTTCGATGCCGCATAAGCGCTCCGTTTTTTCGCTCGATAGCAGGGAGCAGGCAAAGCATGTCTTGCACGGAGCGCGGTGCGCGCTGGGCCCACGCGAATCAGCTGCCGCATCCGTGCTCATTGACGATGGACGGGTTGCAGCATTGACCAGTGAGGTGTTTTCCGATGCAGCGCAGACGACTGCGGGCATCGATCTTACGGGGTATCTTCTGCTGCCGGGGCTCATCAACGCGCACGATCATCTCGAATTCTCTCTTTTTCCAAAGCTTGGTCGCGGACCCTATAAAAACGCGGCGCAATGGGCGCTGGACATTCAGGAGAAGGACGCGGCGGTGATTGCGATCTATCGCGAAATTCCGAAAGCTGCTCGACTGTGGTGGGGCGGTATCCGCAATCTGCTGAGCGGTGTGACAACCGTCTGCCACCATAACCCCGTCGATCCTTTATTGCTAAAAGAAGAATTTCCAGTGCGTGTGCTTTCACGCTTCGGGTGGGAGCATTCACTCTCCTTCGCAAAAGATGTGCCTGGCGCTCATCGAAATACACCGGAAGACGAACCGTTCTTCATTCATGCCTGCGAGGGCATAGACGAACAATCGGAACAAGAGCTGCTGAAACTGGATGAGCTTGGAGTTCTGGACACGCAAGCGGTTCTTATCCATGGGCTGGCGCTCGATCGTGATGGAGTGAAGCTACTCAATAATCGCGGCGCAGGGCTTGTCTCGTGCCCGTCTTCCAATGCATTTCTCTTCGGCAAAACACCCTCATGCGAAATTCTCACGTCCGTTTCACGGCTTGCGCTTGGCAGTGATTCGCCGCTTACGGCGGCTGGGGACTTGCTCGATGAGATTCGTTTCGCTTCGAGCGCGTGCAAGTTATCTGCGCAGAGGCTTTACGCGATGGTCACGGATGCGCCGGCTTCGATGCTTCGTCTCAGCCACGGCGAAGGCTCGATTCGCCTTGGGGTGCGCGCCGATCTTATCGCTGTTCGCGACCGTACAGGCGAGCCGGCGGAAATTCTATCCACGCTTCGCGCCGCGGATGTCGAGCTGGTCCTGATCGCAGGCCGGGTCCAGTTAGCGTCACACGCTATCTACGAAAGACTTTCTCCGGAAGACAAGGCGGGACTGGAGCCACTCTCTGTCAGCGGCGACATTCGCTGGCTGCGCGCGCCGGTTGAAAGCCTGCTGCACACGGCAGAAGACGTTCTGGGAAAAGGTGCAGTGCGGTTGGGAGGCAAGCCGGTATGTCGAGCGAGCTGATAAATATAATCCTGCCGCAGACGGAAGCTCATGTCCACGGATCGCACGGCTTCGATGCTCTTTCTTCCCATCGATTGACCTCGCTGCCGATCCTGATCCTGAATGTCCACGAGCGATGCAATTGCCGCTGCACAATGTGCGATATCTGGAAGCGAAAAGATGGAGCGGAGCTCAACCTGGATGCGTTGCGGCTCCATCGTGAATCGATCCTCCGACTGGGTGTGCGCCAGGTGGTCCTTACGGGCGGCGAACCCCTCATGCACAGCGATCTCCCCGCAATCTGCGGTTTTCTGAAAGAGTGCGGCGTGTCGATCACGCTGCTTTCGACAGGATTGCTGCTGAAGAAGAATGCAAAACGGATAGCCGCGCTGGTAGACGAGATCATCCTCTCCTTGGACGGCCCTGAAGAGACGCACGATCATGTGCGCCGCGTGCAGAGAGCCTTTCAGCTGATGCGCGAGGGTGTTGCCGCGATGCGGGAGCAGAAGCCTGGCATGCGAATCACTGGGCGTACCACAATTCAGAAGGCGAATCATACTTTGCTCCGGCAAACGGTGCTGGCTGCCAGGCTGCTAGGACTCGATTCGATCTCCTTCCTGGCCGCTGACGTTACCTCGCAGGCATTCAATCGCGAGTTGGCCTGGTCGGGAGAGCGTCAGGACAGCATCGCCCTTTCAGCCGTCGAGGTCGCGGCGCTCGAAGCGGAAGTGGAACACCTGATCATCGAGTACGCCGACGATATTCACTCGCAGTACATTGTCGAGGCGCCGGAAAAACTTCGTCGCCTCGCGCGGCGCTTCCGCGAACACCTGGGCGAGTTTGCCCCAGAAGCGCCACGCTGCAATGCGCCCTGGGTGTCGGCCGTGGTTGAAGTCGATGGATCGATACGCCCCTGCTTTTTTCATCGCAAAACCGGCAGCCTTACATCCATGCCGCTGGATGAAGCGATCAACAGCGAAGAGTCCATATCTTTCAGAGGCACGCTCGATGTTGCGGAAAATCCAATCTGCAAGCGCTGTGTCTGCTCGCTGCATTACAAGCAATAGACATGTGTCCAATGATTCTGTGACTTCCCGACTGAATCCGCGCAAGCCTGACAAAACAATGACAATTGGTTGACGGCTGTCTGACACGACAATCTGTCCTGCTCGCTAGCTTAAAGGAGGATGCTCAAACCGCAGTACAGCACGGTGCGGCTGGCGCAGGATCGAGGCGGAGAATGAAGACGCACCTGTCGAACGCCGCTTGCGGAATTTTGGATTACGCCGCCTACCCCATCGGCATGTTGATCGTGGCGCCGGTCATGCTGCGCAACCTCGGCGTCGCTCAGTACGGGGTATGGGCGGTTGTGACTGCGGCGGTGAGCACGGGCTCGATCGTAGCCTCCGGTTTTGGCGATGCGAACATTCAGCATGTTGCGACGCAGCGCGGCATCGGTGATCCCGGAGCGCTGCTGCGTGCCGTGCGCAGCACGATGGGCATTCACCTGGTTCTGGGTACGGCCATTGCACTGATCTCATGGATGCTGGCGCCGTATCTGGCACGGCATATTACGGCATCCGATCCCGGTTTGCAGTCTGCCTGTATCTGGTCGCTTCGAATCGCCAGCCTGGTCATTCTGGCGCGGACTGTCGAGACCGTGTGCATCAGCACGCAGCGAGCCTTCGAGCGTTATGGCGCAGCGGTGCGGATCAGCATCTTCGTTCGCCTGCTGACGCTGGCCGCGGCTGCGGCGATCAGTGTTTTCAGCCCGAGCGTCGTCAGCATCATGGCCGCTACGGCGGTTCTTATTACGGCGGGGTTATGGCTGCAGCTGGCGCGCCTCAAGGAACTGTTGCATGCCGACACCCTGGCCCCGGCATTCGATCGCGAGACGACGCGAGCGCTTTTCGCATTCGGCATCTTCAGCTGGATGCAGGCTGTATCCGGCGTCGTTCTGAGCCAGGCAGACAGGCTGATTGCGGGCGTTACCCTTGGCGCAACAGCGGTCGCTTCGTATGCTCTCTGCGTTCAGATGGCGCAGCCGATTTATGGCTTCGCCGCTTCGGGCCTTCATTTTATTTTTCCGCATCTTGCTCAGCGGCGAGTCACAACTTCGCCGACGGCGCTGAGAAAAGCAGTGCTGCTCGCCTTCCTGGCGAATCTCGTGCTCGTCGGCGTCAGCACGGCCGCTCTTCTGCTCTTTGGCGACAGGGTGCTTCATGCCTGGGCCGGCGAATCTGTTGCACGGAGCGCCGGTCGTGTTCTTCCACTCATTGTCTGGAGTTCTGCTTTGCTGGGTCTCAACGTTACAGGTATGTATGCAATGCTCGCACTTGGCCGGGTGCAGGTGGTTACATGGCTCAACCTCGGTGCCGGGGCAACCATGCTGCTGCTCATCCTGTGGCTGCTTCCGCACTACGGAATCTACGGAATGGCGATGGCCCGTCTGTGCTATAGCCCAATCCCGCTGCTTCTTTACATCCCGCTTCTGTTCCTTTTGCGCTCCCGGCCCGGTGCCCGCGTGCAGATGACGGCGGCTGCCCCGATTTGCGAGGAAGCATGAGCAAGAACATGCAACCTCGCAATAGCATTGCCATTTCGGAAGCAAGCGTGATTTCGTCCGGCACCCGAGAATGCAAGACAGAAAGCGCGCGTCTGATGAGGCTCGTAAGAGCGCGACGGCAGGCAAATGTACTTGGCGTCCAGATAGAAGCGCTCGATATGGACCGCGCAGTGGCGCGCGTTGAAGGCGCTCTCAACGAGCACCATAAGGGATATGTCTGCATGATCGGCGTGCATGGAATCATGGAGGCTCAGCGAAATCGCGGTCTTGCGACAGCCTATGCGGATGCGTTGATCACCGTGCCTGACGGCATGCCGGCAGTGTGGGTGGGCCAATGGCAAGGGCACCGCAAGATGCAGCGCGTTGCCGGTCCCGACCTCATGCTCGAGATATTCCGGCGCAAGGAGTTCGCGGGATACACGCATTTCTTTTATGGAGGCAAAGAGGGAATTGCGGAGGAGCTTCGCGCGAGCTTCCGCCAGCGCTTTCCGTGGGCGCGCGTTGTCGGCACATACACGCCGCCTTTTCGCGACCTCACCCGTGAGGAAGAAGAGGATCTGGTTGCGACCGTTCGCGATTTAAAGCCGGACATGATCTGGGTCGGCATTAGCACGCCGAAACAGGAGCAATTCATGAGGCGGTATCTTCCCAGGCTGGAGACCACGCTCATGTTCGGCGTCGGCGCGGCATTTGATTTCCATACCGGCCGCATTCAGGATTGCGCTGAATGGATCAAGCGTGCGGGCCTGCAGTGGATGCACCGGCTGATACAGGACCCACGCCATTTGTGGCGCCGCTATCTTCGCAATAACCCCTTGTTCCTCTGGCAAATTGCGCTGCAGCTAAGCGGGATGCGGCGATACTCAACGGTGAAAGCGCCCCATGCCATCGAAATGACGCATTCTGTAAGCGTCGACACGACTGCGCTTCGTAATACTGGATCCGACGCATGATCTATCGTTTTATCTGATGAGCGCTGGAGGTGGCCAAAAACTCAGTAGGTGGGCTTGGAATCCTCGTCATACGGCTGGCCGAACTTGTTCAAGTGGGTTGCGGGCTGTTGCGGAAGTGCTGCTATTTTCAGCTCGCCGAGCTCGCCGGTGGCCTGTGTGATATGTACTTCCCGCGTCAGGCTGTCGAGGTCAGGCTGCGATGCGCCTTCCACCCAGACATGTAATTCGTAGTCGCCTGCCGGCACATCGCGAACCTGAAAAGCGCCGTTCGCATCGGCGATTGCGTACAAAGGCGTGCGAAGAGCCAGAATCACTGCGCTCATCTCCGGATGGATATTGCAGAAGATGTAGGAAATGCCTTCGCGGGAGAATGCGACGCCCTTGGTAGAGCCTGCCTCATACAGGCCCAGATCGAACCGCTTGCCGTCGAAGAGCGAGAAGACGTTATGAAAAAATGGGTCTTCATTCGGGAAAAGCACGGTGCTGCCAACTGGCACGATCAGCAGATGCGGCATGAACATCCGATTCTTCTGTACGAGCGCGTAGCGGTCATGAGGAGGAAACGGCACAGAGGGCGTATCGTGCAGCGGTGTCAGCCAGACCACGGCTGGAGGCGTGCGGTGCTTTGCCGGCGCATGGGGAAATACGAGATGCATGCGTACTTCGATCTTGGCGTCCGAGGCCTGCCCCAGCGCATGCGCCAGCATCGGCGCGAAAACGAGGACGCAAGCGAGCCAGTGGATACGCAGCCTCGGCATCGTCAAAACTTATATCCGGCTCCCACTCCGATGATATTGCTCGTCGCAGTGGGAGAATTTACGGGTGAGCTTTCCAAGTGGCGATACTCCAGTGAGAAGAGTAGGTAAGCGCTCGGGCTGTAGATCACGTTGCCGGTAAAGGTGCGGTTACGGGCAAGATTTTGATAGTAAGAGGTAAAAGCGCCGGCGTAAGGACGCAATTGGCGGCCGGGGACACTGTCGATGCCGAATGCGCCATTGAATTCCAGTTTCTCGCTGTAGCGCTCTTTCAATTGCGCCCACCCTCCCACATCATCGAATACGCGGAAGTAATAATTGCCTGGATTGTCCGGATCGGGGCGGTATCCAAAATCCTTATAGCCTCCGCCGCCCATGCCGCCCAGCGCTTGTCCGCGATAGAAGCTGCCAGAAAATTCCATCCGCGCCGGCAGCGGTTGTCGGTAGTCCAGTGTGCCCGCCCATGCATCGAAGTTCGTACCCGAGGAAGTACGGTGCGGTGCGAAGAAGCCTCCGACTCCCAGTTGAGCTCCGTCCTCCTTTTGTGCGCCCAGCAGTGCGAATCGTGTTTCCACGCCGGGCCAGCGGCTCAGCTCAGCACTCGTTGGCGGAGTATTGATCTCGGTTGTCGTAGTCGGAGACGCGGTATACATCGCCGGCGGGTTGGAGACGTCGATGAGCGCGGCTTGCAAGCGCAGCCGCGCCGAGCTCGAAATTGAGAGATCATGCGTTAGTCCAAGCTGAGGGTTCCAATTCCATAGATTTCCCGACCAGGCCAGCGGCGGTATCGCGATGGCCGTCAGCGAGGAGGGCTCGTTCGGGCTGATGATGGGACGGTCGAAGGAAAAGAAGGCCTGCGTATGCTCCCAGTCGAGCGCAGCGTGTGCCGTACGTAGTCGCAGCAGGCCAACGTTACCGTTGTAGGCTGGCGTGGAGCTGTTGCCGCTGCTCGTGCTTCCGTCGAAATCCACGCGCACGTCGGCGTGGCTGCGCGCGCCGAACAGGTGCGGGCCGCGGGCATCGATTCCCAGCACCGTCTGCCGCACCGAAGCGCCGGTGCTGCCTGCGCCTCCAATGGCGAGGGTAGGCGTTGACGCTATATCGACGCCTTGCGTGTTGACAAATCCGTTGAAGAGGAACATCCCGCTCACTTTGACAGGATACTTCGATTCGCTTTCGACCTTGGTCTGTTCCTGAGTCGCAACCTGCGATTTCAAGAGCGACTGCTGTTCGCGGATGCTGTCGACCTGCGCGGCCAGGTCTTCTGCCGCCTGATCTGTGGATGCTGATTGAGTTCCAGATGCCGGCTGGTTCGTGGATGAAAGCGGCGCTGTTCCGGCCGCAGCCATCTTCTGCTGCAGGGCTGCGAGCTGGCTGCGCATTTCGTCCATCTGCCGTTCTGTTTGGTCCAGTTGCTTCTGGGTGCGCTGCATGGCGTCGGTCAGCTGCTGGACCTGCTGTGCAAGGTTTTCCTGGGGTGAGGCTTGCGCGCTCCCATACATCACTGACGAGCAGGCCAGCGCCATGGCACTCAGCGGTGTACGCCATTGAACTTGCAGCAGCATACGCCACTGTAGCGGGAATTTAGAGCAGCTCCGTTTCATTCTGCTACTACTATATTTCGATTTTCCGCCTGTGGTGCATCCTGGAACTCGAAGCCCCGCACGACCGACATGCGAAAAATGGTTTCTCCAGGTCTGCTGCTGACTAAAACCACCTCTCCGCCATGTTCCACCGCGACGCGATGCGCCAGCGTAAGCCCGAGTCCGGATCCTTTTTGCTTTCCTTCGCTCACGAAAGGCTCAAAGAGCGTAGTGCGAATATTTTCAGGGACGCCTGGGCCGTTGTCTTTCACCTCCAGGCTAATCCGTTGATTGTCTTCTACATTCAATGTGGCCACAACTTCCGCCGCCGCCGTAGTGACACGAGCAGATTGGCAGGCGTTCAGCATCAGGTTGTAAATGGCCCGCTCGATTTGCTTTCCATCCAGTATGGCCATCGTTTGCGCGGGATTGCTACAGCGCGCCGTGATGGTAACGCCGGCGGCGTCGGGATGCGAGCGAATCAGCGCAACAGCGCGCTCCAGTAGGGTAGCCATCAATTCATGCGAACGGCGAATGGCCGTTCCGGTGCGGCTGAAGATCAGCAGCGATTCCAACAGCTCCGTCGTGCCTTGAACAGCTGTACGGATGTCGGCAAAAATCTCACTGCGCTCCGCCTCGGTAAGCTTTGATGAGGAGAGGAATTCCGCATTTGCATAAACAGCGGCAAGATAGTGCCGTAGGTCGTGCGATACGGAGCTTGCCATGCGGCCGATCGTCGCTAACCTCTCGGATTCGAGCAGGGCGCGGTTTGCCTGTTGAATTTCACTGCGCATGCTTGCGAAAGCGGTGCTGAGCTCCCGCACCTCCATCGTACCCCGATGGGGCAGAAGATGCGCACTGTCGCCGACGCCGAAAGCGCGGACTCCGGCGGCCAGCTCTTCAAGGGGCCCGGTTACCGCACGCGAGAGCGCCATCATCAGGATCGTGCCCAGCACCAGGGCCAGCAGACCGGCGATCAGTACGAGGTGATCGATCTGTAGTATCGCGCGCTCTGCTTGCTGGAAAGACTTGAGTGCGATCAATTGAAGCGGAGCAGAGGCATTCGCGGAAAGGTCTTCGATGACGGCGAGATACTGTTCGCCGGCCAGTCGCAGCGCTACGGTCGTTGCCGGCTTGGCCGGCAGGGGTATCGGGTGCGCCGTCAGCTCGGCCTGCATCGCGGAAGACAGCGTACTCGCCACCACGTGGCCGCCGCTCACAAATGTGGCTTCTACGGTCGTCCTTCCGCTGATCTGTTCGACTGTAGAGCCGATTTCAAAGCCGCTGATGACATATCCGAGCAGCGTTCCATCTTCCTGGCTGCCGAAGTAGAGCGGCTTTACGGAGCAGGCAAACAGCCGTCCTCCGCTGATCAGATAGTGGCGTTCCGGCGAGGCAAGCATCGCGCGCAGGTCCGTGCGAAGCGTCGGATCGGACCGCGAACCCTCGGTATAGGCTGCGATGACGCGGCGATCCTTGTTGGCGAGTGCAAACAGGTCGTTGCCGCTCACCTTCCAGAATTCGACGGCGCCATCCTCGATGGTGCGGTCGTCGCTGGTCGTCATCAGCGCCTTGAGACTGGGCAGATCGGCGAGCAGTGAGTTTACGCGGTCGAGAGCGCTCATGCGCTGCGCCTGCAGATCACGAAAGGTGGTGACGGAATGCAGCAGATCGGCCGACATCCCAGCCGTTACCAGGGCTTCCAGCCGATGGCGGACAATCAGCAGGCTGGTAAAGGTGGCAGATGCGATAATGAGGGCCATCGCGGCGATCAGCAGATCGCGTGTCCGGATGCCCTGCTTCTGCGGCGTACGCGCTGCTCGTTGGTCGGCTCGCAGATAAACCTCGTGGCCCGCTGGCCTGCTACGGGACAAACTTATATCCCGCCCCGTAGATCGTCAGCAAATGCCGCGGATTCGCCGGGTCCGTCTCCAGCTTCTGCCGCAGCTTGAGAATCTGGTTATCTACCGTGCGGGTCGTTGGATAAGCATTATAGCCCCAGACCTCATTGAGCAGCAGTTCGCGGCTCAATACCTGCTCGGCATGTTCAGTAAAAAACTTCAGAAGCTTGAATTCATGTGAAGTCAATACCACCGGAAGCCCGGCGCGCTGCGCCGTCATTCTTTGAAAGTCGATCTCGCAGTCCTCGAAGCGATAAATGGTCGCCGGTGCGACGCGACGCCGTCGGCGAATCGCCGCCTGTACGCGCGCCATCAGCTCACGTGGGCTGAACGGCTTCGTCACGTAGTCGTCGGCGCCCAGCTCGAGCAACAGCACTTTGTCGACAACCTCGGCAATAGCGCTGAGCACGATCACCGGTGTATCGCTGGAGATGGCTTTCATGCTCTGGCACAGCTCGCGGCCAGAGATGTGAGGAAGGATGAGATCGAGGACCACTGCCACTGGGCGGTGCGCGCGGAACGAGTCCAGGCCGGTCTGGCCATCGCCTGCAACCACGACGGAGTAGTGCTCGGCGGCAAAGATGCGCTGAAGCACTTTCTGCATACGCGGGTCGTCTTCAATGACGAGAATCGTGCCCAGCCCGGTGCTGGGAGAATTTTCATCGTTGACAGTCACTGCAGGTTGCGTCTCTTGTAACATGTTCTCATTTTCCTCCTTATTGGTGCGGAGTTGATAGCCCAAGGCCGCATAAATGACAAAGGAGTGACAATTTTTCTACGAGAAAAAGCGATGTTTTGCCCGCGGCGGCATTGAAAAAAGTAAGCAGTCACGATAGATGGCTTTTCTGCACCGCGGTGCGGCTGGAGAGATGACGCTGGCGAGAAGAGCTTGTCCGCGTGCCCAGTATCTGCCGGTAAAGCCGCATATACTCCGCGGCAATCAGAGGTGCGGAAAGCTGCGGCAGCGTGGAGGGCTTGCGGCGGTTTTCGGCGAGCACAGTGCAAATGGCGTCCATGAACAATTCTTCAGCGGAAGACGTAAGAGGAACATAAGTGCAGCCGTCTTCGCCTCCCAGCTCGCGGAAGGCTGGAATGTCGGAGCAGACAATGCGGCTGCCGGCAAGCAATCCCTCAGCCACGGGCAGTCCGAAGCCCTCGACGATCGATGGCGCGAGGAGCAGCTGGCAGTGTTTGTAGCACCACTGCATCTCCGTGTCGCGAATTCCGCTCAACAGCACGACGCGCTCCGACAGGCCCGAGGTGCGGATGAGATGCTGGATCTTCGGCGTCTCCGGTCCGTCGATTCCGACGATCACGAGCAGAGTGGTGGGATGGATCTTCTTTTCGTGAAGCAGGCGCGCAAAGACGCGCAGCGTGAGCAGCAGGTTTTTGTTGCGGCGATGTTGTGCGACGCAGAAAAAGAATGGTTCTCCATTCCACTGCGGCATGGGATTGCGCAGGCCCAGAGAACTGCTGGATTCGACGCTGTTGTAGATGCGGACGGCTTTCTCCACCAGCGGCCGTCCCGCCTTCATGCCGAGCTGCCGCAGCGTGCTGTCGGAAACGCAGGCAATCGCATCGGCGGACCGTAGGCATTGCCACAAAACCAGGCGATTGAAGATCACCTTGGGAAAGCCGAAGTTCTCCGGAATGTCATACGGATAAAGATCGTGAAGCGTCACGACAGTCGGACAGTGAAATGCCTCCCGGCGCAACGGCATGGGGTACGAGAGATGGACCACATCCGCCTCGAGCTGAGAGGCAATCGCGGGAAGATCCATGTAGTACCACAGGTTCCGCGCCAGCGTTCCCGGCTGGATATGCACGGAGTGAAGATGCAACCGCGCATCGCTGCGGGAGATCGCTTCACGAAACGATTCGACCTGCCACGGAGCAACCAGCAAATGGACCGCGGCCACATCGGGCCTTGTGAGTAGGCACCGGGCTACATTCGCGGCGTGGCGGGAGACGCCTGAGAGCTGGGCAGATACGGAGACGGCGGCGATGACGATGTTCATGACGGGTAAGCCTTGAGTGCTGCGCGTTGTTTCGCGCCCTGTTGACGTGATAGTGAAGGGCCGCGAGTCAGTTCAGTCGAGCCGTCGCGGCGCGGGTCCTCGGCATGCGCCAACATCAGGCTGATCAGCGTAATCGCCCAGAGAGGGAAGGAGAGGTCGAAATTTTCCGTATCGGCAAATCCGCGCACGATGATAAAGAGCAACAATCCTATGAAGAGTGCCCTGGTAGCGGGCGAAGGCAGCCGCCGGACCATGCGATAGAAGCTGCCGTAGGTGCCGACTAACAGAACAATGCCCACGACGCCGTAGGTGTAAAACTGCTGAATGAGCTCATTGTGCGCATGCCATGCTTCAAAATCGCCAAAGGGCGGAATGACATTGCGGAATGAGTGAAAGCCATGACCGATCCAGGGCTGCTGGAACGCCTGCTCGAGAACATACGCCCAGATGCCGAGCCGTCCTGAGAGCGTCTCCGACTGGTTTCCGAGGTGGGTGTAGACCTCGTAATAATTATCGATAAGCCCCCAGAACGCCCACAGAACAAGGAACGCAACCAGCACGAGAGCGAACTTGGTTTTCCGGCTCATCGACCGGTCACGAACCAGCACGAATGCCTCGCCAACCGCAAACGCGATGATGGTTGTCTTGCTGAGGCTTCGCATCATGCTGATGGCGAGAAAAGCCACTATGATTCGCCAGCCTTTGGAGGAGCGCGCGACGTATTGCGCCATGAAGATTCCAAATGCGCAGGTAAATCCGATGGCATTCGGGCTGAAATAGTCATCGTTGCCCGGGCGAAGGTCGTACATCGTGGGCGAGAACCATTCCACCAGCGCGATGAGACATGCGCCCAGAATGTAACCCTTCATAACGGCGCCAGCCATCTTCTCTATCGAGCCGGTGCGAAGAAGAATGACGATCATGAGAACCTGGGCTGCCATCTCGCTCCAGTAAGCGAAGGCGATGCCCTCTGAAACAGTCACGCTCCAGATCAGGCTGCAGCAGCCGAAGCCAAGAAAGCCAAGCACCCAGCGAAAGGGCGGCACGCGCAGTGCGAAAGACAGAGAGCTCGATGCGGGACCGAACGCGTAAAAGACCACAACCACCAGCAGCAGCAGGTTAAGGGCAAAACTGACGATTGCACCCGTCGGCGGGTCGGATTGAAAAAATAAATAGGTGATGCACAGGCGAGCCGCGAAATAGAAGCCCACGGCACCCGGCAGCAAAAACATCTGTGACTGCCGTTCGCCGGTGAGGAGCGCGGCAGGCGCAATTGTGCTCATGCTGCCGCCTTGCCCCAGCATGAGCTGCAGTTAGAAATGACGCGAGCGGACGCGCGACATGGGGTCATCACCGGTTGCCCTCCCGTCCTTGCGGTCTGTATCGCTCCAGCCTGTTCCGTAAACTGATTTCAATTTGCTGTGCGAGCACCTTGCGCGGGTCTGCCGGACTTACATAGCTCCAGCGGCGGCGGCCGAGGATGCCCACGGATGTCGCTCCGACAGCAAACATCGTGAGCAAAAGAGTAAGGAGCAAGCGAGGCGGCCAGGACTTCTTTTCCGCGATTCCCGGCGAATCGATGACGCTGATAACGGGAACATCTTTTGCTTCCTCAATGCGCGCAACCTCATATTGCTGCGTGAGCAGCTCATAGATCGTCTCCTGCACCTTCACCCGGCGATAAAGATCGGTAAAAGGAACTCCGAGCCGAGGGAGCTGCCGAAGCGAAGGATAAAGCTCATCGCCGCTTTGGCCATTGGTCGAAGCTTCGTTGCCGTCCGCCGTCAGAGGTGCGGAGTTGCCGCTCATTTTTTCCAGTTCATGCTGCAGATCCGTCACGCGCGCCTCGGCTGCGCGGACGCGGATGTTGCCGCTGCCGTAAATCTGCCGAAGAGAATCGAGCTCGGATTGTCCGACGATCAGCTCTGCCTGCAGCTTCGCGGCTGCATCCACCATGGCGTGCGTCTGTTCTTTGATGTCGATCGTCGTGTGCGTGCTTGAAAACTCGCTTAGCTCCAGCTGAGCGCGTTCGAGCTCAGCCTGCACGCCCTTCAGCCGGTGCTCGATGAAGATGCGCTCCTGGTGCGCGGAGGAGGTGCTGGTCCGGTTGACGAGCAGGTTCAGCTCATTCAGGTAGGCCTGCACCATATCGCGTGCCCGTCGCGGATCGGTATCCTCAACGGTAATGCTGATGACGCCGCTCTTCTTATCGTCCGTAATCGTCGTGCGCCGGGCCAGGCGCTTCGCCGTATCGATGCGGTAGCGCTTGTGGTAAACATGCTGCAAGTTAAATTGGTCAATCAGGTGCGATTTTATGGTTCCGCTGCCCAGCAAATCGACAAAGAGTGCGCTTGTGTTTCTGCCGCCGAGCAAGCTGCTGGCCAGGCTGGCCAACCCGCTCGATCCGCCGCTGCTCCCACCGCCCAATGCGCGGCCGGCTAGCGCAGCAAACATCGCCGCTCCACCGCTCGAATTGTCCGGCGGCATAATGCGCGCCGTAGACTTATATTGTTTGGGAAGAACGAAGGCGATAATGAAGCTCACGACGAAGGCGATCGCCGCAACGCGAGCTAGAATTCGCCGATGCTCCCATAAAACCGAAGCGTTAATGACCCAATTGGCCGGCGCTGCCTCGCGCTCCATATTAGCGGAGCGCGGCAGCAGCTGAGCGTCGAGCAGTGCGTCCTCGGGAAGGATATAGTTTGTAGAGCCGGCGAGCATTTTTGGAGTTTCCACTGGCATCGTCTTCCTACAGTCCCACGGCCACTGCAGCCGTGATTGCGATGGAGCCCGCGATTTGCGCGGTGGTGAGCAGGTTGCGCCAGAACAGCGAGGCGCCGATGATCTTCTGCGGGACCACGATCACATCTCCCGGATCGAGGCGCGTGGCAAGAACGTCATGTTGATACCATTCGCTTGAGCGCCGTCCAACTACCGAGCCGTTCGCGCGAATCACGAAAATCTCCTTCCGATTGGCGATTTCGCTCGTTCCGCCGGCGCGCCGCAGATACCAGCTCGCCGTCTTGCCAGGAACATATGTGATGGCGGATGCGTTGTAGACCTGTCCGGTAATCAGCACGAAGCCCGGACGTTTGGGAACACGTAGTACATCGCCGCTGCGTACTTCGATATCGGCCGGCGTGCCTGCCCAGCTGTCGATATCCGCGGTGACATGGATCACAAGCCGTCCGCTGGCAGGTTGGCTGCGCAGGCGCGAGATTACCTGCTCCTGCTGCTGTTGAATGAGCTGCAGCTGGGCCGACTGATCGCCGCTGCCAAGGTTGGGCGACAACCGCGCCGCCGCCGAGCTGGTCTCGATCTGATGAATAAGCTCTGCGCGGCTCTTTTCTTCCAGCTCACGCACCTCGTTGCGTGTAAGGATGGCACCCGCCGGATACGCCGTATCGCGGAAACCTCCGGCGCGCCGCAGCAGATCGCTTAAATGCTCGCCCTGCTTGAAGCCGTAGCTGCCCGGATGCGCAACCTCGCCGTCGATCGTGATCGACGATCCAATGTCGTTCCATCCAGTGATCTGGTGAACGGTCAGCACGTCGCCTGGCTTCAGCGTGGTATCCACGCTGCGGTCATGTTTGAGCACGGCGTCTCCAACGCGGACATCCGTGCGTTCGCTTTCGACCCTCGTGCCCCCCACCACGCTGTAGCTGATCAGGTCTGCCTTGGTCAGCAGAGCATCGCGCTTGAATCCACCGGCCATCTGTATCAGCTGTGAGGCGGTCATGCCTTCTGACAGCGCATAGGAGCCAGGCCGCAATACTTCGCCACGAATCGTGACTTTCGGCGCATCCGCTTCATACCGGCCCAGAATGCGGATCGTGTCGAAGGGTTGAAGCGGCAGATTGTTATTGCCGATGAGCGTATCCGGCACGTTGAACTCAATCGTCTCCGGATGCAGGTCAGGTGGCACCAGGCGCACAATCTCGCCGCGGGCAGCCGGTTCAGGCAGAAGATCCTGATAGCTATGCACCACGTCGCTCAGGTTCATGCCGTCGTGGTAAGGCAGTCGTCCAGGACGTACGACATGGCCTTCGAGATACACGACCCGTTCACTGTAGGGAAGGATCGGGGCCACACGAATGCGGTCCCCGTCCTTTACGCTGAAGGCCGCAATCGCCGCGCGCGCAGAGTCGGGATTTCCTGTTGAGCCCATGTCGAGACTTACCGTCTCGCGATGCTGGTTGGCATCGATGCGCTCGACCGTGATGTGTCCCAGCGCGGCGGCAACCGTGGCTCCGCCCGCATCTTCTAATACTTCGTTCAGCGTTTTCTCATCTTTCAGTTCATAGATTGCCGGCCGCTTGACGGCTCCCGAGACAGCTACCTGCGGTCCAGCCGGAGGTACCAGCAGAGTGTCGCCACCTTGGAAGCGGTCATCCGCCTTGCGTACCCCATGCAGCAGAAAGTCGTATAAATCCACTTCACTAATCAGCGTCTGGCCGCGATAGTGGCGTACCGTGCGCAGCGATCCGGCAGCAGTTGGCCCGCCCGCCGCATAAAGCGCATTTAATGCGGACGAGAGCGAGTTGATATCGTAAGCGCCGGGCCGCTGTACGTCGCCGACGACATAAACGCGCACCGTGCGCAGCCGCGAGACGGTCACGGCCACCTGTGCGCTGCGGAACTGCTGCTGCAGCGCGTTCTGAATCACGCTCTGTGCCCGCTCCAGCGTCAATCCTGCAACCTGCACATCTCCCGACTCGGGCAGCATGATGCGGCCCTCGCGGCTGACTACGCGCGTAAAGCTCTGCGCCAGGCCGCCCCACATATCGATCGTGAGGCCGTCTCCGGGGCCAACCACGTAATCAGGGCCGACAGGGATATCGAGCGGCGACGCACTGGCGCCGGCACCGAGCCGCACCGCCGAAGAGGAATCGCGATTGGTGAAAACATCCGAGCCGAAGCGCTTCAGGTGTTCCGGCGAATCTGGAATCTGCGTATAAAGATCGCGCAGGGAGAGCAGGTTATAAGGCGTTGGCTGGCGAAGAACCTCGGGCTCGTCGGTGATGTTGCGGCTGACCTTTGACCGCTGACCCAGCTTTGCCGCCGGAGCGCTGCCCGCTGCACTTGCGCCACCGGCCGCGCCGGGCAGACTGCCGGGGGGGAGGTTGAGTCCGTCCAAGGCCGAACCTGCCGAGCCTGGAATCTGCGACAGAGTCTCAAGCGTTTCTGTGGAAGCCGGCGCGCTCTCGTCATCTCCGCCACCAGCTAGCGATCTTTGTATATCGGCATCTGTAACATAGCCGCGCGCACGAAGAAAATTCGTGATGTTAGCACGAACATCGACGCTCGAAGCGATCTGGCTGTAAAGCGTCTCATCTGTGATGGCGTCTGGCTGTATTTGAATGCCTTGTTGCTGCAGCATGTCGGCCAGCAGCGATTTCAGCTCGATGATCACCTCCGGCTTTTCCTGCAGGATGGCGATAATCTGTCCGGCCGGCAGCGCAGTGCGCGTGCCCGTCACTGCGCCGATGCTGGTGTCGAGTCCACTCGTATCAGTGCCTGTGGCAGATCCCGCTGTTGCGTCAGACCCCGTGGTTGTGGCAGATCCTGTGGTGGCTCCTGAATTGGGAGACGCGCTCGGTGTTGTCTGCGCAAGCAAGCAGCGATTGATCGCGAACAAAGCCACAAGCACTGCAAAGAGCGTCAGCGGGACGCGCCGTGCGAGCCGAAAAGACGAATTGTGAAGCTGGAGAGTCACTGGGTCATACCTGTCAGGCGCCGTTGCCAGCGCATAGATTCAAACGAATAGCGCAGCCCTTCCACAACGTGGAAGCGCATGCGGAGAAAAACAAAGCTTGCCTGTGCGCGGTATTGCATCAGGCGCGAAAATACGCCTCTGCCGGTTTCGCCATGGGTAATTCTGGGCGGCAGGTGCGCAGGAAAAATAAGACGGAGCAGAGACGTTTTTTCGCCGCTGCTTTGAGCGCCCAGATGCTGCCGCAACAGCAAATACAGCTTGCTGCCGGGAAATTCCGTCAGCACCGCCTGGCGGCCGTAGGTCTCGATCCAGAGACGTATCGCAGGCGGGAGCCGGTCCATTGACCAGCTGGTCAATTCTTCCGGAGCAAATGCGCCGAACAGTTGTGTCGCAAGCAGCGTAACCGCGCCGATGCCCACATGTGCCTGCGGCTCCCGTTCGGCAAGCGATTTGACCTCGTGCCAGAATGCGGCATCGTCGCGCCGGGCAAGTATATGCCGCCAATACTCGAGCACCCAGGAGAGGCGCGTGTATTCACCGCAGATATGCTTGAAGAGATGAAGCGCCTGCTGCAGAAAAAGATCGGCGGGAGACAGCGAAGACAGCATCGCTCCCTGAATGTTGCGTATGCTGGCGCGCCCCAGCCGGTTCTGCCGCATGCGCCTGTTGTTATCGGTTGGTGTGGGCAGCAGGTGCAACTCCAGCGACCGGTATGGGCGCACCTTATAAATGTTCGCAATATCCGGCAAGCCGGAAACGCCTGCTCTGAACTCCCACGTTGTTCCGCAGATCGCGTACAGCGTGTATCCGAATGTTTCGAGTACGTTCAGCGTATCCGCAATATCTTTTTCTGCGACGAGAAAGTCCAGGTCCCACTGCGAGCGGAGCGCGCTGTCCGGGACCGAATCAGGTGAAAGCGTTGCGCCCTTCAAAAGTGCGAACTCGACGCCTTTCTCTTGCAGCGCGCTGTTGAGAGCCACGGCTTCCTCAAAAAGAGCAGCAGTGCGCTCGCGGTTGCTATGCAGGTTCTGCTCGAGTCGGGAGAGCAGGGGCTTCGGTAGTAGATGCTGCGCGTTCAGCGCAACAAGCCTGTCCAGAAAATAAAGTGCAATGCCGCTCGCATCGAGCCAGAACACGACCTTTTGCCAGTCGTTTGCTGAGAATGCTTTGAGCCGCGCGACAACGTCAGTCGCCGGTTCGCAGAAAGATGCGACTACGCTCTCTTTCAATCGCAGCATGCGTTTCGATGTTCGCGTATTGATTCGGTAAATGTTCATAACTGCTCAGTGGTTGTACATTTCGGGTTCGCCGAGGCTTCCCGCAGGGGGCAAATGACGCAGAAAAACCACGATGGACCATATCTCGTCGTCGCTCAGCGTGCCCTTCGAACCAGGCATGCCTGAAGGCCGGATGCCATAGTCGATGACCCATTTCAGCTGCCCGTCGGTGTAACGCTGCACGTCGTTCGAGGCGAGCGAAGGCACCGGAGGCGATATGGTATCCGCGAAAGGAACGCCGGTATTCTGGCCGTCCATGCCGTGACAGGCGACGCAGTAGTGCGAGAACGCCTCTTTGCCGTCGGAGATCGTCTGTGGCGTGGAGGGCAGAGGATTCTTCTCGCCTTTGTTCCCGATGAACACCCAGTGTTTGGCGTTCGTCATGATACTCGTCTCCACCTTGCTGGGCGGAGTTGCTTTGCAACCCGCCGCGGCAAGGAGAAGGGCAGCCGATGCCAGCTTGATTGCGCGGTGCATCGTTACTCCACCACGTGGATCGTCAGCGCCATCTTGCCGTGGCCGACGCCGCAGAACACTGAGCAATGACCGGTGAAATCGCCAGTCTTGTCTGGAGTGATAGTGGCCTGAGCCGTTCCGCCTTTATCGACCTTCAGATCCAGATTCAGATCGCGAATGCGTAGGCCGTGAGCCACGTCGGCGCTCTTCAGCACGATCACGACAGGCTCGCCTTTTTTCAGTGTGATTTCGGCTGGGTCAAACGAGAATTTCTTGGCGGTAATCTCAACTTTCTTAGGCTCAGTCTGGGCAACAGCCGTTCGGTCGAAAAATTTCGCTCCAACCAAAAGGCAGGCCAGAGCCATGAGCAGTATGTATTTCTTTTGCATAAACTCTCCTGGTAATAAGGGTGCGTTTTCCGCAGAAAAGCAGACGGTTCAAAAATCCGGATGCATCTTCTTACGGCAATAAACTGGTGCTCAGTGGAAGTTATGGAACAATTGCAACCATCTTTACCGTAGCGACCCCCGGCACGCGGTGTGTCATACATCTGTAAGTGAATTGTCATGAGATTGTTGTCGGCGCTGAGGCCCTGATGACAAAGCCATCGCGAGCGCTGTCAACAGAAAGAGAGTCTCGAATATGCGCCTTTTCCGTGCGCTCTTGTTGTGCGTGACAATCCTCTGACAATCAGAAGACCAGTGGCTGACACCTCGTGCAGCGCATCTCGCTAGGGTGGTGACATGTGGCGCTTACTGCATCTTCACGCGTACCCTCGCAGACGCATTCTCGGAACCGTTGCACTACTTCTGATGATCGTGCTGTCGATCACGCCGCATTCCGCGGCGCAAGACACCCCATTCATATCTGGTGGCGTTGGTTTTTTTACAAGCACAAACGGAGGGAATACGACATATGTTCCTACCATCTCTCCGGTATTGGTCGCGCCTCTCGGACAACATCTATTGGTAGAAAGCCGGGCCAATGTCATCGAAACTTTTTTCAAGAAAGGCCCAGGGCAGACCGGCTATACCAGCTCACCTTTTATTTCGCTGGCATATCTGCAGCTCGACTATCTGGCCAATTCGCACCTCACGGTGGTAGGCGGCGAATTCCTTACACCTTTCGGTACATATAATGAGCGGCTCACGCCCATCTGGATCAGCAACTTTGAAGACGCCCCGCTCATCACGAGTCTCGGCACGATGAACAGCGGCTCCAGTGTTGGAGGAATGCTGCGCGGTTCCGCCGTATCGACTCCCGACTTTTCCATCGACTATGCCGCATACTTTTCTACTGAGAGCTCAAACATGCAGTTCAACTCAGAGCGCTCGACAGGCGGCAGAGTATCCATCTATCTGCCGGAAAAGCGCCTTGAGATTGGAACGTCATACGGCCGCTTGCTCCAGGGCTCACAGGCAAACTACTTTGGAGCGCATGCATGGTGGGAGCCGGCGGATACAGCATTCAAACTCCGCTCGGAATACGCCCACGGCCCGCACTCCCAGGGGTACTGGATTGAAACCGACTACCGCCTCTCGCGCTTCGGCGGAACGGAGTCGCTAATCGGCAGATTGGAGCCGGTCTTCCGCTGGCAGCAGACCTTCCGCAACAGCCCCGATCCAACGGATGGTCTTCCCTCCGCGGACGCGCAGCGCACGGACTTCGGTCTCGACTATCACTTGCCGCATGAGGTGAGAATCAACACCAGCTACGCGCGTCAGTTCTCTGCAACAGGTAACACCAACGTCTGGGAAACAGGCATCGTATATCGCTTTTTATTCCCGACATGGAAGGGAAAATGATGAGTTATCGCAAGCATCTGGCACTCAGTCTGTTTTGGATAACCGCTCTGCCGCTGCTCGCGCAGTCCACCGGCTCTCCATCGACGCCGACAGGCACCAGTCAAGCCGGCAGTCAGCAGAGCAAGAGCACAACCACAACCGCGCATGTGGCCCATCAGCGCGATGGGCAGGCGGTATTCGATCAAAACTGCTCCCGCTGCCACACAGCTCCGCAGGGTTTTTTCGCCGAATATATCCGGCTCGATCATTCGCCACATGAGGGTCCGCGCATCGCTCAGCAAAGAGGATGAGCAGGCGCTCCTGCGCTTCCTGAATCCTTAACCGGAGAGAGCGCTCCGCTAGTTACTAGGCGCTGCGCTCCTTCGATAGCTTTTCTATCTCGTATGTCCAGACTCGATCATCTACTCCACACAGTTCGCATGCTGCGCCTAGCTCAAACGCGGATTGCGGAGCAACGCCGCACGCGGAAGCTCATAGGTAACCGTGAACGCCATGAAATTGGCATCCGGTATTGCCTCCGCAGCGAAACAACAGAATTCGCCGAGCACCATGAAGAAGGCGATGACACGGCGCTGCTTGAGAGAATCTGCGCAGCCTACATCAAAGCGGTCGACGAGCAGAGATTCGTACAACCCAGCTATGGAGCTACGCCCTGGTGGCGAAAACAAGAGCGTCAATTGGCTCCGGTGCGGCACGCGCTTGCCGCGCGAAACATAAAAAAGCTGCGGGAAATGTATCGAGCTTTCTTTCAGGATGCGTGCAGCACCGGTCTGGTGCCGCGCCTCTTCAGCGAGACCGCATCGCCTCTCGGCAGAGTGATGAGCAGGGTGCGTAAATGCCTCGTGCTGAGCGATGCGCTTTATCGTATCGGTTACTGGCACGTGCAGACCGGAGAGCGGTTCCCCATCTCCGATCTCGAGGGGCCGGCCATTGGAAGCCCCTTCGGCATACGCATCGGCGGGACGCTCGTGGCCGCCAGGGCAGAGTACCAGCACTATTGTGCGCAGCGCATCCTTGATCTCGTTTCTTCGCGCAATGCCGTGGTCACCGAGATTGGCGGCGGCTTTGGCGGCATGGCCTACTATCTGCTCCGAAGCTGTCCGACGGCTACATACATTGACTTCGATGTGCCTGAGAGCCTGGCTCTTACTGCGTATTACCTGTCTAAATCCATGCCGCAGCTCTCAATGCTGCTTTACGGTGAAGAGGAGCTGACGCAGAACGCAATCGCCCGCTACGACATCATTCTGGCGCCTCCGTGGGAACTCAAGAGCTTGCCTGAACAAAGTGCAGACGTCACATTCAGCTCTCACGCGCTTTCCGATCTTGTTCCCGGAGCGCAGGCTGAATACCTGCGTGAGATCGCACGCATCACTGGCGATTGGTTCCTGTATGTCGGTGCAGAAGAAGCCTGCAGATCGCTCCGATCGTCTTTGACTGAGCGTTATCCTTCACTCGCCGGCGTCGAGCATCGTCTGTCCGAATGGAATCGCTTTCGCGCACTGAGTGCGATTGAGGTTGAGCATCTTTATCGCGTGCAGAAGCAGGATACTAACGAATCCACGGAGAGAGATCTCTTTGGATCAGATCCTGTAGACGCAGAATATTGTCACGATAGTATGCGACCAGTACCGCACGATCTTCCGGATTGAGTTTCGGCAGCTCGTTTCCGGCATATAACGACCGGGCATGGTCCGTGGGATCGAGCCTCGGCAGGCGCGGCTTTGACGGAACCTCGACATCAGTCGGCGCAAAGCGAGTATCTACCTCGAGAAATCCGAGTAAGCCGGCAAACCACTCCGGATAATTCGCCTGCGTATCTTCGTAGAGAGAGATATGCAGCTGGTTGGCAGGAAAATGTTCAAGATAGCGCTTCACCTGCTGCGCGTACTCGCCGAATGCAAGAAACGGATGCAAAGGGGAAATCGTAGAAGATTGTTCCTTTACGTTTTCCATGGCGGCTTCTATGTGTTCGCGAAACGGGTAATCAACCGTTCCATCGGAAAGGCTCTTGAGGTATTGATGAAAGGCGCGCTCGGCGGGGTCCATCAATACGAGGATGATGCGTGCCCGAGGAAGTATCTTCGCAATGGCGGCGGCTGCCGTTTCTGACCAGAGATAGCAAACGCTCGCCTCGCCAATGGCTTTCTCGCCGTCTGCTCTGGTAAAGAGCCTTCGGTAATCTGAAAGCTCAGTGACGATCCCGCCAAAACGCTTGGTCTGCGCGCCGCCATCGAGATACTGGCGAAGGCTCGCCGCAGAAATCTCTACCTGTTGCTGCAGCTCAGGATGAAAGTTGTGGATTCTTATCTCAGTCGAAAAATAGCATGGCTCCTTAAGCGGGCTCATGTAGATTTCGGGATGTTTATCGAACTGATAGTAGAGAAGGTCGGTTCCAGCCTTCGGCGCACCGGCAATGAAGAAGTTAGGAAGAGGCATCGTCATGAATGCAATGTCACGCTTGTGAGCGCTATTGCTGGTTCAAACTTATAAGCTCAACGTTATTCGCACAGGCCGACTCAGTTGTCATCCATTTGTAAGTAATTCGTACTGGTTTCCGATAATGCGGCACATGCGCGGATGCCGTGACGGCGCTCGGTCTTTGGCTTGCGCCGGATGACAAAGGTGAGACAAATGAGTGACAAATAAGGGCTGCTCCTTCGATATGCTGACAGCAGTTTTACAAATAAGAGTGCTGGAAAATATGTTCCTGGTAGAGCGCGGCTCACTAAAGACTTCGCTCTGGCCGCGCATATTCCGAACCGCAAAGGGCAGGGATGCTTAGCATTGAACAAATAGAAACTGCATGCAGGCGATCCGAGCCGGTTGTCCTCGGCGATCCGGTATACAGACTTGTCGAGCTGCCGCTGCAGGCAACATTTTACCCGCTGGGTTTTCCTGTCGAGATCGCCACAAACTCAGAAGAAATTCTGGATGCCGCGCGAAATATCTGGGCCGGGTATGAACGGCTTTTTGACACGCAGCCCATTCAGCTCCGGGTCGTAGTGAATGAAGGGTGCTCCACTGCATGTCCTCCTGCTCCGATCTGCCGGGTGCAGAGAAGTCTTCTTTCCCATATTGCCGATAATGAGAACTTCGCCGTATGCGATATGGCTCAAGGCTTAAGTTTCCTGACGCTTACCAAAGCAGCGGTCGCGCATAAAACATATTTGCGCTTTTACTTTCTTGAAGCGGCAGTCCTTTGTCAGCTTTCTACCCGTTACACCACGCCCATCCACGCCGCATGTGTGTCATTGAATGGAGACGGAATCCTGATCTGTGGAGATTCCGGCGCAGGCAAGTCGACGCTCGCCTACGCCTGCGCACAGGCCGGATGGACGTACATAACAGATGACGCAAGTTTCCTGATCAATCACCGCCAGGATCTCATGGTGGCGGGCAATTGCAATCAGGCCCGCTTTCGTCCTTCAGCCGTGGAATTTTTTTCTGAGCTTGAGAATCGGGAAATCATGCAGCGGGGGGAAGCAGGGAAGCCATCGATTGAGTTGCGCACGTCTCCATTCCAGCACATCGCCAAGTCCCACACTGCCAATGTTAAGTATGTTGTATTTCTGAACCGGCGCGAACCCGGACGCCAGGAGCTGATGCCATTCTCGAAAGAAGTCGCGAGGTACTTCATGCACCAGCCGCTCTTCAGCCCTCCGGATTTGATGGAGATACAGACGGAAGCCATCGAGAGACTCCTTACGGCGGAAGTGCTGAAGCTTCGCTATCAAGACCTGGATTGGGGAGTCGAGCGGCTCACTCGCCTGATAACGATGGGCTCATAGCCAAGCCGCCGCGTGAGTGGCATCCGCGCAAATCTTCAGCTATCCTTTATTCTGATTCAGTCATCCAAAAAATCGACTGTGCAGTGTCCAGCCATTCTGCCGGTCAGGGCTTTCGAGTGACATTTCAGGCGCTGTGAAGCTGATACGCCAATCACGGATGGATTTTCCCAGGACCCCCTTTTTTTTGATACTTTTGGGGCTTGGCCTTTCCGTATTCGGATGGGGCCTGCAGTACAAGCTTTCTCTTTATGACCCGCCGCAGGCTTCCTCGCATCAGATGCCGCAGGCAAAACTTCTTTCCCAGGATGAGCAAGCCACAGCGGCACACACTTCGCTGACAGCAAAAATTCCCGTGAAATTCTGCTGGACTGTGCTCTCGTGCGCGTTTTTCTTTTTCACATTGGCCTTCGATCGTCAGAGTTCATTGGCATCCAGTCAACGAGCTCGAGAAACAAGTCGACCCTGGTGCCTGCATATCCGCGCCCATTTAAACGCATTTTTCTTTCGTCCTCCTCCCATCCTCGTTTAATTTCTCTTTCCAATTCTTCAATCTGAATCGTCCGGCATCGGGCAGTTTCGCGCGCCTCGCATTCCCCGCAAGGGAGAATGTGCGACACCGCACTGGCCATGTCAACCCTCATTTTCACGAAGAACAGGTGAATGCAAGCGATGCGAGAACAAATATTTTTTACTGTGGCCGCAGGTTTGGCGCTTCCTGCTGTGATGTCTATAGCCGGCTGTAGCGCGAGGGCCGGGGATGCAAAGACGACTGCTGCGGAAATTCCTTCGGCAACCGTAGTGTTGGTGAAGCGGGGAACGATCGCACATACCCTCAACCTAGCCGGTCAGTTCCAGCCTTATCAGGTTGTCGATGTGCATGCAAAAGTGTCGGGCTATATCCAGCATATTTATGTGGATATAGGCGACAAAGTACGTCAGGGACAGGTGCTTGCGACGTTGGAGGTGCCGGAGCTGGATGCTCAATTGAAAGGGACAGTCTCCGAGGTGGCGCGCAGTAAGGATGAGATTACGCGCGCCGAACATGAAGTGGCGCGCGCGCAATCGGAACATACGGCCTTGCATGCGGACTATACACGTCTCAAAGAAGCCTCAGCCGCACAGCCCGGCCTGATTGCCGAGCAAGAGCTCGACGACGCTCAATCGAAAGACATGGCGTCAGAGGCGCAGGTCGATGCTGCCAAGGCCGCTCTGGCCGCGGCGAAGCAGCAGTCCGAGACCGCCGGAGCCGACCGTGAAAGAGTCAGCGATCTGGCCGATTACACTCGCGTGACGGCGCCGCTCAATGGCGTCATCACCTGGCGCTACGCCGACACCGGCGCGCTGATCCAGGCCGGCACTGCATCCGATGTTCAATCGCTGCCGCTCGTTAAGCTTTCGCAGAGCGATCTACTTCGCCTGCGCCTGCCCGTTCCTGAAGATGCCGTGGAATATATCCATGAAGGCGCAGAAGTGAACGTGCATGTCGATGCACTGAATCGCACCTTCGTTGGCAAGGTTGTTCGCTTTACGCGAAACGTGAGCCTGGACACGCGAACGATGGAAACAGAAATCGATGTTCCGAATAAAGACCTGTCGCTCACGCCAGGCATGTATGCAAACACCACGCTGGAGCTTGAGCGCAAGGACAATGTCCTGACCATCCCTGTGCAGGCGGTCGTCCGCAACGGCGACCGGTCTTCGGTGCTTGTGCTCGACAGTCAGAACCATGTGCAAACGCGCGATGTGACGCTTGGATTGCAAGCCTCCATGCTTGTCGAAGTGAAGGAGGGATTAGCAGTGGACGACCGCGTCATTACCGGCGGACAGTCCAAGTACCAGGTTGGTGAAACGGTGAAGCCAAGGGTTCAAGATCTTTCGCGCGCCGACGTGAGCGAAGAGCAATCCGGAGGTGACCAGTAATGCCTAAGTTTGCTCTGAAATATCCATACTTCATCATCATGGTGTGCCTGGTTATTGCCGTAATCGGCATCACGAACATCGTGAGCATGCCGGTAGACTTGTTTCCAAAGATCGATATCCCGGTAGTCGTGGTGGCGACTTTCTATTCCGGCATGCCACCGCAGCAAATTGAAGCCGACATCACGGACACGTTTGAACGCTTCTTCACTCTGGGCAGCAACATCGATCACATCGAATCGCGCTCGCTGACCGGCGTGAGCCTGATCAAGATCTATTTCAAGCCGGGAACAGACCGCAACGCCGCGCTGAGTAATATCGCAAACCTTGCCATGGCCGATCTGCGACGATTACCGCCGGGCACGCTGCCTCCCGTGGTGCTTGGCATGGATGCGTCGAGTCAGCCAGTGTGCCTGGTTACGCTCAAAGGAAATGGACTGAACGAGACGCAGCTCAAAGACCTGGCGCAGTTTCAGGTGCGCAACCAGATTGCCAATGTTCCCGGTGCATCTGTCCCGCAGCCATTCGGCGGCCGCTATCGGCAGATCATGGTGTATGTCGACCCGGTCAAGCTCGAGGCTCACAACCTGAGCCTGATGGACGTGGTGCATGCGGTCAACGATTCGAATTTGATCCTGCCCGCGGGCGACGTTCGCATTGGCCCCAAGGATTACAACATCTACGCTAACAGCCAGGTGCCAACACCTGAGCAGATCAACGACCTTCCGCTTAAATCGGTCGGCAACGCTTCGATCATGGTGAGCGATGTCGGCAAAGCGGAAGATTCGGGAACGATCCAGACCAACATTGTCCGCATCGACGGACAAAAATCAGTCTACGTGCCGATTCTCAAGCAGGGCGGCGACAGCAACACGATCACGATCGTCAACGGCATGAAAGCTGCCATCAAGGACCTGGTCGATATTCCATCCTCGCTCAAAACAGCCGTTGTCTTCGACCAGTCGCTCTTCGTCAAATCCGCCATCAGGAACCTGATCAAAGAAGCAAGCATCGGCCTCGTGCTGACCGGCGTAATGATCCTGGTCTTTCTGGGCAGTCCACGCGCCACTTTCGCGGTTCTGCTCTCCATCCCGTTATCCGCGCTCGTATGCCTTCTGCTCATGAAGGCAATGGGCGGATCGATCAACACCATGCTGCTGGGCGGTCTGGCGCTGGCCTTCTCGCGCCTCATCGACGACTCCGTTGTCGTGCTTGAAAATATCTTCCGCTATATGGAGATGGGCGAAAAGCCGTATATAGCGGCGGAAAAAGGCGGCATGGAAGTGTCGCTCGCAGTGCTCGCCGCTACTTCGACGACATCCATCGTATTCTTCCCAGTTACATTTTTTGCCGGCGTCAGCAAATATCTCTTCACCGATCTGGCTCTCGGCGTTGTGCTTTCCATCTTTGCGTCGTACATCTTCGCGATGACGGTCGTTCCGCTCTATTGCTCGAAATTCATCCGTATCTCGCACGAGGAGAAGCGGCACGAGGATAAGCCCGCGTCAGTTTTTCAGCGGTTCGAAGCAAAATTCAACGACCGCTTCCGCCGCATGCTCGATTACTACGAAGTACAGGTAACTCGCGCCATGCAACGCCCTGCGCTGACTGCAGGAGTGATTCTGGGTGGTGTTGCAGTCATCCTCATTGGAATATTTCCATTTCTTGGGAGGTCATATTTTCCGCGCACCGATCCCGGACAATTTGTAGTCAGGATCAAATGTCCGAGCGGATCGCGCATTGAGTTGAGCAACCAATATGTTGCCAGGGTCGAAGATGAGATTCGTCAGGTCGTGCCTCCCGGCGATCTGGACATGATCGTCTCGAACATCGGCATCACCCCCGATCTTTCCGCGATCTATACCAGCAACTCCGCCATGGACACGGCCTTTGTGCAGGTAAGTCTCAGGGAAGATCACAAGACCGGAAGCTATGCCTACATGAAAATGGTGCGGCGCAGGCTCGCCGCTGAGATGCCCGAGCTTACCACCTATTTTGAGGCAGGTGGCCTGGTAGATTCGGTCATCAATCAGGGCCTGCCAGCGCCGGTGGATATTCAGATTAGCGGTAATGATCTCGAGCAGTCGTTTGCGATCGCGCGCCGTATTGCAACGCAGGCAAAGGGCCTTAGAAGTGTGAGCGATGTTTTGATCCCGCAGGATCTTCGCTATCCCGGCCTGGAATTGAACATTGACCGTGAGCGTGCCAGTCTTATCGGGCTATCGCCGAAAGAAGTCGTCGACAACGTGATCACCGCGATGAGCTCGAACGGCATGATCGCGCCCAGTTACTGGATCGATCCAAAGACGGGCAACAACTACATGCTTACCGTGCAGTATTTCGACCAGAAGATTGCCAACATGAGCATGGAAGATTTCAAGCAGATTCCTCTGCGCTCTGCGAACCAGCAGGATTACACCCCGCTGCAGTCGGTGGCCGACATTCATGAGATCAACACGCCGACCGAGGTCGATCACTATCAGATCCGCCGCGTCATCGACGTGTATGTCATGCCGTCTTCAGAAACGCTGGTAGGCGTGAGTCGCGACGTGAACAGGATCATTCAAGGCATCAGCAAACCGAAGAACGTGCGCATTACGATTCGCGGAGCGGGCGTAAATATGAATCAGTCCCTCACAAACTTCGGGATCGGCCTGCTTCTGTCGATTGCGCTTGTTTATCTGATCCTGATGGCGCAATTCACCTCGTTCGTCGATCCCTTCATCATTCTCATGGCCATTCCACCTGGATTGGCGGGCGTGGTGCTCATTCTCTTCCTCACGCACAGCACGCTGAACATCATGTCGTTGATGGGCGTCATCATGATGACCGGCATCGTGGTGTCGAACAGTATTCTCATCGTCGAGTTCGCGGCCAAGCTGCACGAAGAGGGCAAGCCGCTGCTGGAGGCGGTTGTCCAGTCCTGCAAGATACGGTTGCGACCCATCCTGATGACCTCCCTGGCTACCTTGCTGGGCATGATACCGATGGCGCTCGGACTCGAAGCGGGCAGCGAACAATACGCGCCTCTGGCCCGCGCCATCATCGGCGGATTGGGCGTTTCCGTCGTGGTCACGGTCTTTCTGGTTCCGGCCGTGTACCTGCTCGTGCATCGTCGCGACGCAATCAAGACTGCTGTTACAGGAGAGCTCGCACAATGAGAAACCAAGCCAGCAGAAAACTACTCAGCGTTGCCAGCATCTTTTTTTCTGTGCTCGCAGGC
>Ga0206844_10075_pt1 | contig 36719 bp, 31 predicted proteins | sample Alteio_BWOrgCont_22_FD_152907 | JGI IMG/M metagenome (GOLD analysis project Ga0206844, IMG submission 152907) | Enriched cells from forest soil in Barre Woods Harvard Forest LTER site, Petersham, Massachusetts, United States -... | ecosystem: Environmental > Terrestrial > Soil > Temperate forest >...
TTGCTTAGATAGAACGAAAGCTGCATTTATTGTTTCGTATCCTCCAAATCCTAATTGCAAACCGGTCATCCAGCCATTGGCCACATACTTATCTCCCTGCACATAAAGGTATCCAACATCTGCAGCATTAAAAATGTAGTTGTATCCAAACTCTAAATGATATTTACCAAACTCTGTATTGGTATTAATACTTAACGTGGAAGGTATATTGTAGAAAAAGCTTTTTTCAGCAAAAGGCAGATATTTATTCTGAATACTGTCTTTTGATATGGTGTTGAATCCTACATTTTGAAGGTCTGATATGTTATTGATATTTACTCCATCATAGTAATAAGAAGTGTCCTTGTGATAGTAAAATGACTTGTTATTCCAAAACATAAAGCCAAGATCGGTAACACTTAGTGTCACGCTTCCATTTCTCCCCGCTATTTTATAAGGGGCTTTAAAGTAAAGATCTAATGAAGCGCCGTATGCATTAATAGAGTGATGACTTGTTGATGTATCACTCTCATACATTTCTGCATTAGAGTTGAATTGCAAATACTGACCTGTAGGATCAGTATATAGTGTGGCATTACGTGCACTTATCCCTAACAGCCGTTGCCCTGCTAAGAAGGAAACTCCAATACCCAACTCTGCTTTACCTGAAAAATTAGTACACAACATCCCTATTTCGGCTTGGTTGTATGTCAGTAAGTTAAAATTGAAAGGAGTGAGATTGGCAGTTTTTCCTGCAAACATTGCATTACCGTTAAATGCAAGGTTGAACATATCTCGCGAAAAAACAGTATTTATATACGACTTGTGGCATATGGCGAAAAAGAAATTGAATACTCTTTGTTTGATAGTATCGCAATGCCAAACTCCATATATACCATAATTTAATGTATAGCCGCCCCTGTTAAATTTTGAAAGATTATTTATTACTTCTTGCTTTAATTTGCTATCAATGTAATTACCTTCTAAAAGATTAATTGCAAAAAGGTTGGTTACGCAAGTTGTTGCAAGGTCGGCACCGCCATATATTCCACCCGTAAATCCTTTTTGTGTAGTAACCTCTGTAATGCCATTGTTCCATTGGGCTATGCCCTGCAATGACACAAATAAAGAAGTAACCAGTAAAATGAATGATATTCTTTTCACGCCGCAAACATAATTTTATCCCTTCACTTGGTAATCGAGGTTGCCAATAAGTTTAATATTCAACATATAATTACTGTATATTTTACTATACTGTATAGGTAAGCATGTGGTGCAACCTGTATTGAAACGAGCTACTACAATAATATTATGTGAAGAAAATAATCGGCTTGCTTGCAAAGGATTAATTGGTATTGTAAGAACAGAGTTTTGCGCCATTGTTACAAAGCCACTTGTATTGGGAACTCCAGCTGCAATGGTTTGTGGGGTAGAACATAGGGAGTCTATAACATGCTTATTGTTATCGAGCAGATAAAGCTGTATGCCGGCACTAAAAGGGAATAAGTTAGAAGCGTATAATGTGAATGTGCCGCTTTTAATTTGTTCGGCCTGGCTTGAACTAGCAAAGTTAACAGGCAAAGTATCGGCGAGTGTAAGATTGTTAGCTGCAATATATAATGGAACTGAAACGTCGAGATAAGCTTTGATACCTTGCCCTAAAAATGCAAAATCTGTATTGCCCGATACATTACCAAGCGGATCGGTATTGAGTTGGATAGTATAGCCAATAGAGTTGGGAAGATTATCTACCCATTGTAAAATGTTGGAGTTGGTTGGGTTAAGCGAATAGGTCTGTATAGATGGGTTAACTGGCATAGCAGAGTTATATGTTTGCGTGGCCCTGTTAATGTTTATGGCATTATTTATAATCGTACCCGTTAAAGGAACTGTAACGCCTCCCGGCCTTTGGTTTATTGATGTAAGCTGCGGTATGATGATTTGCGCATCAACACCAAAGCCATTTTTAATGGTAAATGTTACGTTTACATTCTTAAGATTAAGAATGCCAGCGGTTATATTATTAAATAATGGGAAATTACTTTTGCTTGGGCCAACTACTTTTTTAGTTTGACCAAAATATCCCTGTCCATAATAGGGCAATATATTGTGGAAGGTTGCTTTTATAACAATACTATCGCTTGAATTAACAACTAAGCTATTTATACTGGGGTCAAGTATGCCCCGTAAACGAGTGACAATATCATTATTCCCATTATGTGATGGTCCCGTAAAATCTACAACATAACCATTCAGGCTATTAATAGTAGTGTCTTTTTGACCTGGAATATTACCATTTGCAGCCGGTACCTTTACGGTTAGTGTAAGAGGCTGCCCATTTAAAGTAGCACTAGGTACAGTATAAGTATAGTCTGTAATTCCTGGTATGTAACTCCTTACTTCAAGTTCAACCGAACCCGCTTGAAGAATAGCTTTTGTAAGCTCAACGCTACCAGTTTTATAAGTAGTAACACTATCGGTAGAAGTGGAAAAAGGGAGTATAGAATTACCACCGTTAACTGTAAAAGTAAAGGTGCCAACCCCACCGAATACATTCGTAAGTGTGGTATCATGTATTTTTAAAAGACTATCTAAAGTAAGACTGTATAAAGAGTCACTATATACAAGAGTTACTGAACTATCGGCAGGATTAATGCTGGTGGATGTGTTAGTAACCAGGTTGTTAATAGAAAGTGACGTTTTAATAAGAGGAGCCAGTATCTGAGTATCCCAGGAAGGTGAAGGGTTTTTGCGACAAGAAAATACACCTGCTACGCAAAGCAACAATAGAGCAACAAAAGCGCGGTTTAATTTGACCATATAACAGGCATAAGCACTATATACAAACTTAATGATTTTGATGATATAAAGGTTGTAATTTCTATATTTGGTGTGTGTTACATACCCTTAATAGATAGAGACAATGACATTGCAAGAATTAGACAAAATAAGGCTCACACCTATGGTGTTTGTGATGGGCAAAGGGCGTTCAGGTACTACCATGCTTCAATCAATTCTTAACGCACACCCTAATATTGTTGGCCCTCCTGAATCGAGGATTATTGTTTTTATGTATGCCAAATATGGCAAGGTAACGCAATGGACTGAAAAAGTGCTTAAAGCGTTTTGTAATGAACTCTATGATGAAACAAGGTTTTTTTTATTATGGAATTTAAATAAAGAGGAATTATTGACTGACCTTATTAGCGTTAAAAATAGTTTAACCTATGACTTGATATTTAAGATAATATATTGCAAAATGGATCCAGGGAAAGATATTAAGTTGATTTCTGATAAGAACCCCATATATTATTTATTCGCACCTGAACTGAACAAAATATTCCCAGAAGCAAAATATATTCATATAGTAAGAGATTATCGGGATAATATTGTGAGTCATCAAAGGGTATTGCCTGGTAGAAATGCCGCCCAGTTATCATATTGGTGGCTTAAAATAAACATGCGCCTTGAAGCGCAAAAACAAAACAATCCTTCTAATTGGATACGTATAAAATATGAGACATTAGTGACTGAGCCAATTAAAAGTGTTGAGGAGATATGCCGGTTTATAGGAATGCCTTTTTATGAGAGTATGGTACAAGAATTTTCATCAAAACTGGCACCTGCTTTTTACAAAAATGCCGATAGAAAAAGCTTTACCAAGTTCCATTCGAATGTCTATAATCCGATAAATACAAAGCCAATCGATCAATGGAAGAAGGTTATGTCGGCCGAACAAGTTGAAGCTATTGAAGGCATTTCCGGGGAATATGGTAAACAAATGTATGGATACCCAATTACTATGCCTTACAAAGCTCCACATAGGATTACTATGCTGAAGGCAAAATTTACTTTTGCGTTATTAACAAATACCCTTAGGGTTATATATCGATATCATATTATTTATATAGTGGGAAGAGCGTTTGCAAGGAAATTTATTCACAAAGAGAATAAAATAACTATAAAATAGTTTTAATAGTACTCTGGTATCAGGAATGTCTTTTAAGTTTTTCTTTCTGCTTTAAGTAAGAATCGATATGCCTTTCCTTCTTGCTAGGGTAAATATCAGGTATCGTTACCAAAATGCCTGTTTCTTCTACATCACCAAATTCAGGATTAAGGCAAGTGCCAAAGGTCTTCATGGTTGATGATAAGTTCATATATGAGTTTACCAAGGGAGGGATGTTCTCGCCTAAAGCACGTACAGCTTGGTTAAGTATGGCATGACCTTCTTTATAGTCCTTATCTTTTAGTTTGGCTGCAAACCTTCTCATATCATGGTTGAGAGGTAATTCATCAATTGGTACAACCAGACTCTCCTTGTTCGGGAAGTAGTATTTCATAAAATACAATATCATATCTCTGGCGCGCACGTTAAAGTCGCGGTACATGGTAACCTTACCGAAAAAGTATTTCATGTCAGGATAATCTACGACCAATGCTCCAAGGCCATCCCATAAGTTATCTAGAGAGAATAGTCCCTTACGGTTAGCAGAAGATGGTTGGTAATCCGGTTGAACAAAAGACCTCCCTAGTTCAATAGTAGTAGGGAAGTAGTCTTTCAAAAATTTGCTACTAAACTCAAATAATTCAACTGTTGCTAGTTGTATAATGTCATTCTTTACCGGTGCATCTTTACAGCATAAAAACCGGTATGAACCAACAATGGCTTTATCTTCCGGACTCCAAACAATCAGTTGCTTGTAAGGTTTTTCGTTTGTATCAAATTCGTCTAAGTCAAAAGGCTTACCAGTACCTCCACCGGCATAGCGGAAGGTTAGTTCCCGTAACCTGCCTATTTCTTTAACTACGTTAGGCGAGTTATGATAGGTTACAATGTATATTTCGTTTTTGCCATAATTAGTATTACGCACAAACTTATCACGTGTTAACTCTGAGGCAAGTACATCGGCTGGGACTGGTGGAATGATAGGTTGCATAATGGTAGTATTTAGCGTGTCACATTTTTATGGGAGCAGTAAATAATGGCTCCCTTACTATATTTCCTTTTTTGTTATATAATTCATCCTGGAACATGATGGCCATTTTAGCATCGTTGTGCCATTCCATAAAGGTAGTGAAAGAAATTGGTTTACCAAAATGCACAGTAAGCATCTTTTCTTTTTGTGAAAACATCTCATCAGGCAGAAAGAACATCTCAATATTTGGTTTTATGCCCAGCTTCTTACGCCAGTAAGCAAAGTTGTAGAAGAAATTCGAGTTTCTTCCTTCAACCCAAACGGGTATTATATCTTTCTTGTAGTGCTTGGCTTGAGTTATAAAGCTCTTTTTCCAGCGCAGGTCACGTATGCTTTTATCGAGTTGTCTGCGAGATACTAGCCCCGCAGGGAATATAGGCAGGGCATAGTTAGAACTATAAATTTTGTCTACCATTTCGAGCATCTGACGTGTGCTATTCCCGTTAATATTTACAGGTACTAATATATTATCAAGGTTATGAATGGATAATAATAGTTCGTTTACAAAGAACTTAATATCGGTACGTACTTTACCTATAGAACTAATAAGCGCTAGCCCATCAAGCCCCCCAAGAGGGTGGTTAGCTGCAAAAATGTAGCCACCTTCTTTAGGTATATTTTCTAAGCCTTCAATTGAAACTTTTGCGCCCATTGATTCGAGGGCAGCATTCGCAAACTCAATTCCTTTAAGATTTTTATTATTATCCAGAAAATTATTGATATCCTTCGCATGTACTACTTTCTCAATGTAGCGGATAAGGGATCCTGGAATGAATTTGTATGCGCCCGGTGCTTTGGTGCGCAATAACTTGTCAATATTTACTTCCAGCTTTTCCACTGCTTGTATTCTTTAATCCGGGTTAAAAACGCTTGTAACAAAGATAATAATTGATTGGCAGATACCGATAAACTTAAATTATGATTTAAGAGTAACTTTGTGTTGAAGAAGAACCAATACATAATGAAGAATAAATTAATGGCGAACAGGAAGTTGGTTCAGGCCTTTATTGTTTCCGGAATATTCTTTTTAATACAGTTAATACTTGTTCAGTATCACGAAATGTGGGCGGATGAGATACATGCCTGGGAAATTGTTAAATGCAGTCATTCATTTGGGGAACTTCTTTATAACACACGTTATGAGGGTCATCCTCAATTATGGTTTGTTATCTTATTCGGGTTGCAGAAGTTGGGGTTAGGTTATTTCTCGATGCAGGTGGTTCATGTGTTTATTGCAGCACTTGCAGTCTTTGTGTTTTGCTTCTTTTCTCCTTTTAGCTTATTACAGAATATTTTGTTTTGCGCGGGCTACTTTTTTAGTTACGAATACTCTATAATAAGTCGCAATTACTCAATAGAAATGGTTTTGTTGTTTTTGTGCGCAGGTATTTATACTAAGTATAATGGTAGGCATTTAGTTCTGTTGTCAATATTATTCTTTCTATTATTTCAAACTAATGTATTTGCTATAATAATAGGTGTTCCTTTTTACATCTATATAGTATGGAATATTTGGGACAAGAAGAAGTTTAATGGTCTTATACTTCCAGCAGTTATTATACTAGTAGCAATTACTGTAGCTGCAATTACTGCAATTCCTCCTGCCGATTCGGCATTTTCAGCCTGGAGCACTAAGCCGGACGTGTCTCATTTTATAGGTGTTCTATCTGATGGTTTTACTACATATTTTCCAATTCCTAAATTCACTTTACATTATTGGAACACCAACTTGCTCGATTATTTACCGCACCATCAATTTATTGAGGCCCTATTATCCCTTATTATATTTTCTGTGGCTGTTGTTCTGTTCAAGAACGATAAGAAACTGTTGTTTTTATTTTGTTTTGGCACCTTTGGCGAACTTGTGTTTATATACATAAAGTATAATGGCTATATCAGGCACCATGGGCATATATTTATTCTGTTCGTTCTTTGTTATTGGCTCTATTGTAATCGGTATTCAACTATAGGTGATAGGTTAAGTAGAATTATAAATAGATATTTTATAACCGCCATATTAGTAGTACAAGTCACTGCTTCATGTTTTGCAAATATGCTTGATGTAAAGTATGTTTTCTCTAATGATATGCCTGCGGCACAATATATAAAAGCAGAGGGGCTGGATAAAATACCCATGCTGGGTGATGGAGATTTTTCAGTCGCCGGAATTGCTGGAATACTTGACGAGGATGTATATTTTATGAGGCCTTCAAAGTGGGGTAAGTATATTTTGCCCGATCAAAACTGGGGGCCGTTCATTCAATTCAGCGAAAAGAATCTATTAAGCGAAGTGAGTAAAATTCAGAAAGAAAAGAAGAAGGATATTGTGGTGATATTAAACTATCCATTTAACGATTATAAGGCATTACACTGGAGTTTTTTAAAAGCGTTCGGGAATTCAGTAATAGGAGAAGATTTCTATTTATATAAAGTGAATTATATTCTTCAGGACGCTGAGTTTTTTAATGCGTCTGCGGAAGCTATGATCGCCAAGAATGAATATGGCGATGCGATAAAATTGCTTGAAAGAGCAATATTAATGAACCCTGATTATGGCTTGGCGTATATGAATTTGGCGGACTGTTATAATAATGGTTTAAATGATTATACCAAAGCCCTTTCGAATATTGATAGTGCTATGAAATACGCTCCACAAAATGGCAAAGTTATTTTTGATAAGGGAGCCATTTTATACAATGCAGGGCGCAAAAGTGAAGCGCAAGATTTTTTCAAAAGCGACTTAAAGTTAGCCCCGAGAAATATAAGCGCATATTTGGCATTAAGCCAATGCTATGGCGATAGGAAAGATTATAATGATGCATTAATTTATCTGTACGATGCACTTAAAATAGATCCTGATAATAAGGACGTGAAAAGCCTTGTAAATAAATACCAGAAGGCTAAAAGGTAGAAGTAAATTTTTATTAAATCTTTTCTCCCACAAATTCCCTTGGCTTGATTCTTCGGTGCTATTGCTGGTATAATTTCTGTTTTTTATGTTGAATTTCTCTTTGAGTCCGGAGAGAAAGTTAATAACGTTATACCCTTCTCAAAAAGCTTGTATCACTTGCCCCAACTAACGTACATAATTATTTTTTATTGTTTGAAAAGAGGTGTTTAATTAAAGTTTTCAACAAAGTGGGAGAAAGTGGTAAAATGTGGGAATTTTTTTGCTACTTTTACACCTCAATTAAATCAACCTAAAATGGCAGCCCTTATAGGCGAATACGAATGCAAACTTGATGACAAGGGAAGGCTTATGCTTCCTGTTGGCCTTAAGAAGCAATTGCCTGCCAAGGAGCAAAAGCAGTTTGTGGTTAACCGGGGGCTCGATAAGCAATTGAACTTGTGGCCACGCAAAGAGTGGAACAAGGAAACAGCAAGTTTCAGTAAGCTGAATCTTTACAAGCAAAAGGATAGAGAGTTTGTGAGAAGGTTCAATGCAGGCGCTACCGAAGTTGAATTGGATAGTTCAGGCCGTTTGCTTTTGCCTAAGAGCCTGATGGAGCATGCAGGAGTAGATAAAGACGCTGTGCTATTTGGTTTCTCTAACCGAATTGAAATATGGTCGAAACAGGAATACAATAAGTACATGAAGCAGGGCGCCGATGATTTTGCTGCCCTGGCTGAAGAAGTAATGGGTAAACTACCAAATGATAGTAGCGGAGATGTATCATAAAGCGGTACTTCTGAAAGAAAGTATCGAAGGATTAAACATCATAGATGGAGGGACATACGTCGACGCTACATTCGGAGGAGGAGGACACACAAAGGCAATACTTGAAAAGCTTAAGGGAGGAAGAGTAATAGCCTTCGATCAGGATAAGGATGCTTTCGAAAATAATATTGCAGACAAGCGTTTAGAGCTGGTTTATTCAAATTTCCGTTTTATGCAGGAGCAGCTGGCCGAGAAAGGTATAACACAGGTTGACGGCATATTGGCTGACTTGGGAATATCGTCTCACCAAATAGATACTCCGGAACGTGGTTTCTCTACCCGGTTTGATGCCCCCCTTGATATGCGAATGGATAACAATGGGACCAGAACAGCAGCTGATATTATTAATACATATTCAGTTGCCAAGCTACAAAGCATGTTTTCGCTCTATGGTGAAATTATCAACTCTGCCAATCTGGCCCGTGTAATTGAAAAGGCAAGAGCGGTAAAGCATATTCGTACAACAGGAGAATTGATTGATGCAATTAAAATGTGTACACCACCTCAAACGGCAAACAGGTATATGGCGCAGGTGTTTCAATCATTACGAATTGAACTGAACGAAGAAGTGGAAGTGTTGAAAGACTTATTGCGCGCCAGTGAATCGGTAATGAAGAAAGGCGGAAGGCTAGTGGTTATCTCTTATCATTCGCTAGAAGACAGATTGGTGAAGAACTATATGCGTAGTGGAAATTTTGAAGGTGTACCACAAAAAAATATGTACGGCCATGATTTGCGCCCATTTGAACCAATTACAAAGAAACCGGTGATTCCTGCCGATGATGAGATAGTATCGAACAACAGGGCACGCAGTGCAAAAATGAGAATAGCGGAAAAGATATAAAATGAGAAACAGGCTTAAGACGGACATAGAGCTAGAAGAGAAACCGATGGTGCAGGTGGTTGATACCCTTGAACCTGAAGTGGAGGCTTCGCCTTCAAAGGGCAGCAATAAGGTGGGCCGTGCTGTTTCTACTGTGGTAAGTGGTCGTTTCCTTATCTCAGAACAAACGCTAAAGCATTTCCCGTTTTTGTTCTTTTTAGCATTTATGGGCCTGCTTTATATAGCCAATGGGTACTATGCTCAGTCGAAGGACAGGGAGCTAGACACATTAAACACTCAGATAAAAGATTTGAATACTCAATACCAAATTGCTAAAGCTAAACTGATGTATTTAAGTAAAGAATCGGAAGTGGCAAAAGCGTCAACGACATTAGGCCTGAAAGAATCAGTTACACCTCCTGATAAAATTGTAATAGATAATAGAATAGTTAAGAAGTAAATGGAACCAAGAAAAGGCACATTACTCCGTACGTACCTCCTATATGCATTTATGTGCTTATTAGGGCTGGTTATTACCTTACGGGTGGTGTCTATACAATATTTACAAGGCAATAAATGGAAAATTGCCGCTGCCAATATGACTACATCATATTGCACTGTTGAGGCAATGCGTGGTAATATATATGCTGCCGATGGCAACTTGCTGGCTACATCATTGCCTTACTATGATATTGCAATGGACGTAAATACAGATTATCTGAGTGATGATATTTTCAATTCTAAAGTAGATTCTCTGAGTATGTGTTTTGCCCAACTGTTTAAAGATAAGTCAGTTGATCAATACTATAAGATACTTAAAAGCGCCCGTGCTTCGAATGACCGTTATGTACTATTGAAGAAGAGTGCTTCGTACGAGCAATTGCAGAAGGTAAAGCATTTTCCGCTACTTCGTTTAGGTAGGAACAAAGGTGGAATGATTGTAGAACAAACCTATAAGCGCGAATTGCCTTTCCGCGATTTGGCTGAACGTACTATTGGATATACCCGAGATAATATTGATGTAGGGTTGGAAGGAGCCTTTGACGAATACCTGCGCGGCGATAGTGGCCGTATATTAATGGAGAAATTGGCAGGTGGTGTAAAAGTGCCTATCAATACAAATGATGATGTTCAACCGCAAAATGGCGAAGATGTATTGTCGACCATCAATATTAATTACCAGGATGTTGCTGAAACTTCATTGCGCGAGCAACTCACAAAACACAATGCCGATCACGGTTGTGTAATATTAATGGAAGTGAAAACGGGTAGGGTACTGGCCGCTGCTAACCTCGATCGTAAAGATTCTACAGGTAAATACGAAGAGTCTTACAATTATGCGTTAGGCGAAGCTGCTGAACCGGGTTCAACCTTCAAGCTTTCTTCGTTGATAGTTGCTATGGAGGATGGTTATGTAAATAATTCAGACAGTATTAATCTGGAAAATGGCACCCATCAATATTATGACCGTGTAATGCGCGATGCGGAACATGACGAGACCGGATGGGTTACCGTGCAAAGAGCTTTTGAAATGTCATCGAATGTAGGTATCTCGAAAATAATTTATAAGTATTACGCTAACCAGCCAAAAAAATTTGTAGATGGTCTTTGTCGCCTTGGTCTTGATAAACCACTCAGTTTAAGTATACCAGGCGAAGGCACTCCTAAAATGCCTAACCCAAGCGATAAGACCTGGAGCGGTGTGAGTTTACCTTGGTTAGCCATTGGCTACGGAGTAGAAGTGACTCCATTGCAAACTCTTTCTGTTTACAATGCTGTGGCTAATAACGGTACTATGGTTAAGCCGAGGTTTGTTGATGCATTGATGAAAAACGGTAAGGTTGTTCAACAGTATCAAACACAAGTTATTAATAGTAAAATTTGCTCAGATGTTACACTTAAGAAATTAAGGAGACTATTAGAAGGAGTGGTATTACGCGGTACAGCAAAAAATCTGAACAATACCGTTTATTCTATTGCGGGTAAAACAGGTACCGCCCAAATTGCCAACAAAGGTGGCAAAGCATACAAGGCTGGAGGTAAAATAAATTACCAGGCATCGTTTGTCGGGTACTTTCCTGCTAACAATCCACAGTATTCTTGTATTGTAATAATGAATTCACCAAGTGCTGATGGATACTATGGTAACATAACTGCCGGCCCTATCTTCCGCGAAATAGCTGATAAGGTATATGCAAGCAGTATAAATATTGATCCTTCAGTAACTGAATTGGCTGTTAGCAAGCATAGCGCACCTGTGGTTAAGAATGGCAACTTTAAAGACATTGATAATGTATTGCAAAAGATGGGCATTACCTTCCACAGTACTGCAAAGGAAAGCGGCTGGGTGAGTACAGAAATTCAGGATTCTACCATACACATGGTGTCTGATAATCCTCAAAAAATGTTGAGACAGGGCCTTATGCCCGATCTGCACGGTATGAGTGCAGAAGATGCTGTTTACCTGCTTGAAAATAATCATTTAAGAGTTACCATAAAAGGTTTCGGTGCGGTTGCAGAACAATCGTTACCGGTAGGAACAAAATTTAATAAAGGGCAGAAAGTAACACTGCAATTGTCGTAAATAGTAATGAAGAAACTGAAAGACATACTATATAAAGTTGCACTGGTAGAAGTAGCCGGTTCAACTGATGTGGCTATTTCAGCTGTTCAGTTCGATTCTCGTAGAGTGACGGAAGGCTCTTTGTTTATTGCCATTAAAGGGTTAACGACAGACGGTCACAAGTTCATAGCGCAAACTATTGAGAAGGGTGCAATTGCTGTTTTATGTGAAGAAATGCCGGAGAATAGGCTTGATGGTATTACGTATGTACGTGTGAAAGATTCTTCTGCCGCGCTTGCAATTGTTGCGGCTAATTTCTTCGATCATCCTTCGGCTAAGTTAAAGTTGGTTGGTATTACCGGTACTAATGGTAAAACAACAACTGCAACATTGTTATTCAACTTGTTCCGCCAGCTGGGATACAAGGTTGGTTTACTTTCTACAGTCAAGAACCAAATAAATGATCAACAACTTCCTGCCACGCATACCACTCCTGATTCGTTGGAGCTGAATAGGATGTTAAGCGAAATGTTGACTGCTGGTTGCACGCATTGCTTTATGGAAGTAAGCTCTCATGCAATTGTGCAAAATAGAATTGCAGAAATAACATTTACAGGTGGTGTGTTTACAAATATCACCCACGATCATTTAGATTTCCATAAGACCTTCGATAACTATATCAAAGCAAAGAAGAAATTCTTTGACGAACTCCCTTCTACTGCCTTTGCATTGGTAAACAGAGATGATAGCCACGGAATGGTGATGCTGCAAAATACTAAGGCTGTAAAGAAATCTTTCGCATTGAAAAATGCAGCTGATTTTAAATGTAAGGTGATTGAAAACACATTACAGGGCCTTGTACTCAATATGGATGGCCGCGAGCTGTGGACAAAGCTTATTGGTGCATTCAACGCGTATAATTTGTTAGGGATATATGCTACTGCGGTATTATTGGGAGAAGATAAGGAAGAAGTATTGAGAGCATTAAGTGCACTTGATCCGGTTGAAGGCCGTTTCCAACACGCTAAGTCGCCTAATGGTACTATTGGTATTGTTGACTATGCACATACCCCTGATGCACTGGAGAATGTCCTTTCCACGCTGGCTGAAGTACGTACACCAAACGAAAAGATAATAACCATTGTAGGTTGTGGAGGAGATAGAGATAAAACGAAGCGTCCAATAATGGCATCTATTGCTTGCGGAAAAAGTGATAAGGTAATTCTTACATCCGACAACCCACGTTCAGAAGAGCCGGCTGAAATAATTCACGAAATGGAAAAAGGCGTGGATGTATTAAGCAAAAAGAAAACGATTTCTATTGTTGATAGAAAAGAAGCTATTAAGGCTGCTTGCCAAATGGCACAAAAGGGAGATATAATACTGCTGGCAGGCAAGGGCCACGAAAAGTATCAGGAAATAAAGGGTGTTAAATACCCATTTGACGATATGGAAATTTTATACGAAACGCTTAATCTTTTTCAGAGCTGATGTTTTATTATTTGTTTCATTATTTAAGGGAGGCTTATAACATGCCGGGCGCGAATGTGTTCAACTACATTACGTTTCGTGCAGCACTGGCTATTATTACTTCGCTTATTATATCTGCCCTGTTTGGTAAGAGACTGATAGCCATGCTACATAAAAAGCAAGTAGGCGAAACCGTCCGTGATTTAGGGTTACACGGCCAAAAAGAAAAAGAAGGAACTCCTACCATGGGTGGTTTGATTATTCTTTCTTCCATTCTTATCCCAACTCTATTATTTGCAAGATTAGATAACGTTTATATCGTACTTATGTTAATTACTACAGTATGGCTTGGTACTGTTGGTTTCCTGGATGATTATATAAAAGTATTTAAGAAAGATAAACAAGGCCTTAGCGGGAAATTCAAGATTGTTGGCCAGGTTGGAATTGGGCTAATAGTTGCGTGTACTATGTATTTCAACCACCACGTTGTAATACGCGAAAAATTATCGAGGGCTAAGGAAACCGCTATGATAAATGGTCAGGATGCCGGATTTACTGAATTGCCAAAGTACGCCAAAGAAGAAACCAAGTCGCTAAAAACAACTATACCATTCATTAAGGATAATCAATTTGATTATTCTTGGTTGACAGGCTTTTTGGGAACCCATTCTAGAAAACTAGCGTGGATCATGTTCATTCCAATCATTATACTCATAGTTACCTTCATATCTAATGGTGCGAACATTACGGATGGTATTGATGGGCTTGCCACGGGTACATCAGGTATTATAGGCGCAACGTTAATGATACTGGCTTATGTATCGGGTAATATGGTTTTTGCCGATTACCTGAATATAATGTACATACCTAATTGCGGCGAATTAGTGGTATTCATGAGTGCCTTTGTAGGTGCTTGTATAGGGTTCCTCTGGTATAACTCATATCCGGCACAAGTGTTTATGGGCGATACCGGTAGTCTTGCATTGGGCGGTATTATAGCCGTATTTGCTATTGCAATACGTAAAGAGTTTTTGCTGCCAATCTTGTGCGGTGTGTTCGTAATTGAAAATGTATCGGTAATGATGCAAGTGGGTTACTTCAAATACACCAAGAATAAGTTTGGTGAAGGAAGGCGCATTTTTAAAATGGCTCCGCTGCACCACCACTTTCAAAAGCTTGGGGTTCACGAATCAAAGATCGTTTCGCGTTTTTGGATCATAGGAATTATGCTGGCTCTTGTAACCATAGTAACCCTGAAGTTAAGATAAGCCCATGGAAAGCAAAAGGAAAATAGTTGTATTAGGCGCAGGCGAAAGCGGCGTAGGTGCAGCCATTCTTGCGCAAAAGAAGGGCATGGAGGTGTGGGTGTCTGACAAAAGCAAAATAAAGGATAAGTACTTGACCATACTTAAGGAGAACAAGATTCAGTTTGAACAAGAACAACATACGGAGGAAAAGATATTGGCAGCTGATGAAGTTGTTAAGAGTCCAGGCATACCGGAGACTGCTCCACTTATTGTGAAGTTGAAGAAACAAGGTACTCCTGTTGTTTCGGAAATTGAATTTGCAGGCAGGTATACCAATGCGAAGAAAATTTGCATAACCGGTAGCAATGGCAAAACCACCACTACCATGCTTACCTATCACATATTTAAGAAAGCGGGACTTAATGTAGGCCTTGCAGGGAATGTGGGCAAGAGTTTTGCTTATCAGGTGGCTACGGAGAACTTCGATTATTACGTACTTGAGTTAAGTAGCTTTCAGCTGGATGATATGTACAACTTCAAGGCGGATGTGGCTATACTGTTAAACATTACTCCTGACCACTTAGACAGGTATGATCATGAAATGCAAAACTATACCAATTCGAAGTTCAGGATCATTCAAAACCAGACAGAACTGGACGCATTCATTTATTGCCTCGATGATGAGGTTACAAGTACGGAAATAAGTAAGCACAATATACCTGCAAAGAAGTACCCTTTTTCGGTTAAGGAAAAAGTTGAAGAAGGCGCTTACAAAGCAGGTGATGAAATAGTAATTAACGTAAATCAAAATCCTTTATCTATGGCAGTACAAAGACTTTCACTGTTTGGCACGCACAACGTATATAACTCAATGGCAGCAGCTATTGCGGCACGTGTGGTCGACATTAAAAAAGACACCATCAGGGAAAGCCTGGCAGACTTTCAGAACATTGAACACCGCCTGGAGCATGTAGCTACCATTCATGGCGTGGAATTTATCAATGATTCGAAAGCTACCAACATCAACTCTACATGGTATGCTCTTGAAAGTGTGAATACTCCTATAGTATGGATAGTAGGCGGTATTGATAAAGGTAATGACTATACTACCTTAAATGAAATGGTAAAGCAAAAAGTGAAAGCTATTGTTTGCCTGGGTAAGGATAATCGTAAAATTCTGAGCGCATTTTCAGTACTGGTACCAACCATTATCGAAACTGCATCAGCATCGGAAGCCGTTAGGAAAGCAGCAAAACTTAGCCAAACAGGAGACACTGTTCTTCTTTCTCCGGCTTGTGCAAGTTTCGACCTGTTCCACAATTATGAAGATCGTGGTAACCAATTTAAAGATGCAGTAAGGGCTCTGTAAGCCATTGAATAATGAAGGCACTGTTTAACTACATACAAGGCGATAAGGTGATTTGGGTAATAGTATTACTCCTGTCAATCGTGTCGTTGCTTGTAGTGTATAGCTCAGTTGAAACTCTTGCATATAGAAGCCATTCGGGCAATGCAGGCTATTTCCTCATCAAGCACTTCATTATAATACTGTTCGGGTTCTTGCTTATTTATATGGTTCATAATGTTCGTTATACTGTTTTCTCGCGCATATCACAAGTGGCGCTTTATATTAGTGTACCGCTCTTATTATTCACCCTGTTAAAAGGGGTTAATGAAGGTAATGCCAACCGTTGGTTACAAATACCGGGTACAGGGCTCACCTTCCAAACATCTGATTTTGCCAAACTTGCTCTGCTTATATACGTAGCACGTATGCTTGCATTGAAACAAAATATCCTAACTGACTTTAAAACGGGCTTTCTGCCTATCATTATACCGGTTATTGTTATTTGCGGATTGATATTTCCGTCGAATTTCTCTACCGCATTCTTGTTGTTCGTAAACTGTCTTTGTATCATGTTCATTGGTAAAGCTAAAATGACACACATCCTTTTAACAATTGGTGTCGGTATTGCCTTTGCCGGATTATTTATGTTTATCGTATTCAAATTCCCGCACATCAATAACCGCGTTGCAACCTGGAAATCGCGTATTGAAAGCTTTACAAAGGGGGATAAAGCAGACAACTACCAGGCAGATCAAGCTATGATTGCTATTGCCACAGGTGGTCCGGTCGGTAAAGGTCCTGGTAATAGTACACAGAAAAATTTTTTACCACAGGCATCGTCAGATTTTATCTTCTCCATTTTGGTAGAAGAATATGGAACCATAATGGCATTGGCTATGGTATTCCTGTACCTCACATTCTTGTTCAGAGGAGTGAGAATAGCAACACGAAGCACCAAAACATTCGGAAGCTTGATAGCTATAGGCCTGTCATTGAATTTAGTAATGCAGGCGCTTATCAACATGTGTGTGGCGGTTCACCTTATACCGGTAACAGGGCAGCCACTTCCACTTGTAAGTATGGGCGGAACATCGATATGGTTTACAAGTATTGCAGTAGGTATAATATTAAGTGTAAGTAAAGAAACGGAAAATACAACAACTAGTAACAGCAACATTGTCGCGACAACTTAAAATAATAATAAGCGGAGGAGGCACAGGCGGGCACATATTCCCTGCCATAGCTATAGCACGCGCATTGGAACAGATGAGACCGGGAACAGAAATATTGTTTGTAGGAGCCAACGGCAGGATGGAGATGGAAAAGGTGCCTGCTGCCGGGTATAAAATTGAAGGGCTCGATATAGCAGGTATATCGCGCAGTAATATGTTGAAGAATGTTTCGCTGCCTTTAAAGGTTTGGAATAGCGTGAGTAAAGCAAAAGAGATAATAACCAAGTTCAACCCTAATGCTATTGTAGGCGTTGGCGGTTATGCAAGCGGCCCTACTTTATGGGCGGGTATACGCAAACATATTCCAACATTAGTGCAGGAACAGAATTCGTATCCCGGTATTACCAATAAGATCCTTTCAAAATATGTGAAGAAGATTTGTGTGGCATACCCTGGTATGGAGAAGTTCTTCCCTAAAAATAAAATAATAGTTACAGGCAACCCTGTAAGGCAAGATATTGCTGACTTGCAAAGTAAACGGAATGCAGCCAGTGAATATTTCGGATTTAAAGATGACAGCTTCACAGTACTAGTTATTGGTGGTAGCCTTGGTGCAAGGACTATAAATGAAAGTATTGCTGCTTCGATGGATATTTTGGCTCAGAATAATATTCGTTTGGTATGGCAAACAGGTAAACAATACTACCCGCAAGCTCAGGAACTACAGAAGAAGTATACAAACATAAAAGTGTACGACTTTATATCTAAGATGGAGTATGCATATGCAGTAGCAGATACAGTAGTATCGCGTGCAGGTGCCATATCGTTATCGGAATTATGTATAACCGGCCTGCCTTGCATTTTAGTCCCTTCTCCTAACGTATCTGAAGATCATCAAACCAAGAACGCAATGGAATTGGTTAATCATAAGGCGGCATTGATGATAAAAGATGTTGACGCCATGAAGCAATTGGGTAGTGCAATTATAAAACTGGCCAAGGATAGCGAAGTAAGAGCGAGCCTAGGTGAAAATATTTCGGCATTAGCCATTAAAGATTCAGCGGCGAGAATAGCAAGTGAAGTAATAGCGTTAACTGAACAGAAATGAAAGTAAAGGATTTGAAATACGTGTATTTAATAGGTATCGGAGGTATCGGTATGAGCGGCCTTGCACGTTATTTTAAATCTATGGGCAAACTAGTAAGCGGTTACGATAAGACTCCATCGGCTTTAACTGAAGAGATGGAGCAGGAAGGAATTAAGATCCATTATAAGGATGACATGGCTTTGGTAGATAATGAAATAAGGAACAACAGTAAGGATACTTTGGTAATCTATACCCCTGCGGTGCCAGATGAGCATACTGAGCTGACTTATTTCCGTAACCATAAATATGATTTACATAAACGTGCAGGTGTATTGGGTTGGATAACCCAAGGACATTATACTGTTGCTATTGCCGGTACACATGGTAAAACCACGACCACCACTCTGGTAACGCATATACTTAAATCAGCCAAAACAGAGTGTATGGCTTTCCTGGGTGGCGTATCTAAGAACTATAATACCAATGTTTTGCTCGATAGTAATGTTTCTGAAAATACTGTAGTGGTGGTGGAAGCAGATGAATACGACCGTTCATTCCTTCACCTAAACCCGAATATTGCCATAATAACATCTATCGATCCGGACCATTTAGATATTTATGATGATGCCGCCAGTATGCAACAATCGTATGCCATGTTTGCTAATCGTATAAGTTCGGATGGTTCACTGGTTACTAAGCAAAAGGTAAACGATATTATACAATATAGCGGCAAAACCTATACATATTCGCTTAGCCAGAAAGCAGATTATTACGCTAAGAACATTACCATACACGATGGTCATTATAAATATGACGTTGTTACGCCACACGGAGAGATAAAGGATGTGAAACTTGGCATACCAGGCTTGCATAATATCGAGAATTCGATTGCTGCAACAGCTGTGGCGCAATTAATGAAAGTAAAGAACGAGGATATACGCACAGCCTTAGGAACTTTTGAAGGCGTACAACGCCGTTTCGATTACCAAATAGTTTCTCAAAAACTTGTGTTTATTGATGACTATGCACATCATCCTGAGGAACTGAGTGCATGCATTAATTCAGTGAAGGCTATGTACCCGGGTAAAAAGATAACCGGCATATTCCAGCCGCACCTTTATTCACGCACTCGCGATTTTGCTGATGGTTTTGCACGAAGCCTTGAATTGTTGGATAATCTAATTCTGCTTGATATATATCCTGCACGTGAATTACCAATAGATGGAATTGATTCTAAGATGTTGCTTGGTAAAACACATTTAGAAAACAAGAAACTCTGTACGAAAGAAGAATTAGTAGATGTAGTTACAAAAGATATGCCGGAGGTATTGATAACCATGGGAGCGGGAGATATTGATCGTTTAGTGGAACCATTGAAGAACGCACTGTTAAAAAAGATACAAGCCTAATGTTTAAGAAAATACTATATATAACAGGTTGGGTGGTACTCTTAAGCGGAGTGTTAGGACTGCTTGGTTTTGCTGAGGTGAAGCGTAATGCAACTCCTTGTAAGCTGCTTGATATACGCATTATGCAAAGCGATAGCGATTTTTATATTACACCGAATGAAGTACGCAAACTTATTTTAGATCAGCAAGGCAATATTATTGGCAAACCTATGGATGCTATTAATGTGTTGAAGATGGAAAAGATGCTAAGTGCGAATCCATTTATTGCAGATGCGCAAGTGTATGCTACCCTTAATGGAGATTTAGAAGTACGCCTGGTACAGAAGAAGCCAATCGTGCGCATAATGAATAGCGATGAGGAGAGCTATTACATTGATTCTGCAGGAAGCATTGTGCCACTGTCTGATAACTATGCACCGGAAGTGTTGATAGTAAATGGTAATGTAAATGAGCCATACAATATGTATGCATCACGTAATGTAAAACAATTGGCGCATGATACTACAGTTCATTCAATGCTGCCTGCTATTTACAAATTAGCTTCATTCATCCGTCGCAATAAATTCTGGAACAGTCAGGTAACACTCGTGTATGTAGATACTGCAAAAGACTTTTGCCTTGCACCGCGTGTTGGTAATCAACGCATAATACTGGGCGATACCACCGATATGGAACAGAAATTCAACCGACTATGGGTGCTATATCACGACGGCCTGAACGCAACCGGAAAATGGAACGACTATACAACAATTAACCTGAAATTCAACCATCAAATCGTATGTACTAAAAAATGAACATTATGGAAAACAAATCTGACATCATCGTAGGCCTCGACATCGGTACAACCAAGATCGTTTGCATCGTTGGCCGCAAGAATGAGCACAACAAAATCGACATCATGGGTGTTGGTAAGGCCGATTCGATAGGTATTGCGCGCGGCGTGGTGCTTAACATCGACCAAACCGTTTCATCAATTGTGAAGGCAGTTAAGGAAGCTTCTGAGAAATCGGGAGTGGAAATAAAATATGTAAACGTGGGTATTGCAGGCCAACATATTAAGAGCTTGCAACACCGAGGTATTAAAACCCGTGCCAACCTCGAAAAGGAAATTGAGCAACGCGATGTAGATGCGCTTATCGAGGACATGTACAGGCTGGTAATGCCTCCTGGTGAAGAAATTATTGAGGTTCTTCCGCAAGAATATATTGTGGATAATGAACAGGGTATTAAGAATCCTATCGGTATGGCAGGCGTTCGTCTAGAAGCTAACTTCCACATTATTACCGGGCAGATTGCTGCTGCAATGAATATCAGGAAGTGTATTAAGAAAGCCGGACTAGAAATGAGCAACCTTACATTAGAGGCCCTTGCATCATCTGATTCAGTGCTTACAGCTGAAGAAAGAGAAGCTGGTGTGGTGCTTGTAGATATTGGCGGTGGAACAACTGACGTAGCTATCTTCCAGGATGACATCATTCGTCACACCGCAGTAATACCTTTTGGTGGTAATGTTATAACCGACGATATAAAAGAAGGTTGTCAGATCATCCGTACACAAGCTGAACAACTGAAAGTGAAATTCGGATCTGCTATACCAACGGAAGCTCAGGAAAATGAAATAGTAGTTATACCAGGCTTAAAGGGTAGGCAGAACAAAGAAATTTCAGTAAGGAATCTTTCGAGCATCATTAATGCACGTATGGAAGAAATACTGGAACATGTTTATTACGAGATCAAAAACTCAGGCTTCGAAAAGAAACTGATTGCAGGTATTGTAGTAACAGGTGGCGGTGCTAACCTGAAACATTTACCACAATTGGTGGAATATGTAACCGGTATGGATACGCGCATCGGCCATCCGAACGAGCATCTTGCCCCGGGAGTATTTGACTTAAGTCATCCATTATATGCAACCAGTGTTGGTTTAGTAATGAAAGGATTTGAAGAGATCGAAAAAGAATCTTACAGCGAAGCAGAACAAAATGTTATCAAGCAACCTGAAGTAGTTCAACACTCAAAGCAAAAGAAAAAAGGCGGCTTTATGGACCGGATATTCAGCGGAGCAACTAAGTTCTTTGACGAAGATGTAGAAAGACAAAATAAATAATTCAAAAACAAAACAGGAAACACGTAAAACCTAAATAATAACCTTAAAACACAACCAGTTATGATTAACTTTGATTTACCGAAAGACCAATCCTCTATCATCAAGGTGATAGGAGTAGGAGGGGGAGGCAGCAATGCCGTTAACCACATGTACCGCCAAGGAATAAAAGGCGTAGATTTTGTGGTATGTAACACAGATCAACAAGCGCTCGACATTAGCCCGGTGCCAATTAAAATTGCATTAGGTTCGGGCCTTACCGAAGGTAGGGGAGCAGGCTCACTTCCTGAAGTAGGAAGGAAGTCAGGCTTAGAGAGCATTGATGAGATTAAGAAAATTTTAGGTAATAATACTAAAATGGTATTTATTACTGCCGGCTTGGGTGGCGGAACAGGAACAGGTGCTGCACCTGTAATTGCACAAGCTGCAAAAGAAATGGGCATACTTACTGTGGCCATTGTTACTGTGCCATTCATGTTCGAAGGAAAGAAGAGAAAGATACAGGCAGAAGAAGGGTTGAAAGAACTTCGCCAGCATGTAGATACTATACTGATCATTAATAACGACAAGTTGCGTGAAATGTATGGTAACCTTAAGTTGGGTGAAGCCTTTGCACATGCCGATAATATATTGAATATTGCTGCTAAGAGCATTGCAGAGATCATTACTGTTACCCTGCATGTTAACTTAGACTTTGCAGACGTACAAACTGTAATGAAAGAAAGCGGAGTAGCTATTATGGGTTCAGCATCAGCTGAAGGCGATAACAGGGCACTCAGAGCAGTTGAAATGGCTCTTGCTTCTCCATTACTTAATGATAATAATATACGCGGTGCGCGTTATGTGTTGCTTAACATTACCTGTGGCAGCGATGACATTACCATGGATGAACTTGGCGAAATTACTGACTACCTGCAAGAGGCAGCCGGCCAAACCGCTGATATCATTAAAGGTTATGGTATTGATGAAACATTAGGCAACAAGGTTAATGTTACACTTATTGCAACCGGTTTCAGCGCTAACCCAGTAACCACATTTGCTGAAAAGAAAGTGGAAAAGATCATTCGCCGCCTGGATGATGTAGCTCAAACCAACCCAATGGTATCTGCAGCACCTCCTGCACCAAGGCTTATGTTCAATTTGAATGAAGAAGCAAAACCAGCTGTTGAAATGAAACCTGCTGCGGAAGTTAAGCCTATGGTTAATGAAGCGCCTGTACAAGAAGAGAAAAAGACTTTTGAGCCGTTTATTAAGCCAACTGAAACAACCAATGAAAAAACAGTTGAGTTTGAAGTAAACAACAAGCCATGGGAAAATGTAAATGCTTCGGTTCCTTCAATGATGACTCCTCCACCAATACCTAGCTCGTTCCAGGAACCAGCTCAGGAAGAAAGAGTGGAAATGAGTGATCCTGTATTTAGTGAGGAGCAAAGGAAGAAAGCACAAGAAAGGATTGAGAAACTCAAGCAATTAAGCTACAAGCTTAAAACTCCTGGTGCTTTAAATGAAATGGAAAACGAACCTGCATATAAACGGAGAAATGTAGAATTGGGTGATACCCCACATTCTTCAGAGTCTAATGTTTCGAGATTTACGCTTTCGGAAGGAGAAGGAAATAAAGGAGAGTTGCGTCAGAACAATTCATTCTTGCACGATAATGTCGACTGAGGTGGAGTTATGTAATTAAGGTTAATATCGGGTTAATACGGACCGGCGCCTTTGGTTGGGCGCCGGTTTTTTATTGCCGTAAAAGAATCAAGAAGTTTTCTGAAATTTTAAGCCGAGTACTCGGTTAAGTATTTATAATGTTCTGTGAGTTTGCCGTCCTTACAAATAGAGGCACGCTCTATAATGCCTTCTGTATCTTCAATAAAGGCTGATGGTATTACCCTATCCATAAGTTCTTTTCCGAAATCTTCAGATGCAGCACGTGGTAATTCGCAAGGCAGGTTATCAACCGCCATTATAGTTATCGAATTCTTACTAAATGGAATATCAAGCTGTTCTGTAAGCGGGTTGTATCCGTAAAAAGGCTCAGCTATGGTGCTTGCTTTAAGCGTACTTGGCACCGAACCATTTATATCGCAGGTAATGTCGGCTATTTCGCTAATATGGAAATTAGAAACCTTCATCTGATCTTTGGTGAAAAGTACTGGTGCATTCACATCCCAAAAATGAGCGGTAATTAAAAGGTCGCATTCTTTGGTATAAGGTAAAAAGGTCGAAAAATATTTCTCTGGATGTGAATAGAAATCTTTAGAGTTCCATGAAGAACCATCTTTTGCCTGGTAATAATCTTTAGAGTGCAGCTGGCAATAAACCGGTTCGCGGTATGAACAATGCAAGAATTCGTAAGGAGTTATTTTACGGATCTTTAGCATCCCCAGTGTTTCTATTACGCCATTGGCTACACGCCCGCCACCGGTAACCAATATCTTCATATTAGGCAGGCGAACACGTTCTAGTTCTTCTTCCAGTTCTTCCCTATCGCGGCATTGATGTGCCGGTTTTATATCGAACAGGTTATAGCGCTTGCCATAGCCTAAAACACCATTATAAGCACCTATAATACCTGCATAACGGCCAAAACCTATAATGCGGTTATGTTCTTTGTCGGTAAGGCACTCGTAATCTATTAATTGTATCTTTTTTGCAAGCATTGCCTTAAGCATCTTAGCATTATAAGGCTGCTTTTTAATAGTATGCGAAAAAATGAAATACTTCTTGCCTTCAATTATCTTATCAATAGGTACTTCTTTAAGGCCCATTAAAATATCGCAATGGCTAAGGTCGTCTGTTAAGGTGAGGCCAAACGATTTGTACTCAGCATCGGTGTAACAGCGTGTATTTGAACGCTGCACAAATATCTCTAATTGAGGATAAGTACGTAATAGTTCACTACATTGCAATGGAGTAAATGCCACACGTTTTTCAGGTGGAACTTTCTCTTCGCGGAGTATACCAAGCTTAATTTTCTGCATAATCGTTAGTTCAAGGCCTGCAAATATAATAGACCTATGAATATAGGTGATATGCATGAGGGTTGTCATATTCCGAACATTCATTATATATATCTTTGAAGTATAATTAAGAACTGGTTGAAACCCAATAAGCAATATTCCCGAGCCCTGCTCATATTTTACATATTGGTAATATATGTGCTGGTACAGTTTTTATGGTGGACATACCACATGGCTGAACAAAGCAGGGAGATATATGCCCAGCATCTTTCTATCCCTAACCTCAGTGATTTGGCAAAAGAAGCGCTTCATAGGCAATTAGTAGCTAAGTATTATATGATAATGGGCGAGGGCAGTGTGTTTTTACTGCTTATGCTCATAGGTATTGCTCAGGTACGCAAGGCATTTAAAAAGGAATCAGAGCTATTGGCAAGGCAAAAGACTTTTTTACATTCTGTTACCCATGAGTTTAAGTCGCCGGTGGCGTCCCTGCGCTTGCAGATAGAAACCTTATTGAAGCGCAACCTGAGTGCCGAGCAACAGCAACTCGCTTTGAGTAATGCATTAGAGGAAACAGACAGACTTGACCAACTATTGGAAAAGATTTTGATGGCTGCCCGAATAGATAATGGGGAAGTGCCTATATATCCAGAAAGAATAAATATATCGGAAGCACTAAGGAATGGGATCAATAAATTGTTACGTGCGCATCCGCATCGCGATATTATTGAAGATATAGAAAGTGGCATTTATGCTAAAGTAGACCTTTGGGCATTTAATTCGGTGGTAAATAACCTGGTAGAGAATGCACTGATATATTCCCCCAAGGATAAACCTGTAACCGTTGAGTTAAAAAAAAATGAAAATAAAACAATATTGTACATAAAGGATCAAGGCCTTGGTATACCAATGGATGAACGCCGAAAAATATTTCAGAAGTTCTACCGTATGGGTTCGTCGACAGGTTACAAGGGCACTGGATTAGGTTTGTATTTAGTAGATTATTTTGTAAAAAAACATAACGGTACTTTAATAGTAAAAGAAAATATTCCTTGTGGAAGTATATTTGAAGTTGTTTTAGAAACAGTTTAGAATTGCAAACTATGAAAGAAAAAAAGAAAGTAGCCCTTATAATATTAGATGGATGGGGCATTGGTGATGGATCGAAATCGGATGCGATTGCAAATTCACGTACACCATTTGTAGATAGTTTATACAAACAATATCCGCATTCAACATTACGTACTTCAGGTGAAGACGTGGGACTGCCAAATGGCCAGATGGGTAATTCAGAGGTAGGGCATTTAAATATTGGCGCTGGCCGGGTTGTATATCAGGATCTGGTACGTATAAGTAAAGATGTAGAAAGTCACGTGTTAGATACGAATCCTGTTCTGGTTGAAGCTTTGCAATATGCGGCAAAGAATAAGAAGAATATCCACTTAATGGGCCTAGTGTCTGATGGTGGGGTGCATTCTCATTTAAGCCACTTGATGGCTTTGAGCGATATAGCTATTGCCAATAAATGTCTGGGGATATATATACATGCTTTTACTGATGGGCGTGACACTGACCCGCAAAGCGGATTGAAGTTTATGGAAACATTGAGCAAACATATTGCCAATGGTCCGGCTAAAATTGCGTCGGTTATAGGGCGTTATTATGCAATGGATAGGGATAAACGTTGGGAGCGTGTAAAACTAGCTTACGATTTACTGGTTCATGGTAACGGCAGACGGAGCACCGATGCACTTGCTGCAATAAAAGAATCGTATGCTGAAGGCGTTACTGATGAATTCATTAGGCCGGTTGCAATAGTGGATATTGAAAGTAATATGATGCCGCGTATTATGGAAGATGATGTGGTGATATGCTTCAATTTCCGCACTGACCGTTGCCGCGAAATTACACAGGTACTTACCCAGCAAGATATGCCTGAACATGGAATGAAGACCATTCGGCTTGATTATATTACCATGACAACCTATGATGAAAAGTATAAGGACGTTAAGGTACTGTATCATAAAGATGATTTGAAAATGACATTAGGTGAGGTGTTGGCCAATGCCGGTAAAACACAAATACGTATTGCAGAAACAGAAAAATATCCACATGTTACCTTCTTTTTCTCAGGGGGTAGAGAAGATGTATTTAAGGGGGAGAGTCGGATTATGGTTCCTTCACCCAAAGTAGCGACGTACGATTTGCAACCTGAAATGAGTGCCCTAGGGATAGCTGATGCAATTGTAACCGAGCTTAAGAAAGGCGAAGTAGATTTTGTATGCTTGAACTTTGCTAACCCAGATATGGTAGGCCATACCGGCGTATATACTGCTATTGTAAAAGCAGTCGAAACTATTGATACATGCTTACAAAAAGTAATTGAGGCTGGATTACCGCAAGGGTATTCATTTATTATTATTGCTGACCACGGTAATGCTGACCGTGCTATAAATACCGATGGAACACCTAACACTGCTCACAGCACTAACCCTGTGCCTTGTATTGTGATAGATAAAGATTGTTCAAAAGTAACCGAAGGCCGGTTGGCTGATATTGCTCCTACAGTTTTAAAAATTATGGGTATAGAACAGCCAAAAGAAATGACGGGGCACAGCTTGGTATAGGTTCGTCATTGCGAGGAACGAAGCAATCTTACCTAATAATATATTAAGAATTTGCCGCTAAGAACTAAGCTACCGAGGTCTTAGGGAAAGCAGTCCTGTCAACCAAGTTTTCCCATGCAGTAATATCGAGCAGGCGGTTGCGCACCTTGTCGTAAATAACATCCACCTTAAGGTCATTAAGCTTATAATAGAATCCTTTCTGCATTACGTGGTCCTGGTAAATGTCAATAAGCTTGCCTTGGCCAAATATAAGTTTGCTTCTTTCTGACAGGGGTAATGCATTAAATTCTTTTGTAAGCATGTGTATGAATGTTATTTACCAAATGTAAGGTTTTAAAAATGGAAAGCACTATTAAATTTTCTTTTTGTTGATAACAATTCTATCTGTATCAATTTAGGTGAAAATTGTGACACGATAAAGTTGAAAGAAGTAAAAAATACAGCAGCCCTTTCGACTGCTGTATTAAACAAAAACAAAAAAAACACTTGTTACTTACAAATTTGGCTGTGGTGTAGTGCGCAAGTAAGGCTTAATAACCTTATGTCCTTTCGGGAATTTGGCTGCAATATCTTCCGTCTTAATGCCCGGAGATACAACCACATCTTCGCCAAACTTCCAGTCGGCGGGGGTCGCTACGCTATAGTTAGCAGTAAGTTGCAATGAATCTAATACACGAATGATCTCATCGAAGTTCCTTCCGGTAGAAGCAGGATAGGTAATAATAAGCTTGATCTTTTTATCGGGCCCTACAATATATACAGAGCGGACGGTAAACTTGTCAGATACTTCGGGATGAATAGCATCATACAATTTAGCCACCACAAAGTCAGGGTCAGCAATAATTGGGAAGTTGACGGTTGTCTTTTGGGTTTCGTTAATGTCGTGTACCCATGCCTCATGGCTCTGTATAGGATCAACACTCAATGCAATAACTTTGGTGTTACGCTTATCGAACTCAGGTTTGAGTTTAGCTACTCTGCCCAGTTCGGTGGTGCAAACAGGTGTAAAATCAGCAGGATGCGAAAAGAGTACTCCCCATTTATCGCCCAGCCATTCATGAAATTTGATTTGACCTTCTGTGGTCTGCGCTGTAAAATCTGGCGCAATGTCTCCGAGTCTTAATGCCATTGGTTGTTTAGTTTTTAAGGTTAATAGAATTTATTGATTTGTTGATGAATTTGCTTTTGATAAAAACGGTAAAAAAAGGAAAGTGTAAATAACACAGCCCAGGCAAAACCCTTTAAAGCTTTCAAGCCCTGCGCATATAAGCAATACCCCCGCTGATAAATAAGCCGCTAAATCGTAGTGAAACCATAATAGACCTGCAATACCAATACTGAACGCCAGACCTATACCGGCAGCAAATTTTTTAGGCGCAGCATCGGTTGACTTTTCTTCGAGTCCCAAATAATCAGAAGAGCGACGGGCTAAATACTTAAGTGGGCTATACCTGCCATTGGTAAATGCTCTCAAAAAGAAATCAGCGGCAAGTACCGCTATTAGTATAGGCAATTTAAAGTAAGTACCTGTTATAACTACTAATATGATAAAGAAGGCTACTACCCTTGCTATGTTCTCGTTCACTTTTTCTGCCGATACCGGGCAGGTTATTGCTGGCTTGCTCATCGTTGATTTTTTTGTTTGAGGGCACAAATATATATATTATCTATATACTTAGTAGATTTTAAGAGATATTTTTTAGAATCAGTTATTTTTTCTTGATTTTCAATGCTTTAAGACGGTCTTCCTTCTTCAAAATATCTGCCAAAGTAGTTTCAGAAAGTATTTTAAGTGTGGCATCGCGCACTTCTATAAAGGTTTGGCGAATGCCACAAGTAACTTCATCCGTACAATCTTCGCAACGTTCGTAAAAATTCAAACTAACACACGGTAGCATAGCAATAGGACCATCAATACCACGGAGCACACGAGCCAATATTATGTCTTTTGGTTTCATTAATAAATAGTAACCGCCACCAATACCGATCTTACTCTTTAATATGCCTTGTTTGCGCAAATCGAGCAATATGGTTTCCAAAAATTTCTTCGGTATCTTTTCTTGTTCCGCAATTTCCATTATAGTCATAGAGCCATTGTCGCCATTACGCGCCAGGGCTACTAAAGCTTTCATTGCATATTTTGTTTTCTTAGATATCATCTGCTTTACTTATCGCCTAAAAAATTACTTACAATGTCTACAGATTCTTTAAAAGCTTTATCCAATTCAATATTATATACCATCTTATCAAACTGCGGTGCGAACGATAATTCCAGGTTAGCTTTACCTATACGTTGCTCCAATATTCCCGGAGATTCGGTATTTCTGTCCTTTAATCGTTGCATTAATGTTTCAACCGAAGGAGGCTGTATGAAAATGGTAATAGATTGTTCAGGAAAATGTTTTTTAAGGTTGAGTGCACCTTTCACATCAATATCGAATATTACATGCCTTCCTGCTTTCCATAGCCTTTCAACCTCGCTTCGCAATGTGCCGTAAAAACTACCGGGGTATACTTCCTCCCATTCTATAAAGTCGCCCTTGCTTATTTTTTCTTTAAACTGTTCTTGTGTAAGGAAATAATAATCTTCCCCTTCACGTTCGTTAGGGCGCATAGGCCTGCTGCAGGCAGATATTGAAAAAGCCAAACGTGGAAAAACGCCAAGCAAATGCCTTACAATGGTGGTTTTACCTGTACCCGATGGGCCTGCAACTATAATTAATTTACCTGATGAAACAATACTCATAATATGTTCAGCAACTGTTCTTTTATTTTTTCAAGTTCATCTTTCATTTCTACCACATGTTTCTGAATTTCTGCGTCATTGGCTTTAGACCCAATGGTATTTATCTCCCGGCCTATTTCCTGAACTATAAAGCCAAGCTTTCTGCCGCCATTAGGCTCATTCATAGTTGTGCGGAAATAGTTGCAATGGGTACGTAAACGCGCTTTTTCTTCATTAATATCAAACTTCTCAATGTAATATATGATCTCTTGTTCGAACCTGTTCATATCTACATTGCGGCCGCTCACGCCTTCATTTATTTTGGCCAATAAGCGTTCCCTTAATTTTTCAATTCGTGAAGAATCCATTTTAGCAATCTTTTTTTCATTCCCTTCAATCACTGCCAAGTGCGACTCAATGTCTTTCCTAAGTGACTTCCCTTCCTGCTGCCTGAATTTAGTAACAAGTTCGGCTGCCTTACGTACCAAAGCTAACACTGCCTCAAGTTCTTTCTTTTCAGCCTTTTCTTCCGACTTAAATACATCGGGCATCCGTAATATTAATGGCAGGTACTGTATGTCTTTTTCATTAAGGTCTTTAGCAAGAGACTTGAATTCTTTGGCATATTCTTTTGCTACCGCCTTGTTAAGCGATATCTTACTCTTGTTCTCGGTTCCTGCAATGTTAATGTACAGATCTACTTTACCTCTGTCGAGTAAGTTTGGAATAAGTGTGCGAATTTCAGGTTCTATTGCATAATACGAGTGAGGCAAACGCATATTAAGGTCGAGTTGCTTGCTGTTCAGAGAACGAATCTCCACATCAATTGTTTTTCCACCTATTTGCCCCGATGTTTTACCGAAGCCCGTCATTGATTGTAACATATGCTAATTTTTTTCAAATATAATAATAGAGGGCAGATTTACCTAGTGGTAACCTGTTCGGCCAATTCTTCCGATTTTTTCTTTTTCCGGCTAAGGCCTACCAAATAAATACCAAATATGATAAACACTGCCGATAACACCTTTCGGGTATCGATACTATCCTGCTTCATACTTACTGCAATACCCGCAGCAATAAGTGGTTGCAGGTATATGTAGGTGCTGGCAATAGAGGGGCTAAGTTCTGCCAACGCATATGTATTAAAAAAATAAGCTATAAAAGTGCTGGCAACAATAACATAAGCAATACAAAACCATGCAGTAAGACTAACCGCATGAGGATTAAACAGTTGCAATTCGGGCCAGCCGAAAGGCAGCACATATAGGGCACCAAAAGCAAAAACCCACCTAACCACAGTAGTAGTGCGATACTTAACCATGAGTGGCTTAACCATAACCATATATATAGCCCACGAAATGCAATTGATCAATATCATAATATCGCCCTGATGAACCGATATTTCCTTGCCAAAAAGTAAAAGGAGTGATGCACCAATGGTTCCGGAAACAATGCCTGCCAGCCGGATTGGGGGTAGTTTTTCCTTGAGGAAAAGTATTTCGAGAATAATAACAAATATGGGGTTGAGTATCATTATAATTGAAGCATTGATGGGTTTGCTTTCATAAAGTCCTTTGATGAACATTAATTGATTAAGAGCTACGCCAAAAACACCTAACAGCATTAGTTTAATAAAATCTTTCCTTTCTATTTTTTCTTTAGGAAAGAAAAAGCTTGTTGCCCAAAACAGAACCATAGAGAATACAGCGCGAAGCAATACTAATGCGTATGGTTGAATATCGTGACCAATAACAGACTTGGCGATACTGAAATTAGCGCCATATATGGCATTAACCCCTAATAGGGCAAGGTGCGCCTTAACAACCTTATTCATAAATACCCATTAAATCAATTAATTGACCTTTCATTAAATATAATAAACCCAACATGAAAAAGCACTGTAAGTTTATCTGCGACAAGGGGTGAGTCATCAAAATAATTGATACTTACACTTACAGGGCCTATTGGCGAATGGTAAACAAGTGCCGCCATGCCTACATATTGTTTGGTTGCCAACGGAACACCATATACGGCAGTATTGTTGGAGTTTTGTATAGCCTGATATGGCAAGAATATATATCCCTCGAAACGCAGATCGAATTTCGGAAGAAAGCTTATAATCACCTTAGGTCCACCGGCTGCATAATTAAATGCTCTGTACTTAGGCAAAAACATTGTTTGCATTTCGGGGGTAGGTTGAAAGGCCGGTGCCATTAAAGCCGTGGCATAGTAGTTGCTGAAATAGGTTTGTAATGCATGACCATATGAAAATGTATTTGAATAAACGCCTTCAGCATATATGCCTAATCGAATTAGTCCTTTGCCTACAAAATACTCATCAAAACTAAGTTTAGCCTGTAACCAGTTATGTTGCTTTTCAATAGTATCCTTTTTTGTTTCAAGAGAGCCGGGATAATATTGTTCGGTACCTGCTATCCATTGAACATGTGCTTGTAAACGATGCCCTGTTGTGGCGTACTGCTTATCATTAAGCGTATTCATGTCAAACCTTATATATCCCGTGGCAGCCCCAAACTTGGTTTGATCTGCTGTATCCCTCGAATTAAAATTACTGGTGGGGAAATAGGTGCTGTTAATATTGGTATAACTGCCACCCAGAATCAGTTTAGATGATCCTCCTATTGGAAGGCCCATATCTACTTTGCCAAAGCCTTCGTATTGTATTAGATAGGGAGGCAATACATCTTCAAAAAAGGCCGTGCTACTGGTAAAATAATCGAAACGATTGTATATAATTGCAGGCTCAAAATATATAGGCACCGAGGTAGGTAGGTAGATGCGGCCTGAAGCCAGAACCGAAGTATATAGTTTGCCAAAATATGTGTTGGCATTTAGTTGAACTTCTTCGCTTCCTAATAAATTATATTGCAGCCCTACATATCCTTCACTTATTGGTAGGTTTGAAACTACACCTCCAAAACCAACCTGGAAATGCTTTTCGCGCTTAACCGACATCTCCAACTTGTAATAACCTGTAGTATCATTATAATCAGCTAATGGATAAGTGCTGTGTATGTTTTGATCAGTTGCAACCTTAAAATAACCGGGGGCTATTTTATCAATGGATAAGGTTTTTTCTTTGCCGAAAATTACGCTTCTTAAATATTGGTCCTGGTGCATATTCAGCCCATGAAAAACCAACTTGTTAAATATCATCGGGTGCTCTTTCTTTTCAAAATCTTCACGTCGTTTTTGTAATTCAGTCTCATTTTCTCTTCTACTTATCATTTTCAAGAGAGCAGGTATTTGCCTTAGTGTAGCAACATACCCGCTATCGATTAAAGCCTTTGGGTTATTCGCTGTTAGAATTCCTGCTTCCACATCCGGTATTATAATCATGCCGTTACCCGGCAATGAATAATTGGTCTTGGTCATAAGCATGTTCTTTATCACCGATAGAATATTGTCGTCAGATGGTGGTTGAATATTACCCGATACATTGCTGCCAATTATTATTTCCGGGTTAAAATCCTTTTGCATAATGTCTGCCGGAAAGTTGTTATACATTCCACCGTCAAACAACATTTTACCATTTACTGATATAGGCTTAAGGTAAAACGGATAAGAGATGGAGGCCCTAACAGCTTGTCCCAAATTCCCTCTGTCGAATATGTATGACTTCTTATCAACTATATCAGAAGCTACGCAACGGAACGGTACAAAAAGGCTATCGAACTTATTAGAAGCAGCTGACGATGCTGAGGTGAAGTACTTCATGATAGCAAAATCGATAGGCACTGGTGAAACCAATTGAGTAGGTAGGCTGGTAATAAGGGTAGTATCTAGTGAAAAATGGAAGTTTATCCATGAAGCTTCAAGCGAGCCTTGCTTAAAATAGTAGGCGTATTTACCATTAATTACACCGGTTGCAATTTCGCTAAACTCTTTAGAAGTAACCAACTCCTCCATTTGTTTTGGTGTATAGCCTGCAGCATAAAGGCCACCAATAAACGCACCCATTGAGGTGCCTGTAACATAATCTATAGGAATATGGTTTTCTTCAAGTGCCTTTATTACGCCTATGTGAGCAATGCCGCTGGCACCACCACCGCTAAGTACTAAGCCAACCTTTTGGCCATATACAGGTATTGCTAACAGAACAATAAACGATACGAGTAAAGAGTAGTATTTGCCTTTTGTCATAATTAGCTTACAACAGTCAAATTTACAGATTATTGCAACTCAACCAGCACTTTTGCAAAATAAGCAGGTGCACTTAATAACCTGGAGCCATACCAGGAGAAATATTCCCCATCAACCAACACTATTTTGGCTTCAGGACATATTTGCTGAAACTCCGCTATATGCTTAGCGGAGAAAGGGAAAGGCTCAGAAGAAAGTAATATTACATCCGGGTTAAACTTCTTTAGTTCGTCTTCACTAACCTCAGGATACCTTACGGCTTTTTCTTCAAGTAGATTCTTAAATCCACATTTAGCCATCATATCACTTATAAAGGTATCGTGCCCTACAACCATATAAGGTTGGCGCCAAATAAAATAGGCTGCACCCAATAACCCCTTTTTGTTCTGCTTCAATTTTTCAAACTCCTTTTGAATATCATTAATGAGAGCAGTCGCTTTATCTTGCCTATTGCTAATCTCTCCTATGCTGTTTATCATTCCGAATGCCTGATCGAGGTTATGAATATCACTCATCCAAACAGGATATTCCTGCATCAATTGTTTTATCTGGGCTTCTTCATTCTCTTCTTTATTCCCAATAATTAAATCGGGTTTAAGGGCTGCAATCTTTTCGAAATCTAGTTTCTTGGTTCCTCCAATGCGTTGCTTCGAATGGAACCATTCATCAGGATGGACACAGAACTTGGTTATACCCACTACTTCATCAGTAAGCCCTAATGAATATAACAATTCGGTTTGCGAAGGAACAAGAGATATTATTCGTTTCGGTGGCCATTCAATAGCTACATCAAGGCCCATCTGATCCTTGAAATTTCTTTTCATACTCTTATAGCCAATACGGTTACATCATCTATTTGTTCATGCTTACCTTTCCATGCATAATAGCTTGCTTTCATCTTGTCCCCAATTTCCACAACAGGTAAATTATTATTACTAATTACCCATTCCCGAAACCTTTTAGTTGTCATTTTTTTTCCGTTCTCGCCACCAAACTGGTCAGCGAAGCCATCGCTAAACAGGTAAATAGTGTCACCTGGTTGCACATCTATGTTATGCTCGGTAAATTGTTGATTGCCTTCTGTAAACCCGCCAATTGAAATTTTGTCAGCCTTTATTTCCATAAATGAGTTTTCAGCTGACAGAGCTCCGTTTTTCAATATCCATAAGGGCCTGTTAGCTCCGGCATATTTTAATTTATGTGTAACAGTATTAAAATGGCAAAGTATAATATCCATGCCGTCTCTTATGTTTTCATTGCCTGTTTGTCCGAAATTTATTTTTATTTCCCTGTTAACATTCTCCAGTATTTTACCCGGAGAGGAAGTCTTTTGTATCGCTTCATTTAATTTATTTATACAAATGCTGCTTACAAAAGCCCCTGGAACACCATGTCCCGTGCAATCTCCTATCGCAATTAGTACCTCAGAATCTGAAACAGGGTGCATCCAGTAAAAATCACCGCTCACAATATCCTTTGGCTGAAAGAAAAGAAAATTGTTTTTCAAATAGCCATTCAAAACAGTATGGGGCGTTAACAGCGAGTCTTGTATTCGTTTAGCATAGTTAATACTATCTGTAATCTCTTTATTCTTTTCTTCTATAGCACGTTTTTGTTCCGCTATTTTTTGACTGTATTCCAGGTTTTCTGATTTAAAGGCATACACCATAAATACAATCATACCAAAGGCGAATAGGTAATTGAATACCGTAAACTTTCTCACCTCTGTTGTATCTCCTCCATAAGTTCCCGTAAAATTATTTTGCAGGTAAAGGCACAAAAGAAAAACGGCCATGAAATAAATGCAATAACCAAATATGCTTTTTTTATCATCGAACATAAAGATGGCGATGACCGGGTACATGAATAAGTATATTTCAGTATGGGTTAGGGTGCCGTAGAAATAGTTAAGGCCAATAAAAAGTAGCATTGACGAATTGAATGATGTATGGCGCGCTAATGTGAAAAAGCCCATGTTAGTGAGCCATACTCCACCAAGCAGTATGAACATATCGGCACCAGTGAGATATGCTAACCAGTTGAGTTTTGTAATAAACGAAATAACAGAAAAGAATAGGCAGAAGAAAGCACCTGCTAGGCTACCGCCATTAAATAAACGCCTTTTTTGCCTGTCCTTAAAAGACAATATTGAGAATGACTGAGGATCAATTATGTTTTGAAGCAGGGTAGCCATTTTTCTTCTATGTAAAACTAAAAAGCTTTAATTCAGAACCCATACTCACTATTCTCCTCAGGCTAATTAGCAAAGAGCCTCTACTATATCCTGACGGGTAATAATGTGTACATCGCCCAAAGCATCTTTCACCAACACCGCATGATTTTG
>Ga0206844_10064_pt3 | contig 36319 bp, 29 predicted proteins | sample Alteio_BWOrgCont_22_FD_152907 | JGI IMG/M metagenome (GOLD analysis project Ga0206844, IMG submission 152907) | Enriched cells from forest soil in Barre Woods Harvard Forest LTER site, Petersham, Massachusetts, United States -... | ecosystem: Environmental > Terrestrial > Soil > Temperate forest >...
GCTATCGACAGGCGCTCCAGCTCAATTGGAAAATCAACGGCAAATTAATCGATACAGAAGGGTGCTAGTCTCATCCCGGCTGCAAGAACTGATGCGGCGATCAGGTCGTAAGAAAGGAGAATTCGAGCTTCAGAATTGCTATTTCCACACTTCAAAACTATTAATCACTCCACAGATTTCCAACTGAAGCTATAGACATCTGAATTTGATCCAAAGTAGATGTTTTCTCCATCCATGGCAATCCCAGACGTGATTTCGTTCGACGATGATATATGTGCTGTAACAGACAAAGTATTTTTGTCTAAGCGAAAAATACTATCACTGGTAAGGCCCCAGAGATTTCCATCCGGGCCCAGCGTAAGGGAATTGTCGAGCGGCGTAGATGATAGCGAGGTAGTAGCTAGCAATTCTCTATGATCGAGATCGTAGAGAAAGGCCGTTTGGTCAGCAATGCCCACAATCTCGCCGCTTGGTAGCGCCACGAGGTTGGCAATGCGCTTAGCGCCCTTGACCGGCGCGGTCATGTATGTGGGCGCGTCATTTGCGTCTAGCAAGACAAGCATCGATTGACTTGCGGTTGGGCTGGTCCCGGGGCCGCCACTAATACTTGTGCCGACGACCAATCTTTGGTTTACGCACGCTATGCTTGTAGTGCTCTGGTCTTGCAGAATTTTCAGATTGCTGACGGAATTTGTTTGCGGGTCCCACTTCGTCAACGGGCTGTTGAGCACACCATAGCCCGGTATAGAAGCAATGTAGACATTCCCATCTTCGGCAGCAATCATACCTATGGGTCGCCAGCCCTCATTTTCACCGGGATAAACGACCATCGTAGGATTGGGCTGTGGTCCTAAATTGGCGATACCGCGTGTAACATCGTAGGACATCAGAGGAGCGAGTGCCGAGTAAGCACCTATCAACAAGCGCCCATTCAGTGGAAGAAAAGAATAAGCTTCTCCATCTCCCAGCTGCCCAATATTTGAAAATCCATTAGCACCCTGTTTGAACAGATAGAATGGAAGGGCAGTACTTGCATAAAGCGCGTTGTCTGGACCCATCCCAATTCGGAAGACAGGGAGACCTTTCCCCCTATACGCATATGGGAGCGTTGACGATTGATTGGTGATGGGATTGTCCAGCTGAACCGTTCCCCCGGAAATCGAAATAATTGTTCCATCCGCAAATACATTGTTGGGTGATTGCACAGGGTCAGAATTTTCGGGTGTCGCTGTCCATCCTTTCAGTCCAAACCATTGATTTCCAACCCTCCCGTGAATCTTGCCTGCGCTATCTGTCACCAATTGTCCGAAGCCTGCGGTTAGATAAGCGGTAGGAATTATTTCTCGATGCTGGCCTGTAGCAATTTCGTAAGCAGCGATGTTGCTAGTATTCGACCCAATTCCAATATAGATAAAGCCATATTGGTCGGCGGCACAAGTTCGTGCATACTCTTCGGAGTCATCCATTCTTCCCAGATCCTCTAGAGCCAATGTCTTCGGATCATACCGGACTAATTTTGCAGAAGGGTAAGTACAGCCATATATCTTGCCATCACTGCCATTCGTAAGTTCCCAAATATATTGCTCCGATGAAGCAGGAACTCCTAAGTCATCAAGTTGGTCTGTATTTGTATTGAGGCGTAACATGTGCGCATGAGGTACTGTCCCGAAGTACATGTTGCCATCCACCCCAACGAGTGTCCCATACCCGGCAAATTCGCTGGCCACAGGCGTCGGAAACACACTGACTTTTCCCGTGGAATCAACGCCGACAATGTCAAGCCCTGCAGATGGGTCGTATATGTAGGAGATATAGTATCGCTGCTTACCATTTGGAGCCGGACCCACAGCGGAGCTAGATGCAGAGCCGATCCCGCTGAGCTTCCCAATCAAACTAAAGTTACCTTGTTGACTTCCAGGCGGTATGGAGGGTCCTAAAGCAACACCACAACCAAGACAAGCATTCAATGCTAGGACAGCAACTACACTGACGACAATTCGATTGGGCCTCAGCGTTCCTATAAAGCGAAGGGAATCCAAATGTACATCTTTTGCAGGCGCGTGGCCGTAACACAGAGCCACATTCGCGCGCTTACAGCTTTGCAGTAAGCGCGCGAATGTGGCCAGCGATAATTCTGAAGCGAGCGTATTCGAATATCTAATGGTGTCCTTCCCTTCTCGCATACTGAAGGTCCGAAACACCAACGGGGCGCAAACACCTCGAGCGCCTGGATGATATACACATCCGATTCGGGATATCTTCAACTGCGACTCAGTGACACCCCATTTATCGGTCGATTTAGCTAAAAAATTAGTGAGATATAGATTTTCCGGAGGCAGCTTGAGTTGGGCCTTCTACGTGACGTCGGCTCATATGTGGGCTTGGATTAGGCCAGAAACTTGCATTGAGTAGGGGGGATGGACATAGAATCTGGTGTGCGACTAAAAGCACGCTGGGATTAATCAGTCATTCATTTTCCCGAACTGAAGCGACGGCCGTAGCGAACCATGTGCGTAGTGATTGCGACTCAGGCGAACCGGATTCTATGGTCGATCAGAAACTGTCTGCCCGAATACCTAGTTCCTTGTATCTTTGAGCCTAGATTGCATCATGGAATCGGGAAACATCGATGTTAGGGGCGAGCAGCGGAGCTCGGCGACATCGAAGCTCTACGAACAGTCGTGGTGTTCCTGGCTAGCGGTTTCTGTGCCTGCCAGGAATGGATCCGTGCTGCCGGGAGCGGCTAATCGTGAAAAAACGGAAAAGCGTATGTAGACAAGACAATTCCCTCCAAGTAAAGATCTGAGCCCTTTTCACTGATTGGGAGTTCTTGTCCTAGTGAGATTTTCATACACTTGGCATACCTCGGGATATCCTAAAGAGCAACCGCCGACTCGGGGCCTTACCATGCGAACCGGTCCCGCGCTTTCCTAAATGAAGAGGGAGCAGACAACCCGAGATCCGGAAATGTGATCTAATCATTCGGCTCAATCGGTCATTTCGCATGAAAATCCATTTCGGTCGTAATTCTGACATGCTGTAGCCAAATGAAACCGCGAAAATTCTATGAGAGAAGGGGATTCCCTACCGGCTCCACATTTTGTCCAGCAGAGACTACATGACAAGGGCACATACTTTCACATAATATGTTGCAGCGAGCAAATTAAGGATTTTTTAATCTTCCTAGCGAACAAGATAACGTCCGAAACAGGTTCGATGAGTCGTCAACAACTGTCTCGAGATGGCGTTTTGAATCATGAGTTGAAAGTAATCTGATCAGGATTTTCTTATTAACTTGTTCAGTCGTGGGGAAACACCGGCTTATAAAAAGGAATGATGTGCATCTGAGACGAAACCATCAATATCTAGGCACTGTGGCCTTGATGCTGGTTTTTAGATGTAAGAATTTTCCTGTAGAGTGTTTTTCCGAAACCGCTTCATCTGGTCTAGCGCTCCCCCCTGCTGATCACGTTCCATGCAAATGGTTCGCGGGTGGGTTAATTCGAAGCGAGTGATTGCAATGACATCTTTCGGGTTTCGTGGGCTCAGTTTTAATGATAACTACTTGATTATTTTGAGAAAAATCAAGCATCTTTCTACCAAAGTTCCGCCCTGGCTTTTGCATAGAAACGTGCAAATGCTGTTGGACAGTATGGTAGCTGCAACTTCCCTTTGGATTGCCTACTTACTGCGTTTTGATTTTTCCATCCCTTCAAACCAGCAACGAGGGATGGCAGGATGGTTGATTGTCATAGCTGTGGCTCGTCCCGCCACAATCCTCCTTACAGATGGTTACAAAGCCACCTGGCGTTTCTTCGCATTTCGTGACGCGATACGCTTGGCAGCGCGCTCTGTACCGGTTTCAATTTGTCTGTTGTTGTTCAGAGCGGCGGTTCACAATGGCGTGGCAATTCCGTTTTCTGTGCTTCTGATGGAATTACTGTTGTTTCTGTGCCTGGCGAGCGCACTTCGCACCGCCAGACGATATGAACATGAATTCAAGAACCGTGTTGGAAGTGGCCCTAATACGCTCATCGTTGGAAGTGAGGCCACTTTGGCCGGTGCTGTACGGCATCTCCGGGCCTCCGGCAATACAAATATTCTGGGGTTGGTGACGGAAAACGAGCGCCTTGTGGGGCTCAGAATCGATGGAGTTTTAGTTCGCGGACATATCACTGCTTTGCCGAATCTTTTGGCAGCACATCCCATCGAGTTAGTAATTATCGCAGGTGCGGACATCGAGAGTGCGGAAGAGGTCATGCGCGTAACTGCTCAGTTCGGGTTACAAATGCGGCTTCTTCCGTCATGCGTCGACCTGGTTAAAGGAAAAGTGCAAGTGAGGCGCATCGTCAGCATCGATCAGATTTTGCAGGTTCGCCAACGAAAATCGAGCAGTGCGGCGCACCCGGCAGTCATGGAATGCTTCACCGGTCGCGTGGTCCTGATTACCGGAGCCGGAGGCTCGATTGGCTCGGAGTTGGTAAGACAAGTGGCCGACTTGCCGGTTGACAAGCTAATCGTGCTGGACAGGGACGAGAATTCTATTTTCGAATTGATGAACCAGCTGAAAGGCGATGGTAAAGACCGTGCGGTCGTTCCGGTTGTCGGGGATATTCGCGATCGTCATGCAATTCGCCATCTTTTCTCCAAATTCAGGCCCGATGTCATATTGCACGCTGCTGCCTACAAGCATGTACCAGTCATGGAAGAGAATTGCTGCGAGGCCATCCTGAACAATGTTTGCGGGACTCGAGAACTGGCGGATGCGGCAATCGACTTCGGGGCCGAAAAACTGGTGATGATCTCGACGGATAAGGCAGTACATCCCTCCAGCGTCATGGGCGCGTCAAAGCGCACGGCTGAAATGCTGATTCAGCAACGCGCCACCGAAGCCATGCAGCGGCACCACAACACGCAATTCGCGTGTGTACGATTCGGCAATGTGCTCGGAAGCCGGGGTAGCGTGGTTCCAATATTCCTGCGCCAAATCGCGGCTGGCGGGCCTGTAACGATTACGCACAAGGAAATGACCCGTTACTTCATGACTATCCCGCAGGCCGTGCAGCTCGTGCTGCAGGCGGCCACTCTGGCCTCGACGGGAGATGTCTATATGCTTGAGATGGGCGACCCGGTGAAAATTATCGAGTTCGCAAAAGAAATCATAGAAATGTCTGGATTGACTCCGGGAAAAGATATAGAGATCAAGGTGGTAGGGATGCGTCCTGGAGAAAAGCTTCATGAGCAGCTCTGGAATGAAGACGCGGATGTTGGCCCGACCAGCTTTCCGCATGTTTTCCGGGTCAAAGCATCTCGAGTCCCAAGCAATTTTTCCGTGCTTTTACAGGAGCTGGAAAAAGCAAGTAGAGAGAGAGAAAGTAACGAAGCTATTCAGGATTTATTGCGTGAAATGCCTATTACCTATCGAGCAACGTCGAACCGTGACATGGTTAACCTTATGACTTCATGACCGTGCAAGACATGCCGATATGCTTCCTGGCTATGTAAGAACAGGAGAGCAGACAATGGCCGCTCGCAATGAGAACCATGCAGACTTTGCGCGTGTATTGACATCGGGACTAAGGGAAACAGAGGCAATCCTGGTCGATCTTGTCGGGATGGACAGGCTGAATGAATTCGACTTAGGCGCGGTTAAAGCTGTCTTCGACGAGGCTCAAGGATGGAATCCATATGCGCAATATCTCCTGGGCGAGTTATGTACGCGTGGGGGGTATGCCTCATTGGCAGAGATGTGGTTCATGCTCGCCGGTATGGCCGGACATGGCGCCAAGTGGGATTAGCCGGGGGCAGGATAGACGGGCACTTAAACAGATAGCACGCCATTTAATGTGTCATGAACACTTGCAGCAACGCCATAACATCGTGTTCGATCGAGGACAGAGACGTGTTCGATCGTTTCCAGCATGCTTACTTCAGCCATGCCGCCAGACTTGCTATTCATGCTTGTCAAAAAAAATTTCCGCTGCAAATGCTGAACGATCATTATGCAACGATTACAGATACATATCGTTGCCTCGCTACAGAGCAATAATTTAGGATTCATACTTGGATTAGAGAATAGTGTTGCCGTTGCGAGAAATAACCACAGGATGTAAGGGAGTCGGCAGGGTGCCCCATCAATGAGAGTGTCCAAATTCTGCACATATGTAGTACTGCTCAGTATTTTGGGGATTGTTGCGCGCCACAGTTGCGCGCAGGGTGTTTCGGCAAATAACGTGCAGGATCCGATGACGTCCGACCAAAGCGCCATCGTCATCGGAGCTGGAGACCTTCTCGACCTGAGCGTTTTTGATGTGCCGGAATTGATATTAAAGGTTCGCGTTGACTCAAACGGCATGGTCAGTCTTCCATTGATTGGGGATCTAAAGCTTGCTGGAATGACAGTCCGCGACGCCCAGCTCCTGATTGCAAACAAGCTGATCGAGCTGGAGATGGTGAAGAAGCCAGAAGTATCGCTGCTCATAGTTGAGTTCGCGACCCAGGGAACGACTGTTTCCGGAGAAGTGACTACGCCGGGAATCTATCCATTGATGGGTCCGCATCGACTCTACGATGCAATCTCCGCGGCGGGGGGGCTGACCTTGAAAGCCGGTCGTACAGTAACCATCCTGCATGCGGGCCAGAAGGAGCATCCGGAGATCATCACCCTTCCTGAAGGTGCATCTTTTGAGCAGGAGAATGTGACGATCTACCCGGGTGACACGATCATTATTTCCAAGACAGGTGTAGTTTACGTAGTAGGAGAGGTGGCCAAGCCAGGTGCGTTTCTACTGGAGAACAACACTAATATGTCTTTTCTGAAAGCAATTGCGCTGGCCCAGGGCACAACGAAGCTGGCTTCGCTGAAACATACTCTTGTTCTCAGAAGGACCGATAGCGGGACGTTGGTGTATGAGTTGCAGTTGAACAAGATGTACAGAGGCGAGGCTCCAGATTTGCAATTACGCGCTGAAGATATCGTGTTTGTCCCAACAAGTAACGTAAAAAACTATGGAGCGATCGGTCTACAGGGCGCTATTTCGGCTGCCGTCGCCTCTATATATGTTCTCCGATAGCAACAAGTGGAATTGCGCGGGGCGGGAGAGGAATGTCCGTGAGTTTTTTGACCGAAAGCAGGTCTGAGGGCCGGGGTGCGGTGACGCCAATCAACAGTGCAATGAGCGGACCGCCGCGAACTCCAGCCGGCTCTGGAGAAATTAACCTTAGCGATCTGGTTCGCATACTGCGCCGTCGCGTCCGGCTCATCGTTGCTGCTCTTATTGTTGTTCTGGTCCTTGGGGCGCTGTATTGCGTGGTAAAGATCCGTCGATATGAAGCTATGTCCGACTTGGCCATATACCCCGAAGGATCTGATGCCCTGGACATGGGTGACATCACAGCCAGCATCGGGGGCGGTGGGCTCGACTTCGACGAAAAGCTAGAGACCCAGGTCCGAATCCTCAAGAGCAACAGTATGGCCTGGAGCGTCATCAGCGAGCTGCGGCTTGACAAGGAACCTACATTTGCCGGCCACCGCAAGCTTATTTTTTTCGGTCCGTATGTGTTGCCGGATGCGCCAGAGCAGATCGAAAAAACAGACCCCGAACGTAAGAATCTGTTACTGAAAAAGTTCAGTAAATCGCTGACGGTACAAAGTATCCCCAGAACGCAAGCCGTCGAAATTACCTTTCGCGACGCAAATCCTGCGCTCGCACGCGCGATTGTCAATCATCTGTCGAGTGCCTATGCACAGCGTAATTTCGTGACACGCTTCAATGACACGATGAAAGCTTCGGATTGGTTATCGGGCCAACTCGATCAACTTAAATCGAGGGTCGAGGAATCACAATCCAAGCTTGCTCAGTTTCAAAAGCAGACGGGCATCTTCGGAACCGATGAGAACGACAACCTGGTTCTCTCCAAGCTGAGCGATCTCAGCAAGGAGCTTACGGATGCTGAGGCTGACCGGATCGTAAAAGAGGCGAAGTACAGGGTGGCGCAATCCGGCAACCCTGAATTAATTGGTACGATCGTTCCTGACAGCGTTCTTCCGGTTCTGCGGGGGCAGGAAGCTGATTTGAAAAACCAGCTTGCGCAGGCAAACACGGAGTTTGGCCCACACTATCCGAAAGTTGTCCAAATGCAGAACCAGGTGGCGCAACTGGACAAGTCCCTGCACAAGGAAATTGCTGATATTCAGGAACGTTTTCGCGGAGACTATGAAACATCGGCTGCTGCGGAAAGGCAGTTGCAAGCCTCTTTTGACCAGCAAAAACAGAAAGCCTACGACATGAGCGAAGGGCTTAGCCAGTATGGCATTCTGAAGCGCGAGGTGGAATCTGGCAGTGACCTCTACGAAGACCTGTTGAAGAAGTTGAAAGAAGCCGGCGTGGTTGCCAGTTTAAAGGCGGCCACGATTGACGTCATCGATCCTGCCCTCCTGCCGACGAAGCCGGTAGAACCTAACATTCCCTTGGCAATGGCATTGAGTATTATTCTTGGGCTTGGTTCTGGTGTAGGGCTGGCCTTCCTAGCTGAGAATCTGGACAATACGATCCGCAGCACTGAAGATATCGAATCTCTGACAGCCATTCCTCTTTTTGGATCGGTTCCCCACTTTAAATTGAATCAGGGTTCCCAGACCAAGAACCCTGACTCGATACGAAAGTCCTCAACAGAGGCTACGACCGTCGTGCCGATGGTCCTGCTGCGCCCAAATTCGCAGATTTCGGAAGCGTTCCGTTCACTACGAACAGCGCTTCTACTTACGTCGGCCAGAATGCCGCCAAAGGCAGTCTTAATCACCAGCGCCCTACCTGGAGATGGGAAAACGACGGTCACGATGAATCTTGCCGCAGTGCTGGCCCAACAGGGAGCGCGAGTGCTGTTGGTTGATGCTGATCTACGACGTGGCTTAATAGCAGAGCGTTTGAATATAGACCGAAATTTTGGATTGAGCGGTGCTCTAGCAGGAGCTGGTGCATGGCGCGATGCCATCGAAACCATACCAGAAGCTCCAAACTTATTCATTCTTCAAGCTGGGCTCCGTCCTCCGAATTCGGCGGATTTGCTCGGGTCCACTAAAATGCATGACCTACTCGAGGACTGGCGGGCCGAGTACGATCACGTGATCATCGACAGCTCTCCGTGTCTGGCTATTACCGATGCTGTACTTGTGGCGCAAAAGACCGACACCGTTATTCTGGTTACGAGAATTGCCCATACCCCGCGTGCCAGCTTGCGACGTGTCAGCGAACTGCTTCAGTCCAGCAACGTTCACGTTGCCGGCGTCGTCATCAACGATGTCGGTATATCTGACGACTATTATGGCTACGCGTATTCAAAATATGCCGGCTACTATACAGAAGATGGGACCTAATTAGCGCTGTTTACCCGCGGGCTACGCTAGGTGGGTTGTCATATCACTTCACGATACTGTCCGAATCCGTTTCGCCTGCGTCGTACTCGACTATTCTGTGCGTTGCGGATTCGTGGGATTTACTAGCTACCAGCGATCTTCGACTCAGTATGGAAAATAAAAGACAGGCGATCACACACTGGGTAGTTCACTTCGAGGGATTAAAGAGGTGGTAGGCATGCTGAAATTGGCTTTGGTAGTCGGTGCACGTCCGAATTTCATGAAAATCGCCCCGATTCTTTCGGAGTTGAATCGATATCCTGAAGAGTTTGAGCCGTTCCTGGTACATACAGGACAACACTATGACACGAAAATGTCGGGCGTGTTCTTTGACGATCTGGGACTTCCCACTCCGGATGTTTTCCTCGGAGTGGGGTCAGGCTCGCATGCTGTCCAGACGGCCCAAACCATGATTGCGTTTGAGAAGGTATTGCTTGAGCATCGTCCCGATTGGATCGTTGTGGTGGGTGACGTGAACTCTACAATTGCATGCGCGCTGGATGCAGTGAAACTTGGGATCAAAGTCGCGCACGTGGAGGCAGGACTTCGCAGCCGCGACCGTTTTATGCCCGAGGAGATCAATCGTATCTTAACCGATAGCATCTCAGACCTCCTGTTTACATCATCTCGAGATGGTGACGCCAACTTGCTGGCTGAAGGAATTACCCAAGAAAAGATTTGTTTTGTAGGGAATGTGATGATTGATTCGTTGCGGAGATTTGACAACTATGCCTCCCAGACAAATGCTCTGGACGCAATAGGGGTCAGCGTCGCCGAATATGGATTAGTTACGCTGCATCGGCCATCCAATGTCGATCACCCGCAACAATTGGCATCGATCCTGAATACGTTTGAAAGAGTCCAGAAAAGAGTGTGCCTTGTGTTTCCCGTTCACCCTCGCACCCGGAAGATGATGATCGATTTCGAGTTGATGGAGCGCGTCGACCGTATGACTGGATTGATGTTGGTAGATCCGGTTGGATATAAAGATTTTCTTCAGCTCGAACGTAATTCTCTGATGGTCCTGACAGACTCAGGCGGTATTCAGGAGGAGACTACGGTTTTTGGAGTTCCATGCCTGACACTACGAGAGAATACCGAGCGGCCAGTGACAGTCGAAGTTGGTACAAATACCCTGGTAGGCCTCGACGAGGAAAGAATCGTTGCGGAGGCTCTCCATATTGCCAATGGACATGGGAAAAAGGGCCAGATTCCCGAAGGCTGGGATGGCCGCGCCGCCGAACGAATCGTACAGGTGTTTCGTAACCTCTCACGATCGCCGAATTGCCAACAACTTACCGCGGCCAGAGGGTAACCTTAGCGTAAGGCCACCTCATCAGGAGAGTCTTTGTTGCCCACCGAGAGCCAAAGAGAAGTTAGGTTCAAGCAGCTCGATGGATTGCGCGGCTTGGCTGCGCTTGCGGTGTTTTTCTTCCATGCAATCATGATGCTGCCCCCGAATAGTCCGGCTTTGGCTGTATTGACAAAGCCTTTTCTACGGCCATTCTGGGACGGACCAAGCGCAGTAATGTTGTTCTTTGTGCTCAGCGGATACGTATTGACATTGCCCTACACTGATCCGAAGCCACGAAGGATTGATGCGATACCGTTTATTATCCGGCGGATCACTCGGCTCTATCCAGCCTACTGGGTCGTGCTTTCAATTGCCCTAGCACTAAAATCCTTCGTGTTTTCTCCCCAGGGTCTTCAGGGATTAAGTGAATGGGTAAACTCCCATTGGCAACTCGAGATCACTTGGTCATCACTTATAAAGCATTTCACCATGATTTCGCCATACCTTAATTCTTATGAAATTGACCCGGTCATCTGGAGCCTCATAATTGAAATGAAGGTTTCACTGATTTTCCCAGCTATATTGTTATTAGTCCAAAGAACGAGGCGAGTTCGGCACGCACTCCTTGCTCTGGGACTTACAATTGTTTTAAGTGCACTAATTCATGGCCCTCTCGATAAGGGCTCGCAGTGGCTCCATGTTGTTACTATGCTGCCAGTCTTCTGTCTTGGCAGTTATCTCGCCAAATATCGGGACGCACTTCTTCATTTTCTGAGAAAATCGGCATTGATCCGGGCTGCATTAGGGAGTGTAGGCCTTATACTCTACGGCTCAGCGTGGTTTCTTCCCTTCCTGAATCGAGGGGTTTCTCGTTTGGGGACAGCCATCGGCTCTAGCATCATCGTAATGCTCTTCCTGGCAAGCATCTCGCTCGAAAAACTCGGCACGTCCCGGCCTGTTGTGTTTCTAGGGAATATTTCCTATAGCTTTTATTTGATTCATCTTCCAATACTGCTGACATTAACCTCAGTTCTGTATCCACTGACAGGCTCTGTGCTACTTTCAACTGTCGTGAGCTTGGCTTGCAGTTTGCCTGCTGCCTGGGCTGTTTTCGTCACGGTCGAAATTCGCGGGCAAAACTGGGGTAAAGGCATAGCAAGGTCTTTCGATAGGAGGCTATCAGCGTCGGCAGTAAGATCTGCAAGCTAATCCACTCAAACCAGTTGTAGATACCTGAAATACACCATGCGAACTGCGATAGTCTATAACCTTTGATAAACGAGAATCTTGGCATGAGAATAGTGTTGTTAGTCGAGGTATTTTCACCGCAGATGGGATATCTGGAGAATATATTGCCTAGATATCTGTCACGTCTAGGTGCAGATGTGCACCTCATCACCACTGAACTGCAACCCTACTACTACATGCGAGATGTCAAAAAGACCTATGAGGATTTCAACGGGGACTCGCCGGCACTCAAGCCGGGTACGATCGAGCGACTCGACGGGTTCACCTTGCATGTACTGGAGCACCGCAAGACGTTGGGGTATGTCCGGATGTTAGGGCTTAGAAATAAGCTTCGGGACATTCGTCCGGATATAGTGCAAACTGAGGCTGCCATTGGCTGGTTGCCTCTTGATGCCGCGATATTGAAGCTGCAACTCGGCTACAAGCTGTTTACGGGGAGTCACTACCATGCTTCGGTGTTCCCATTGGCCAACCGGCAACACCATCTCTGGGATCCGGAACGTTTGCGTGTCATCATGACGCGCTCTTTGCCGGGCCGTGCCGTTAGTCTTGTCGCAACCAGGTGTTTCCCCACTTCAGACGATTGCGCCGATGTAGCAGTACGATTTTTTGGAGTGCAGAGGGGCAAGATTGAGGTTTGCCCGCTTGGAGTTGATCTGGATCTATTTCGGCCCATACAGAATGAAGGCGATGAGCGCGAGCGCCGAGAATTGCGCGCCCAACTCGGCTTTGCAGATCAAGAAATCGTTTGTATCTATACGGGGCGCTTTTCTCAGGCAAAGAACCCGTTGCTACTGGCGAAAGCGATTGATCAACTGGCGGCGAGTGGTGAACCCTATCGAGGACTGTTTATAGGCAATGGATCTCAGGGTGATGCAATCCGGCAACAACGCAATTGCTGTGTGCACCCATTTGTAAACTTCCGCGAACTTCCGCGGTTCTTCCGTGCCGCGGATATCGGCGTGTGGCCTACGCAGGAATCCATGTCCATGCTCGACGCCGCTGCTAGTGGATTGCCAATCGTCGTCAATGATACGGTGAATGCTAAAGAACGAATCGAAGGGAACGGCCTCTCCTATCGACTCAACGATTGCGAGGATCTTGTCAGGATACTTACCTCACTTCGTACACCAGAGAGGCGGCATGAACTTGGTCAGTGCGGTGCGGAAAAGATTCAACGGCAATTCGGCTGGGACTCGATTGCAAAGTTCCGCCTTCGCGGATATGAAGCTGCAATGAACGGTAAGACTCAACAATGAAGATGGTCTTAGTTGATGGAGGTTTCTCCGGTTCGAGTAGCATCTTGAAACCTGTCAACTGGGTTGGGATAAGGCGCTGACTTCTCCTGCACCGCTGAACTGACAGTCGCGCTTTCATAAGCAGGGCCCGCGCCAGTGATGGAAAATATGCAAGAGGCACTCCGGCAACTCTTAAATCGGTGGCTTCCGCGTGGCGGTTTCGCGAGAAGCGTCTCAATTCTCGTCTCCGGCACTGCGTTGGCTCAGGTGATCGCTACTGCTGCGTCTCCTATCCTGACACGCATTTATAAGCCCGCTGATTTTGGCGCATTACAAGTATTTAACTCTTTGGTGCTACTAATTGTGATTGCTGCCAGCGGCCGATACGAGTTAGCAATTCTTCTGCCCGAGGATGAACAGAGCTCCATTGACATTCTTGGTCTGGCAATTCTCTGCGTTTTTCTCACGACAATGATAACTGTGGCAATCGTAATTATTTGCCATTTCCACTGGATGCTGCCCGCGAGCATGTCTGTTCTCAGAGGATATCTTTGGCTTCTCCCCCTCAGCGTGTTGGGTGGAGGCTTATACCAGGCGTTGAGCTATTGGGCGATGCGGCAAAACGATTATTCGCAGATTGCCAAATCGAAGTTTACTCAGGCAGGATCCCAGGTCGCAACCCAGCTCGGTGTCGGTTTTGTAGCTCACGGCCCGCTAGGCCTGCTCGTGGGCGATAGTATCGGACGCATGGCGGGAAGTGGTCGATTTTTTCGCGATCTCTGGCGGAGCTCTTCAGACTCCCTCTACGCCATTCGTTTCTCGCGGATGATAAAACTTGCGCGACGATACCGTGATTATCCGCTGATTTCAATGTGGGGAGCGCTCATCAATCTGTCGGGACTGGCGCTGCCGTCATTGTTTCTGGCTGAATACTTCGGCGCGCAGGGCACAGGATGGTTTGCGTTAGTCTACCGTGTCTTGGGCGTTCCTTCCGCGTTGATCGGGCTAAGTATCTCACAGGTCTATGCGTCAGAAGCAGCAAAGTTGTCGAGATCGAATCCCAACCGCCTCATGTACATATTTCTCAAGACAACCCGTCGCATGATCTATCTTGGGCTGGCGCCGTGCATTGTGTTCATGATCATCTCTCCTTGGGCTTTTCAACTCATCTTTGGCCAGCCTTGGCGTGAGGCCGGCGTGTATGCTCGATATTTGACATTGATGTTTTTTACGGGCTTTATTAATTCTCCGGTGCAATGGACTCTAGTTATTCTTGAACGTCAGCGCGCGCAGTTCACCTGGGACATTTCCAAACTAGCGATAACTATTTTTACAATGACCGTACCCCATTACATGGGCTACGGTCCGCGAGTCGTATTACTATCCTTTGGCTCTGCAATGACAGTGATGTATGTGATTCATTGGACTCAATCGTATTTTGCGATTGGACACCGTGTGAAACTCGCCGAGCTAGAGTTGACAAAGGCAAAACCTGCATGAAACAGATCGAGCGACTGGAACATGATTCTTCGATCAATTAAGGCTAACTAAGATGTTTTCTCAATCAATTCCGAATACTGCAGGCGCGGCAAGGAAAATTACCCTGCTCTCAATCCTGCAAATCAGCCTACCTCTAACCGTTCTGGTTTATTGTGCCGGGTTCCACTATTCGTATGTGAATTGGGTTTCTCCTGTATGGGCCTATGAAGGCTTGACTTATGCTTCGCCGCCTCCAGTCTTACTGGTACTCGCCTATGCGCTTGCGGCACTACTAGCTGTCGTTTCACCTCCAAAGCTTTTGAAACCAAGCCACGCCGCCTATTGGATTTTGCTGTTTATCGTCTATGTTCCTGGCATCTTCGTGCCGCTATTTCTCCGACTGGTTGGTGAGCCGGGACTCTTAGCTCTTCAACTAGGCTTAACAGGGGGAATGCTGATAATCGCATTTTCCTCCCGGCTTCCATCCTTAAATTTTCCTCGTTACCCTCTCGACTCTGGGTTGTTCTGGGGAATCTTCCTCGCAATCTATCTGATCGGCAATGCAATGATGATTGTCGTCTACCGCAACTATATACACTTTGCGTCACTTGAGACCATGTATTCAGTAAGGCATGAGTCCGGCAAAGTCCTTGTTCAAAACCCGATAACTGGGTACATTTCGCAACTTTTGGCGAACGTCCTGAACCCTCTCCTCATGGTCTACGGGTTTGCTAAACGTAAAAAAAAACTGGCACTTCTCGGCTTCGCGGGTCAATTGCTCTTGTACGGCATTTTTGCAAATAAGTTGACCCTCCTATCTCCCATCGTGATTGCTGGCCTTTACTACACAGTAAAAAATGACCGGGGCGGCTGGATTCCCAAAATGAGTCTTTTTCTGGCGGGCGTCTTCTTCAGCCTGACGACTTTGGTAATAGGAGTTGGGTCAGGGATTCTCTTTAATCTTGCTACAGTTGCCATTGTGCGCAACTTTGCCATCCCGGGTATGCTGGTCGGACAATATCAATATTTCTTTGAGAACGAGCCACACACTTATCTTGGTACTGTCACCGGGATAAGCCTCATTGTTCCCGATGCATACACGCTGCCTGTGGGCGTTGAGGTAAGCGCCTTTTATGGAGCCAAGGACGATAGTGAACGCGGTAGGGCTAACGGGAACGCAAGTCTATTCGCAACGGATGGCATTGCCGCGTTCGGTCTATGGGGAATTCCGATCGCGGGTGCTATGTGTGCAATTGTGCTTTGGGTCTTGGATGGTTGTGCGAAAAACTACGCGATCGAGTTTTCTGTAGCGGCGAACACGATGGTTATATATTCATTCGCAAATGTCTCGCTCTTTACAACATTATTGGGCAATGGCTTGATCGTCTGGATGCTCTTATTTGTCTTCATGCCGCGCTCTTTCTCGGATCCAGCGCTCGTACGAAGGGTATAGCACCGCACGCCAGAGGGACTGACTCGAAAAGAAGCATTCAGTTGCTCTCTTGTAAGAATGGAAGTTGAGTTCTAAGCATTTTCTTTGTTCCGATCGAGGCGATATCTCACATCTTGTAACGGTAAATTGTGGTGCCAGAGATAAAATAAACTTCTCCATCGCGCAGCGCAAAACCGCCATTAATCTTTACGGGTGGCTTTGCAACTAATTCCACACTGTTGTGTTTAGTATCAACTGCGAAGATCCCCTCTTCCGCCAAGCCCCAGATCCTTCCGTCGTTTCCCAGTGCCACGCTATTGTAGATCGGTTTGGAAAATGGAAGTTTCTGTCTACTGATTATCTTTCGGTTGTTTGGATCAAATACGAAAAGCGTATCAGCAGCGATACCGTAAACCTGATCGTTCGGCGCTGTGATGAGGTCGGTAATGTTTTGGGCCCCGGGAACTGGTGCCACATCAAACACTTTGGTTCGAGTTTTCGGATCCCAGAGAAAGAGCAGCGCTTCTTTTTGTGTGGCATGGCTGCCTTCACCACCGGTTATCGAGGTCCCACCAAGGATAAAATTATGCCAGACGGCAAGCGAAACGATACTCTGGCTCTCAACAATATCGTTAAATTGTTGTACCAAACCATCTACGCCATTCCACTCGAGAAGAGGCGCTTTCAGTAGGCCATAGCCGGCCACGCTGCCAATATAGACGTTGCCGTCAGGTCCGTTGATCATGGCCATCGGACGCCATGAAGAATTATCTCCGTTGAATGGAACCAGGAGTGGATTGCCAGCCTTCGCCGCGGGAAGAAAAGAGGCCTCGGGAGCATAAGACATCAAAGTAGTAAGGCCAGCATAGGCTGCCATCAAAAGCCTCTTATCATGACTTAGGAATGAATACACCTCTCCATTGCCGAGACCGCCTATCTCTGCCAAGCGATGGTTGCGGATATCGGCCTTAACGAGATCAATAGGCACAGCAGTACTGCCATAGAGAAGGCCATCTGGGCCAAAGCTGATTCTCATCAGTTGCATTTCCTGCCCCTGATAGGAAATTTTTCTGTTAACCTTCTCGTGGGTCTTTGGATCTGTAACTGTGAGTACAAGACTTCCCATGTTTTCAGAAAGAGCAAGAATACGTCCGTCGCGGAGTGTACTTGTTGTTGCCGGGGCAACAGTATGACCCTGTTTCAGTTCGGTGGCTGTCCACCCATTCAAGAGAAATTGACGCGCCCCAACCGCTCCATAAATATTTCCGTCTTGGCCACGATAGACTTGGGCGAGCGCAGGTACCTGCGCGTCGGTCGGCAGAATTTCGCGATGCTCGCCGGTGCGGATGTTATACGCTGCTATATTGGCCTTGCTGGAACCTATCCCAATGTAGATAAACCCATCACTGCTTCCTACAAGGGATCGAGCATATTCTTCAGTAGGATCCAATCTTCCCAGGTCCTCCATCCGTCCCGTACCTGGATCGTAGCGGACAAGTTTGCAACGAGGAAAAGTGGCTCCATACAGCCGGTTGTCCGACCCGAACGTCACATCCCATATGTAGGTTTCTGCGTTAGTCGGGCGGCCCCGGTCGATGAGTTGCCGTTGCTTCGTATCCAACTCCAAGAGATGGCCGGTGGGCGCTGTGCCAAGAAAAACATTGCCCTTGGGCCCAACCGCAAAACTCCAGGCGGCAATCTCACCAGTTATAGGACTGTGAAAGACCTCAGTGTTCCCCGTGTCAGGGTCGATAGACAAAACATCAAAACTCCCGGCTCCGTAGCTATAGCTTGCGTAAAATCGCTCGCTGCCCGGGGCTTTCCCCGGCGCGACTATAGTGGCGAGCTGGCGACCTATACCACGGTAGGCTCCAACTGTTTCAAAGGTGCCTGTTCGCTGCTGCGCATAGGCGAAATTGATGAAAAGGATCAGTGCGATGTATCTCAAAACAGCCATCTGTGAATCCCTATAGAGCAATTTTAGTACAACCGCAATCGTGCTGCTTTCATGAAACGTAACTGGAGTTAAAAACACAGGAGTGAAAATTGCTTGATAATCTCAAGAGTCGGGTTTCGCATCGCCTTGCGCGGAGGAAATATGCGCCTGTGATTGAAATTCAGAGATCCACAGAACTGCTTAGACTTGGAAGCTCTTTTGGTGGGTGGACATTTGAGCCATCTGCTGATCTTCAACGTTCGGTAATCGTGAGCTGCGGCCTAGGCGAAGATGCAAGCTTTGATATTGAATTTGCTTCCAGATTTTGTGCGAAAGTCATCATCATCGATCCAACCCCACGTGCGATTCGTCATTTCGAAGCGATCCAAGAACGGGTTGGTCAACCAGCAGTCCGAAGCTATGTAAAGCAGGGCCAACAACCTGTAGATGCCTACGACCTCCGCAAAATCACCAACGAGTCATTGATTCTCGAGCGCTCTGCACTTTGGATAGAAAATGCAAAGCTTAAATTTTTCGCCCCTTCCAATCCTGGTCATGTCAGCTATTCGGTTGTCAACTATCAAAATAATTACTCTCAAGAAACACCGCATATCGAAGTGGCATCCATCACGCTCGAAGCGTTGTTTGCAAAATATCACCTGCATGGGATACCCCTGATTAAGTTCGATATAGAAGGCGCGGAAATACAGGTCATTCGATACATGTTGGAGAAAGCGATACATCCTCGCCAACTACTCGTGGAATTTGATGAAATGAATTCTCCATCCGATCGGTCGAAACAGAACGTAGAAGAAATAGATACGTTATTGAGACGCGAAGGGTACAGTTGCCGCTATTTCGACGGTCATACAAATTTTCTCTACATGTTGCGCCCTTGAGAAACAACACGGCCAGTCCTTTTTAAAGCTAAAAGCCAGTTTTCACAGGGACGAAATATTCATTACCATGTAAAACAAGAAGTGCGCCCTGGGTCTAATATTTTGTCATAAAATATACGTCCCATTCAGTATTTACTTGCAACATGTAATCTGGTCAATCGCATCTTATTAATGTTTTCTCCTAAGAAATAGTTGAGCATAACTAGGTGCGTATTGGAGGCATATGACAATCAGTGCTGCATTGAAGGATCACTATGAACGCGGGTATGCTGACTACTCTCGAGCCGACTGGCGGGCCCTGGGCGCTCTGCATAAGGCGGCAAATATTATGCATCTCTGTGAGTCGCTGCCGCATGAGAGAATTCTCGAGATCGGCGGAGGAGACGGCGCAATACTTGAATGTCTGCGGAAGAATAGCTTCGGCCGCGAATGGCATGCGCTGGAGATCAGCAATTCTGCCGTCCAATTAATGAATAGTAAGGGATTCCCCTCCCAACTCTTCGACGGTGAAACTTTACCCCATGCCAACAAATCCTTCGATATCGTAATTTTATCGCATGTAGTGGAACATCTTGAACATCCGCGCATGCTTCTGCAAGAGGCTGGACGGGTCGGAGCGCATGTATGTGTGGAGGTTCCGTTGGAGCATACGATACGGATGAAGGATGAGGATGTCTTCCGGTCGGTTGGGCACCTAAATTATTTCACCCCAAGTACCGCGAGGATGTTAATGATGTCAGCTGGATACGATATAGTCAGCACTCGACTCGATAACCCATCGCGTAAGAATCTTGCCTTCAATCACGGACCATGGAAGGGCACACTTATCTGGTCAATACGTGAATTAGGGCTGAAATTGGTGCCTGGGCTCGCCACGAAGATTTTCCAATATCACTATGCATTGCTGGGAAGGCCTAGGTCTACCGGAATTACACTCAATCCAGGGACTTGATCTCCTGTCGCTAGAATGAAAAATAAACAGGCTATGAATCCGCAGTAAGTCTCACTCGATAAATGAGGGGCTACTTTAGAAGTTTGGTTGTAGCGGATGGAAGCGTGAGGAGATCAATGATTCGCCATGTCTGAACTGGCCGCAGCAAACGGAAAATTGTCTGGCAATATTACGGTGATTCAGATGGCTCCGTCGATCGCACCCGAGTCGTTTGGAGTGGGGTATGCAGCGTTGAATTTAGCTGCCGCGCTCGAACGTGCGGGCGTGAACGTATTTCTTGTCTCGATAGATGAAGAGAAGGATGTATATGAAGCCTGCGCAGAAGCAGGGCTTTCTCGCGAGAGATATGTTCGCGGATCGCTGGTGGGCCCTCCTCGACTCCGGTATTCGCCGCTATTGGTTCGCCAGTTGCTGAAGATGCTCGGAAATGAGCAAGTGATTCTGCATTCGCATGGCGTGTGGACGTACATGTCTCGTGTCGGAGTGACGCTAAGAGGTAGGTTGCGATGCCCATTGGTTGTTAGCCCGCATGGATCGCTTGAACCGTATGCGCTGACAATCTCACCAACGAGGAAGGCGATCGCTTCGCTGCTCTATGAGCGTCGAAACTTGATGACGGCATCTTGCCTATGGGCGCTTTCCGAACAGGAGAAGTCCTCGATTAAAGCCTACGGCTATTCCGGGCGCGTAGCGGTTATTCCCAATGGAGTGAATCGAGCAAGCGTATGCGGCGCCGAGGAAATCGCCGAGTTTCGACGAAGAAACAATGTAGTTGCGGGTTCCAGGATAATGCTGTTTCTCGCACGCATTGCGCGGAAGAAAAACCTGCCGTTGCTGCTGAAAGCGTTTGCGGCGAATGTGAAAGTGCGGCCCGAATGGGTGTTGATTATCGCGGGAAGTGACGAGCGTGGCCATCTTCAAGAGGTTTTGGCTCTAATCCGCGACCTGCAGATCGAAGAGTCCGTGCGTCTGATCGGACCCGTATCTGGAAGGGAAAAGGTATGTGCGTTCGCTTCGGCATCCGTTTTTGTATTGCCTTCTCACAGCGAGGGGTTACCAATCGCCGTGTTGGAGGCGATGGAATATGGCAAGCCTATTGTAGTGACCGATGGTTGGACTTTGCCGGTAACTACAAGCGTCCGATACGGCTGGAGAGTCCCGGCAGATGAGGGTCCATTCGAGGCTGCCCTGCTCGAGGTAATGACCACTTCCGATGACACCTTAGCGGACATGGGCAGTTCAGCAAAATCCATTGTTCGGGAGCACTTCGATTGGGACGTCGTTGCTAAGCAAGCCTCATCTCTCTATGCATCTTTATTATCCGATGACCAGGATGGCACGAAGCAAGAGTATAGCGACGATGCCTGAAAGAAGGAATAAAATCAATAGAAGGTAGCGTTCTGCAACTGAGTCAATGCTTCGCATGATTGGCATGACAAACTGATGAACAGATGTAAACAGAGTATGTCACTGATTTGCCGGAGTGGATGCTGGTTCAAATGAAATGTCGTCTGAGGTTGATGTGCCCTTAGACTCCTTCAAATAGTTGATTGATCGGGATATCATGACCAACGAGACAGACTTAAGTATATTTGCTGGAAAGACTCTCTTGATCACCGGGGGCACAGGTACCTTTGGCAATGCTGTCGTTGATATGGCCAGTAAGGCAGGCTTTGGCCAGATCCGAATCTTCAGCAGAGATGAAAAAAAACAAGATGACATGCGGAGCCGTCTTAAGGACTCCACGGTGCAATTTTATCTCGGAGACGTGCGAAATTACGACAGCGTTCTCTATGCGATGCGCGGCGTCGACTTTGTTTTTCACGCGGCAGCGTTGAAACAGGTTCCATCCTGCGAATTCTTTCCTATCGAGGCTGTGCAAACGAACACGCTCGGGGCTGAGAACGTAATGAAGGCAGCACTTGCCTTTAATGTCAGCAAGGTGATCGTGTTAAGCACGGACAAAGCAGTGTATCCCGTGAATGCGATGGGGATGTCGAAAGCGTTGATGGAAAAGTGCATGGTAGCTAAGGCTCGGATGTATGGAGAGAACTCTACTGTCTTCTGTGGAACCCGATATGGCAATGTGATGGCGTCTCGAGGATCGGTAATTCCATTATTTCTGAGCCAAATATTGGCTGGAGAGCCATTGACTTTAACCGATCCCAACATGACTCGTTTTATGATGACCATCGAGGGAGCGGTAGACCTAGTGTTATACGCATTTGCGCACTGTAAACCTGGGGATATTTTTGTACAGAAGGCTCCATCGGCCACAATCGGGACTCTGGCAGAAGCTCTGCTGAAGCTTCTGAATGCCCGGAACGAGATCCGGGTTATCGGCACAAGGCATGGCGAGAAGCTGTATGAAACGCTTTTAAACCGTGAGGAGATGGCCCAGGCCGAAGATCTTGGCGATTATTACCGGGTCCCGGCGGATGCGCGGGATTTAAACTATTCGAGCTTTTTCAGCAAAGGTAAAAAAGAGGTTTCCGAAGCGGCTGACTACAATTCCCACAATACGAAACTGCTGAATGTAGATGCCATGATGGACCTACTGTTGCAATTGCAGTGCGTACAAGACGCAATGAATGGGAAGACGGTGCTGGTATGACAAACGTCCTTATTATTGGTGGCAAGGGGTTTCTGGGGCGCAACCTGGCGGTTCAATTGTTCGAGCGCAAAGACTGTGAGACTACAGTGTGGGGTCGAGAAGATTCGGAAGAAGGTCTTCGAAACAGACTGCCTAAAGCTGATCTGATATTTCTCCTCGCAGGAGTCAACCGGCCGCTCGACCCCAGCGAATTTGAGAGCGGGAATGCGGGCTTTACTGAAAAGGTATGCCAGATGTTACGGACGGCGAAGCGCGCTCCCAAGATCGTTTTCAGCTCCTCGATTCAGGCGGAATTAAATAATCCATATGGCTTGAGCAAGAAAAATGCGGAAAAAATCCTGCTCCAGTTTGCCGCAGAAACCGGGTCCTGTGTCCGGATATATCGCCTGAAGAACTTGTTTGGGAAGTGGGGTCGCCCCAACTACAACTCAGTTACGGCAACATTCTGCCACAATATCGCAAATGATTTGCCGATTGACGTCTCCGATCCGGCCCGCGAGATCGACCTAACCTATGTGGACGATGTAGTGGCGGCGTTTCTCTCTGAGATTGATGGATCACGAAGCGGAGCCGAGTTGATTACCGATGTTTCGAGCTATCGAATCTGTCTCGGCGATCTGGCCGGCAGAATCCAGGCGTTTCACGATATGCGAGACACGTTAGTTGCTCCTGATTTTTCAGATTGGTTTAATCGAGCTCTTTATGCGACTTATTTGTCTTATGTTCCATCCGCCGTGCTGCGGCACAGTTTGGAAATTAAGGCGGATAATCGCGGTAGTTTGGCGGAATTTATCAAAGAAAAACATTTCGGACAGATCTTCGTTTCGAGAACCAGGCCCGGCATAACACGGGGCAATCATTATCATCACACGAAAGTAGAGAAATTCTTTGTAGTGGAGGGAGAGGGCTTGATCCGGATGAGGGCTGTAGAAGGCGGCCCGATTAAGGAATATCTCGTCAAAGGCAGCGAATATCAGGTCATCGACATTCCACCCGGACTTACACACTCGATCACAAATGTAGGCTCGAGTGAAATGGTGACTCTATTCTGGTCAAGCGAGCTGTTCGATCCCGATCATCCAGATACCTACTATCTCCCTGTTGACTTTGAGGAACAGAGCAAGCCATTGGCACTGGAGAGCGCATGAAGATTGCCACGATTGTTGGCACCCGACCGGAAATAATTCGTCTTTCGCGGGTAATCGCCGCACTCGACTGCTACACCGAACATGTGTTGATCCATACCGGGCAAAACTATGACCATGAATTGAATCAGGTTTTTTTTGAAGATCTGGAAATTCGACGTCCGGATTACTTTCTTAATGCAGCCGGGAAAAACGCAGCTGAGACGATTGGGTTGGTCATTGGAAAGTCAGACGAGGTCCTTTCCGAAATTAAGCCAGAGGCGCTTCTGATTCTTGGGGATACGAACAGCACGCTATCCGCACTGGCTGCTAAACGAAGGAAAATTCCCGTATTTCACATGGAGGCGGGAAATCGGTGTTTTGATGAGCGGGTCCCCGAAGAGATTAACCGGAAGATTGTCGACCACATCAGCGATATCAACATGCCATACAGCGATATCTCCCGTGAGTATCTCCTGCGAGAAGGAATTGCGCCGGATCGAATCATCAAGACGGGCAGTCCGATGTACGAGGTATTGACATATTATCGTCATAAAATTGACCACTCCGATATCTTGGCCAGGTTAGGTTTGACCGAAGATAAGTACTTTGTAGTGAGCGCGCATCGCGAAGAGAATATCGACTCTTCAAGACAGTTTCAGAATCTGGCAAGGCTCTTGGAAGCGATAGCTGCGCAATATCAACTACCCGTAATTGTCTCTGTACATCCACGAACACGAAAGCGAATAGAAGCCGAGAATGTGAGCTTTTCTGAAAACATCCGCTTGGTAAAGGCAATGGGCCTATCCGACTATTGCCATCTCATGATGAAGGCTCGCACGACGCTGTCGGACAGTGGCACGATAACAGAAGAATCTTCAATTCTGAATTTCAGGGCTCTGAACATACGCGAAGCACACGAGCGCCCGGAAGGCATGGAAGAGGGCGCGGTAATGATGACCGGCTTGGATTCAAAACGCGTTTTGGATGCATTGAAGATAGTAGAAGCGCAACCCATTGGCGAACAACGGGCATTACGCATTGTGTCAGACTACAATGTGCCGAATGTTTCAGAGAAAGTTGCGCGAATCCTTCTAAGTTATACGGACTATGTCCGTCGTGTAGTGTGGCGGGAACAGACATGCAATTAGCTCAATTATCATTGCGGATGATGAGATAACACTAATTGACGGACTGTGGATGAAAATCTTAGTAGTTAGCTGTGTATTCCCGCCGGAACCTGTAACCTCCGCATCGACTAGTCATGCATTGGCATGTGAATTGGCAAGACAGGGCAATAGCGTTACTGTTATTACAAGTTATCCGAGCCGGCCAGGCGGACGACTTTTTTCGGGTTTTAGGCGACGATTTCTTGAGCGTAGCCAAGCGGAAAATAACCTTGAGATAGTCCGTTGTTTTTCGACGATCTCGCGTACTGCAACTCTTCTTAGCCGTTTGGCTGAAAATTTGTCGTTCGGATTCTGTGCCGGATTCGCTATGGCGAGGATGCCTCGTCCAGATGTGATCTATGCAAATACCTGGCCGATTTTTGCTGCAGGGATCGCGTCGTTCGTGGCGAAAACCAGACGAATCCCTATCGTAATCAGCGTTCAGGATATTTACCCGGAATCTCTGATTTCACTCAAGAAGTTAAAATCGGGTAGTCGCGCCGCACAGATGTTGAACTCCTTTGATACCCGCATAGCTCGAACCGCCTCCGCACTTGTGGTGATATCTGAACGCGCAGAACAGATTTACTCTCGCGAAAGAGAAATCCCACGTAAGCAAATCCACTGCATTGCGAACTGGCGAGCAAAAAAGGAACGCCCGACTGTTGAAATGGCCCGAAAGCAAAGAAATATTTGGGGGATTAAGGATGACACATTTCTAATTGTATTTGCCGGCAGCGTAGTGCCTGCATGCGGTCTGGAGGTTGTGATTCGTGCTGTTTCAAGAGTAAAGGACGAGCCTTTGGCTCATTTGATGATTGCAGGTTCAGGAAGTGCCCTGGAAAGTTGCAAAAGTATGGCGGAGCAACTCCAGACCAGGAATGTGGAGTTTGGTGGTTCTTTTCTGGAGGAACAGACCTTTGAGATCCTTGCGGCAGCTAACATTCTGATCTTGCCGACTCAAGGGGACCAGTCACTTGTCAGCATGCCATCCAAGCTGATCTCTTACATGATGTCAGGACGCCCAATTTTGGCTCTCGCCCGATCGGAATCCGATTTAGCGAGAGTTGTGAATACTTCCGGGTGCGGATGGACTGTCGAGCCCGAAGATGCCGATGGGTTAGAGCAATTGTTCAGAACTATCCTTCCTCTTGAGAGCTCTGAACTGACACGAATGGGGGCACTCGGTCGCGAATACGCTCTGGCTCATTTTTCAACTGAAGCGTGCTTGCCTAGACTAGTTACAGTTTTAGAAAATGCAGCGAAGGCTTAAGCAGCATAACTAAATCGCGAGTACCATGTGCTTGAGGATCGTTTGGACTTGCGCAGAATCATGCGGAGATCATAAGAGATGATCGACTCAGTAGGCTTAAAAATGAAATGTCTTCGGCCATTTTCTGAAATGACTGAGGAACAAGTGAATACGTTTTGTGTATTCAATTATTTGTAGCTGGTGCAGCGAGGGCAAGCAGTGGATTCTACAGGCATACAAGTCGAACGTGGAGCCGGCACTGTTGTCACGATTCGAGCAGCCACCCAGCAGGATATTTCAGAAACAATCGCTGTGCATAAAGCGGCGTTTCCAGGGTTCTTTCTAACCATGTTGGGCGATCGGTTTCTCCGTGAACTCTATCGAGGCTTTTTGCAGGATTCCGCCTCGATCTGGTTCATCGCCAGCCAGAACGGTCGTCTTATTGGGTTTGTCGTAGGGACGACTGAACCGGCAGGTTTCTTCAAGCGATTGCTCATGTATCGGTGGTACGCATTTATCGTTGCTGGAGCCGCTGCCTTTTTCCGGCGTCCTCTGCAAATCGTCAGACGATTTTTCGCCGCGCTAGTGTACCGCGGTGAAAAGCCGCGAGGTATCGACAAGGCAACTTTATTGAGCAGCATCGGGGTTTCACCTCACTATGCAGGTCGTGGTGTGGGCTTGTCGTTAGTCGAACACTTCTGTCAAGAAGCATTTTCCCGAGGAACGGATCAAGTCTATCTTCTTACCGACGATGCAAACAATGATGCAGCCAACCGCTTTTACGTAAAGTGCGGATTTTCACTTGAGAGCAGTCTTACACGAGACGGAGAACGAAAAATGAATCGATATATTCGTTCGTTCTCGGTGGAAAAACAATGAACACACAAAAAACTACAGCGATATGGCAGCCGTGTCTCTCAAGGGTCGTTGAGGTTTCCCGTTGGGTTGGCTTGATAAGTGAGATGAGTGACTGCCCAAAATTTCGAAGCTCCAGGTAATGAGCGTGACGATAAGAATTTCGCATTTGATTGTTAAGCAAAAACTTTTTAGACCATGTTGAAGAGAAGTTTCGATATCGTCGTGTCTGGGCTGGCGCTCTTGCTCCTGTGGCCTCTCATATTGCTTTTAGCTGTTCTTGTGCGGCTCGATTCCGCGGGGCCGTCGTTTTTTCCGCAGGTTAGAGTGGGTAGATATTTCCACTCGTTTCGACTATGGAAACTCCGAAGCATGACCCACGGAATTTCAGGTGCTCAAATTACCAGCGGACGTGATGCGCGGATTACACGGATCGGAGGATTCCTCCGTAGTTCTAAGCTTGATGAATTGCCACAGCTTTGGAACGTATTCTGCGGGGATATGAGTTTTGTCGGCCCCCGCCCTGAAGTGGCAAGCTTTGTTGAACAATTTCGAGCGGATTACGAAGAAATTCTTCGTGTGCGTCCGGGAATCACCGATCCAGCGTCGATTCGGTACAGACACGAAGCTGAGCTGCTGGGTACGTTCTCTGATCCAATCAAGCATTATATTGAGGTGATACTTCCGGACAAGATCAAGATCAGCAAAGAATATGTGCGCTCCCAGAGTTTCCGCAAGGATATAGCTCTCATTTTCCAAACGATCGCGGCTATTTTCCGTCCGGAGGAGTCAACCTCGCTTGCGTCCTCGTCATGAGATGATCCTAGAGAAACAACATATCGCTTATTTTATTTTTATAAACCTGCGGACTCTCGTTATGACTTAGCTTCGTTCGACTGCAGCGTATGCAAAGTATTCATGCTCGCCGTTAGATCCGGCATTGCACCCGGGCCTACAGAGTCTTTACATCGTAATCTTATGATTCTTGTTTGGAGTGCTGATATCAGATGACAAAAATCCAGGAACAGATCATTCCATTTCATTCCGCTGATGTAGGTGAGCAGGAGGCACAGGCCGCCGCTGCTGTGGTTCGCTCTGGCTGGCTTACCATGGGTGCGAAGACGATCGAATTTGAACAGAAGTTCGCATCGTACGTTGGCGCAAAGCACGCAGTAGGCGTCAACTCTTGTACTGCTGGCCTTCACCTTGCCCTGGATGCAATTGGGCTGAAGGAGGGGGACGAGGTTCTGGTTCCTACCACGACATTTACAGCTTCTGCGGAGGTTGTTGTTTACTTTAAGGCAAAGCCGGTCTTGGTTGATGTTGATCCAGAAACTCTTTGTATCGATCCAGTAGATGCGGAACGGCGAATTACTAGTAAAACACGTGCCATTATTCCGGTGCACTATTCCGGTCAGCCCTGTGACATGGATGCAATTCAAGATCTGGCCGCGCGTTACAAGCTACATGTGATCGAGGATGCGGCACATTCATTGCCGGCTTCATATCATGGGGTTCGCATAGGTGCTATAAGTGAACTCACTGCCTTCAGCTTTTATGCTACGAAAACGTTAACAACCGGAGAAGGCGGAATGGTCACCACAGACAACGGCGATCTGGCAGCCCGCATGCGAATCATGCGGCTTCACGGAATCGGTCGCGATGCGTGGAAACGGTACAGCGCCGAGGGCTCTTGGTATTACGAGGTTTTGGACAGCGGGTTCAAGTACAACCTGACCGATATTCAATCAGCAATAGGGCTTGTTCAACTGGACAGGTGCGATGAGATGCGTTCAGCTCGCGAAAAAATCGCAGCCCGCTACACGAAAGAATTTGCTATGACCCAGACTCTGCAAGTTCCGACGGTTCGTGATAATTGCGATTCGGCATGGCATCTGTATGTGTTGCGTTTGAATCTGGAACAAGTTTCCATCACGCGCTCAGAGATGATCGAAAAACTTCGCGAACGCGGAATTAGCTGTAGCGTGCACTTCATCCCATTACATATGCATCCTTTTTATAAACAGACCTATGGATACAACACAGAAGACTTTCCGGTAGCCAGTGAGGAGTACATGAGATATTTCTCTTTACCGATTTTCCCAGGAATGTCCTCGACACAAATCGACTATGTGATCGAAAATGTTCTCGAAATTATGAAATCTGCTATGCGATAGGGCCGGTTCTTACAAAAGATTGTTCCACAGTTATATACTTGACTCAGTATCGTTGCTCGCGGACGAGAGTTGGCTACGTTTCATGACTTTGTTTCGCAAACTGGTCTTTATCGGTTTTGTTGCGTGCGGAGTGCCATGGGCGCAGCCGCAGTCAAATCCCAAATTACCGCAGTCTGCCTCATCGGGACAGATAGCACCCTCTGATAGCGCGATTCCATCTGATTCCGCTCCGCAATCAGGACTCGTGGGGGTAAAAAAGAATACACAGAATTCCTCTAGTGTTAGCAACGTCAGAAGCGTGTTGGCAGCGGGATCGCTTCCGGGGCAATCACAGAGTTCCTGTTTTCAGCCAGGTATTGGCTGGCAACGTATTCCTCAAAGTTCCGACAATTCCATGCCGAAAACTTCCCTTGTGGGAAGTAGCACTAGAACAACTGAAGTGAGTGGCTCGTCTTCAGTTGTCGGCCAGACGGGTCCGGATCAGTGTCCCGGAATCATGACGAATGCATTGGCGCACGGCGCCGCCGCCGAAAACATCGGCGCTGATAAACAGTCCCAGGATGCAAACTCCAATATTCGAACCACGAATGCGAATTTCGGAGTGCAGAACTGGCTGAATGCTGACACATTATTAAACCCGGCAAGCAGTTCCTCCGCAACACGGTTGACAATGGGGCTAGGCCAAGATTTACCCGGAAGCAAGCATTTCTCACAGGGAACCGGGCCGAGTTCCTCCAAAAATTCGGCGGAAGAACTTGAGGGTCATGCTTACATAAGTCCAATCAAGCTTCGCAAAATGATGCGTGATGCTCCCGATTTGGAAACACGAATTAGGCTTCAAAGACTTCTTCAAAGACTTAACGATGAGCAGAAAAGAAAGTCTGGAAGCTCCACGGATAATCGACTGCCGCTCAAGAACAAGACAAGTCAGGCTATATCCAGCAATACAAGCACTAATGCCAACTCAGGTTCACACACCGACCAATGACCGCTGCAGCATAGCCGCAACGGTCACTAGTGTACGCGGGATCCCATTTGGATATCAGTTCTATCAAATAATCTATACTTGCAGGTGACACTAGATGTTGCAAAGCATCGTTGTCACGTATAGCGGCTGTGCCGAGAAAGATATTTGGCCTCAAGGCCTCAACTAGAGCCATGTCTTATCTCAGAAGACCGGAACGGTGCAGACGCACTAAAACCCTGTGTCCGCGCGCTTGAAATGAGCGATTTCTTAATCGAGGGTCTTTTAGAAGAAACGATAGTTAGCTCCGATAGTAAATCCATTCGGGGTTAAGCCGTTTTTTGGCCAGGAAGGCCACCATTCATATTCGTAGTCGCCACGCAAGTAGATATGCTGCGTTAACTTATAGTCCAAGCCACCGCCGACATCATAAAAGCCAAATGTGTCATGTTTATAGTTTGGAACGCCGGGAAACGCTGGAAAATCGATGCTACCTATCCCTCCCAGAAATTTGGCGTAGGGAATAAATCGTTTATAACGCGGTAACCTAACACGCCCACCGGCCGCAATTGTATCTTCACGGAGATTCCCAAACTGATTAAACTGGATCGTGCGTCCTTCTACTTCAAGCCCGATCCAGCGGGCATAGTCCAAATCATAATAAGCGGCGATACCGTACATCCAGCTGGGGGAATAATCTGTATCAAATCCTGAGAAGCCTGCACCCACGGACATGCTAAATTTACCGCCATTCTGAGCAGGTGCAACTTGGGCCGATGTCATAAGAGGCGTGAGCATCAATACCCCCCAAAAAAAGAGCCACTTTTTGGTCATCAAATGGTCCTCCATATGTCGAGCTTAATTGTGAAATGGAACTCCTTAAAGAATACCCCGCCAACGTTAGATGCAAAAAGTACTGTCGGAGCAACGATTGGGCAAATTAAGCCAATGTTTAATTTATCTTCACGATACATGTAGTTGTCCTTAGGAAGGGGGGCTGTCGCGAACCTCCATAAACAACAGTTAGGCTTTTATGCTCAACTATATTGACTTAAGGTGCCTCCTCAGTTTTATCCTCGAAAAACGTGGGGTTGTTAGCCTGAACAAGCATCTAAATAGTTTTACTAGGCGGATTCCTCGATAGAATCACCGTGAATAGAAGATTCAGACTCTCGTGCCGAACGCCGGTCTCCCAAACCTGCCAGCCTGCATGTTAAACAGATCAGGCTGAATGTTTCAACTCAGACGCTATTGCATACACCGGCGTCAACGCCAAGCTTCCTTATCTCAATGACCGGGCCACGCCTCGATGGACACTACCGTTCGCAAAACATATCGACGATACGCCTTAAGCAAAGATGATTCTGCTTGTTGGCGGTGTAGATTCAACAAATTTGGTCCGATTCAATATCCTGTAGGATGGAATTCAACAACGCCACGGCTGAAAACGAGAACACGAAATGAGAAAGGAAAACTCTCATGAGCACTGTGAGTTTTCGGCAACGGTATGTGACGCCATCTACGTCAAGTTGCTTGGGGGCATCGACAGGCTTACCCAGCGCATTAGATTAATCTGATAGCTAATCGGCGACTGCCGACCAGAAGGATTGGTGGAAGGGTTCTCATTCCCGTGTCCGATCTGCGAAAGTACGCCCGTGGCCGTATCAATGGTTTCGAGCCACTTGTCGGTAGATGTCCATGAAACCTTGTCAGCCCCGCAGTGTGGGCTGTGAAATGGGTTGTATGCTTCGATTCGGGAATCATTACCCGTCAACCCGGATGAGCATCATACAGACTTTGGCTGGTATACATAGCTATGACCTTCCTGCGCAGTGTCGCAATGCTCTCCCGCAATCGCAAATTTGGCCGTTATCCGGAGACCAGATGGGCGAATCGCGCCTTTAGGACGATTCAAGCGTCCGCCGCTTTGCTAGCGCTGATGTTGCTGGTGCATCCATCGCGAGCCTTGGCAGCGAATTCTGACTTGGAAACTGTGCTGGCTGGCTCGCGTCAGCGTATTCAACAATTGGACTACCGCGCGACTGGACGACTTACACGCGTGGATGGCAATGGCACACGCACGAGCTACAAATTTGTCGCCAAAGCTCACTGGTTTCCCGACGGTCTGCGACTGCTATGCGAAATATCGGGGCCTGGGTCAGCAAAGACGAGCCTTCTTCTGCATATGACCGCGAACGGGCGCGTGACCATCGACGCGATACTTCCCGGAGAGAAAGCCGCCAGTGCATTGCCCTTCGAACATTGGAACGACCCAGTCGCGGGAACAGATTTCTCCTACGAAGACATGATAGAGAGCCAGTTCTTCTGGAAGACCCAGCAACTCCTGCCTCCGGCGAAATACGGCGCACGAGACTGCTTTGTCCTTAAGAGCACATCCGGTCCTCAGGGCCAGAGTCACTATGATTCCGCAACGTCGTGGATTGACCGCAGCATTTTGTTCCCCGTGCATGTAGTGAAGACGCTTCGCGGGACGGGACTGCAGAAGGACTTCGTCTACTATGGCCTGCGGCAGGTCGGGGGCGCCTGGTCGGCGACGCAGGTCGAGGCAAAGCTGCAGGGCCAGCCCGGCTCCTCGATGATGGTCATCGAAGGGGGTTCGCCAAAAGCAAATCTTGGACTCAAGGATTTCAATCTCGGCCCGCCGAGCACTCAGGGAAAATAAATCGAATGACTCATCAGGCCGTTGCGAGTCTCTGTGCTGTCACTCGTACATCCACGGTGTCCGCGTCATTGAATGAGCTGCGCCTTTTCAGATTCAGCCGTTACCGGAGCTCCATATAAGCCAAACGGCCACCAGTTCCAGTCGCCGGCAAGTTGCAGAAGTGCCGGACCGACGATCATCCGCACCACTGTGGCATCGATAAACACTGCCACGGCGAGCGTAAAGCCCAGCATCTGGACCACTAGAAAGCTTCCCACGGTGAATGCAATGAAGACGGCAATCATAATGGCCGCGGCGCTGGTGATGAGCCTGGCCGTCCGTGCCAGGCCCTCGATCACCGCAGATTTCTCAGATAAACCGCGTCGCCGCTCTTCAAGAACTCGGGCAACCAGAAATATCTCATAGTCCATGCTCAATCCAAAGACGATGGCAAACGAGAGAATTGGCACGATCGGGAATACGCTGCCTGTCGGTCCGTGGAGCCCAAAGAGTTTGCTGCCGTGGCCTTGCTGAAAAACGAGAACCAATGCACCGAATGCAGCGCCGACTGAGAGCAGATTGAGCAGAATTGCTTTGACAGCCGCAAATAGAGAACGCAATCCGATCAGGAGCACCACCAGGCTTCCCAATACGACGCCGAGGATCACCTTCGGCAGTCGCTCCTTTACGACCGAGTCATAATCTGCGTTGAGCGCCGGAACGCCGCCGACGCGCAGCACAGCGCCAGGCACGCCGGTTATCGCCGCAACATCGGAGGAACGCACCTCTCGCACCCATCGTATCTGTTCGTTGGGCGTGAGCGCGGCGGTCGGCAGCAACTCAATCAAAGTAGCCTGACCATCGCTGCGTAGAAAACTCTTGCGGATTGGCTCGGGCACCTGATCGACAGCATCCGTAGTGTCAGACATGCCCGTGAGGGTCGACAGAGATAAGACCTCTTGCGTCCTGGGGTCGTTTTGGAAGTGTTTGGTCAGGCGATTGACGGCAAGCCAGCCAGCCGGCGAGAGCGGTGGAGACTGTGGCGGCAGCTCCAGGATGACTCGTAGAGACTGCACAACACCCGACCGGCCCATGCCTTGAAGCGTGTGTAGTGCCTGCACTGACTCGGCTGCGTCGGGAAGCGAGCCACGATCAGGAACTCCGGGAGAGATTTTCCGTGCCTGGAATGCAAGGATTAGTAGTGGAATCCCGGCGATAAATAGAGCTGTCCATGGCCGGTGCGTTACGATGCCGCCCCATCGCGCCCATCGCGCACTCGGTGCGCATAGGCTGTCCTCCGTTTTAAAGCGTCTGGCTGGAAGAGGCAGTCTGGCGGCATTGATGCGATGCCCCAGTAGACCAAGCACCCAGGGCAGAATGAACGTGCACAGCATGACACTCAAAACGGTTACCAGCAGACCGGCTATCCCAATGGAGCGCAGCTCGCTGATAGGCACAGTCAGCAGTGCTGAAAATCCAATGGCGACGGTCGTGGCCGAGATGATCAGCGTATGCCCGGCTTGCCCGGCAGCAATATCGGCAGCGCAGCCGGGATCACATCCCTCGGCCAATGCTTCGCGAAACCGGCTTACCATCAGCAAGGCATAGTCGATACCTAAGCCAAGGCCCAGCATCGTTGCCAGATTCTGCACCAGAATCGACAAGTGCAGATAATGCGTGAGCAGGGCTGACGCACCCATTGCCATCGAGATGGAGAGTACTCCCACGCCGAGTGGCAATAGCGCGGCCACAAGACTGCCGAAAGCCAGTAACAGCAATAGGAGCGTTACCGGCATCGCTTTTTCTTCGGCGTGCCTGACGTCATCTGCACTGACCTTGCGAAGGTCGAAGTTCAGTGGTGTTTCACCCGTAATCCCCAGTTTGATATTGGGGTATTGCGACCTGAGCTGACCTTCCATCCAGTCCGCTTTTGCCCTGAGTGCGGGCACCAACGGTTGGACAGTTTCATCGTGCTGAGCCAATCCGATAATGATCAGGGCGCCGCCCTTGTCCCCGGTGAACAGTGGATCGGGCCAATCCAGACTCGAGATGGCACCGGACACTCCGGGCACGCTGCGCAAGGAACTGGTCAGGAAGCTCAATGCATCTGCGCCCTTTGCAGAATCCGGATCAGGAATACCCGTGATCACGAGAATCAGGCGGTCGGCATACGGAGACTGGAAGCGCTGCTCCAGTTCCTGGGCAACTTTTTCGGATTCTCCGCCCTTGATATGGACAGCTGTCTCCAGGCGACGCTCGACTTTGTACGAAAAGGGCAGCAGCGCAAGCGCCATGACAAACCCCGACATCGCCAACCAGAATCGGCGTCGAGCGGCACCACGGCCAGTTTTCACGGTTGGCATTACCATGTCAGATTCACGTCGTTTCCTGGTTTGTCCGAGCGCCATGAAATGGCCTCGGTGATCGGGTACTTCCATAATATCGGTTCAAACTGCATATTTAGTAGGATGCGGTCTTGAGCGCAGTTGACGATGGTAACTCCCCTTTAAACCCTGTCAATCGAGGTACGCGGTTGACGAAGATTTCGCTGCATGAATACCCGGTCATTCTGATCGAGGAAAGAACAAGGAAGCTCAAAGAGTATTCGCAGGGGGAAACGCCGTTGCCGTTAAGGCTCAGCCCTATCTGTCGGTCGTTTATGTGACCGCAATTGCATGCACAGGCTACGAATCAGGTTCAATGCACGCGTGTGTTGAACCTGATTCGTAGCGTTTTTGCGTGACTCGTTATTGCTTGTAAATTAATGGCGGCCCGCTGACGCGCGTCGCCTTGAGGTCGATATCCACCTCAACGCGGTCGGCGATTTTGATGAAGGGAATGCCGCTATTCATGCCATAGTCTTTGCGATCGAAGGCCATTGTGCCCACGATCGCACCTGTACCTGTCCCTTTACCGGCAACCGTAAGCTTCAGGGTCTCCGGCTTGGAGACGCCACGTATCGTAAAAATGCCGGGCACGTCAAAAGTCGTTGGGCCGGTCTGTACGACACTCGTTGACTTGAACGTGATCAACGGGTTCTGCTTGGCATCGAAGAAATCTTTGCTCTTGAGCTTGTCGTTTTTCATGCCGCTGCCGGTATCCACAGAGTCGGCCTGAATTTTGATATCCAGAACCCCGGTAGTGACATCAGCGGAGGCAAACGTCAAGGTGGCGCCCCACTTATTGAAATCACCTGCGATTGCGACTGAAGCCTTTACGTTGAATTTGATCGTGCTTGTTCCCGGTGTAACGGCATAAACAGGGACTTGCGCTTGCGTGAGCGGCGCTAGCAAGACTGTAGCTGCAACCAACGTGAGCAGTGGCAGAAATTTCATTTTCATGGACCATCCTCTTTCTTGCAGCAGTGAGATTTATAGAGACGTGACCAGTTTATGAACCCTTTGCCATTATGGCTACTGATACCTGGTCTCGATCGATAGAAATTTATCGCCACGCTTCAGATCGGCATAGGATAGGCGGTTACGCTGACAGTCGAAAAAGCACACCCTGCCCATCGGGACATTTCAACTCTCCGGGAACCAGCGGTAGCCGGTCTTCTGGTCTTCTTCCATCTGCTTCAGGACGGCCATGCTTCGGGCTCGTTTGCGG
>Ga0206844_10034_pt1 | contig 35859 bp, 38 predicted proteins | sample Alteio_BWOrgCont_22_FD_152907 | JGI IMG/M metagenome (GOLD analysis project Ga0206844, IMG submission 152907) | Enriched cells from forest soil in Barre Woods Harvard Forest LTER site, Petersham, Massachusetts, United States -... | ecosystem: Environmental > Terrestrial > Soil > Temperate forest >...
GGGGCATACACCGAGACAGTCCTGAGCGGCAATCTGTTATTCATCACGGGAACGATTCCCATCATCAATGGCAAGCCGGAATACGTGGGCGTGCTCGGTAAAGATCTGAATTTTTCCGACGGGGTGAACGCGGCAAGGCTCGCAGGTTTGAACGCACTTGCAGCGGCCCGACAGCATCTGGGGTCGTGTCCTGAAGACGGAAGTCTACCTTGTGACCACAGAAGAACTCGTTGCACGTCAGCCAAAGATCGCCGACGGGGTTTCAAATCTCCTATTGGAGATTTTCGGAAACAAAGGATTTTCCGTTCGCAAGATCATGGGCGTCTCAAGCATCCCGCTTCACGTGCCGTTGATGGTGGAACTGTTGTTCGAAGTACAAGCGCAGGAAATACCCGTATAAGCACTCCCGAAAGACAAAGACTCTGGAACCAGGCGCACGTTACGTCGACACCGAAATTCGCTACGGGCCGCGCAATCCATGCGGTCCTCTTGGCCTTCCCGTTCGACACCCTCTCGCCTCATGCTGTCGTTCGTGAAGCTCTTCTTATCTCCTTCAATCCGAGATTGAGCCGCCGGCGTAGAAGGAGTCGCAACGTTGTACCGTCCTTGTAACCAACCTGGGCAGCGACCTCTTCGACACTTGCCTTGCTGGTCGTCAAGAGATGCACTGCGCGTTCAACGCGCAAACTCTGGAAATACGACATCGGGGATTTCCCAAGAACGCTTTGCAGACGCCGGGTAAGCGTCCTTTTGCTTGCGCCTACGGCTTTCGCAGCACTATCGAGGGAAAATCCAAGTGCGAGCCTCGCACGCGCCCAGCGTTCGAAGAGGTGTACAACCGGGTCAGAGTGAACCAGGTGATCGGTAAGGGCATAAGCAGTCTGAGAAGGCCTCGAATCAACAATCAGATATTTTGCAGTGAGCGATGCAAGCTCGGGGCTGACACTACGTATCAGCCATAAGGTCAGATCCATATGGCCCAGAGCAGCTCCGGCGGTCACAAAGTTTCCTGAATTAACCACCATGTCCGATTCGTTCAACAACACCTGAGGGTATCGTTCCCGAAAGACCGGTGCCAGCCACCAGGTGGTGGTTGCGTGCTGCTGATTAAGCAGACCAGACTCCGCCAGCACAAAGGTTCCGGCACAGGCAGCGGTCAACATCGCTCCGTTATTGGCCCACTTTCGAAACATCTTCGCAGAATCACGAACGTCACGTCTGATCAAAGCTGCTTTCAGCGTATCCAGTGTCTTGCATGCGATCGCGGGAACAATAACGTATTCAGGCGTGCGTCTTCCGACAGGCTGAACCGGGATCTTCAGCCCGTGTGCGGTTCTGACCGTCTTTCGCATACCTACGATTTTGACTCCAAACCGTGGAATCGCGAGCCCTGTCATCTCAATCAATTCGTTCGCGGTTTGGAAGCCATCCAGGATCGCAGATAAGCCCAGATCGAAGACACCATCGAGTGCCAGTACATAAATGCGCATGGCACATATGATACGTAATCTGGCATTTTTGCCAATGGTTAAATTTTCTACCGACGCATAGATTCAGACACAGCCACTTATGGCTAATAGGAGAGATGAAATGGTTACAGTCGGCCTTATTGTCCGCCTGGAAGCGAAGCCGGGCAAAGAAGAGGAATCGAGCTTGCGAACCGAGAGACGACGACACCCGTCTGGTTTGCACTTCGGCTTGGAGGAGGAAGCTTTGCCATTTTCGATGCTTTCGCCGATGAAGCGGGACGGCAAGCACATCTCAACGGACCTATTGCCAAGGCGCTCATGGAGCGAGCTCCTCATCTACTTGCAGAGCCCCCAGTGATTCAGCAGTTAGAGGTAATGGGCACTAAACTCTCCTAGCTATCTGCCTTACAGCTCTGCGCGAGCAATCAACTGCTCATCAGGTCAATTTCAAGTTCGTAGAGAAAGAGAGAAACATGCCAGTAAATGTTCTTTATACGACGCAGGCCACTGCAATCGGCGGTCGTGACGGTCGCGCCACAACCAAAGACGGGAGTCTTGATGTAAAGCTAACGATTCCTAAAGAATTAGGTGGTCCTGGTGGCCCAGGAAACAATCCTGAGCAATTGTTCGCAGCCGGATACGCTGCCTGCTTCCTCGGTGCAATGAAGGCTGTTTCCTCGCAAGGGGGACCGAAGATTCCACAGGGTACTTCCGTGACAGCTTATGTCGGCATTGGCCCGAGATCAGAGGGTGGTTTCGGCCTTGAAATCGGACTCTCTATCTCTCTACCTGGATTGCCCTCTTCTAACGCACATGCCCTGGTCGAGAAAGCACATCAGGTTTGCCCGTACTCAAACGCTACCCGAAACAATGTCGACGTGAAGCTTGAGGTCGTTTAGGAATATACGGCCTGCGCTCATCTCAAGTGAGCATCGCTTCTGGGCCTCTGGATTATGTTTTGAAAGGACATCACATGAAACATCCGCTACAGCATCTAGTCTATGCCGCTTTGCTCGCTGCGCTGGCAACGCCATACGCAGTCTTGGCCCAAGCAAAAGCAGCTCCCCCGATTGACGGTGTCATCGGAAAGCTCCAGTCCTTCGATGGCAAGACGCTTGATGTCGGGACAAAATCAGGCGTAGTCCATGTCGTTGTCAAGGGACAGCTCACGACCTATAAGCAGATACCCTCCGATCTGAGCCATATCACCGCGTCGTCTTATGTCGGCGTTGCGTCGGCTGAGCAGGACGGGAAGCAAGTCGCGAAGCAAGTTTTCATATTCCCTGCGGAGCTGAGCGGTGCGGCGGAAGGCAGCGTCCTGACAGATCCCCCAGGTGCAACCTCTCACAGCAGAATGACCAACGGCACGGTCTCTCGCCCTGCCGCGTCGCACTCACGCATGACGAACGGAACAGTCCAGCAAAACAATGGCACCACGTTCGTTCTTAACTATCAAGACGGCGCCCAAACCATCTCCGTGCCGCCTGGTGTCCCGGTCACATTGGTCGCAGCACAGAAGGTTGATTTCACCCCAGGCGATGTCATCTACGCGACGACGAAGAAACTCCCGGATGGAACACTTGTAACAGACAAGATCTTTCAGTTTGTTCCGGCGGCAGCAGCCCACTAAACAATGCAGTTGAGGTTTCAGATCATGAACCCTTCGGCATCTATTCCTCATGAATCAAACTCCACGAGCACGTTACCGGCACAAGAAGACGTGCTCGTGGTTAAACGACACCATATTCTAGTGCGTTGCAGCCACTGGCTGAACATTCCGCTCCTTTCTGGACTCATCCTGAGCGGCATCTCCATTTACTGGTCTTCGCCGGTCTATCAACACAAGCCAGATCCGGTTACAGGGAACTTCGATGTCGCAGCGGATATCGGAATCTGGATCTGCGCCCATGTCCCGGGTCAACACCATTACGCCAGTCCGCCCGACTGGATTTACAACCACCTGAGTCTGGGACCGGGCATGTTGGCGCCAGCTCTGCGTATTCATTGGTTGTGCGCTTATCTATTCATGTCGAATGGCATGGCCTATGTTGCTGGTCTAATCATGGGAAAGGGTTGGCGCTCTCTGCTACCGCGCAGGACCGATTTCGTCGACGTGCTCAAGATGATTCGATACTACCTCGGCGTGCCTTTCGCAAAACTGGCGCGCCGCGCATGGCCACATCCGCAGTTCAGCACGAAATACAACGCTCTCCAGCGCGCAGCATACTTTTCTATTCCAGTCGCTGGATTCCTTTCGGTTGCCACGGGCTGGGCGATTCATAAACCGATGCAACTCCATTGGCTGGCCGCGCTATTTGGAGGATTTGACACAGCGCGTGTATGGCATTTCTGGCTCATGTGGGTCTTCATTTTCTTTGTTGTGCCGCATGTCACGCTGGTTCTCGCCGACGGGTGGGATACGCTTCGCTCCATGATCGTAGGTTGGTCAACCAAGGTAGACCTGTCGGAGGTCATCAAAAATGATCCATGAAGAGAAAGACAATTCATACGGATCGGAAGATATTCCCTCGACGGGTACTAGACCGAAATTTGAATCGGTAAAGTTACAGCCGACTGGCTCTAAGGAGCCACCCACCTCACAGGCGGTGGTCGGTGAAACCCACGAAGACGCGAAGCCGATCGAACATCCCCAAAATGCAGATGGATCGCCCTCGTCACCAGTGGGCCATGCAGTGCGAGCAGATGAAGCGCCTTCATCTACTGCTGTGAACCAGGAGACTGGTCCCGAAAATGCGGCTCATCCAACCCCAAAGGGTATTGAAAAATCCGAAATCATTGAGGCGACGGAACAACCAGCCCATGAAGCTGAACCGCCCACGTTGTCAGCGGATCACGAACCGCAAATGGGAGCTGAAGCACCTGCAGCAGTGAAATCTGCCGCGGTGAAAACACCATCTCAATTATTCGGAGAGGATGTTCTCCCAATCATTGAGGCGTCTCCCCGGGTATTGCGCTATCGAACCCGCCGCGATCTTATGCTATTTGGCGCCGGTGCAATGGCGGCGGTGGTGGGCTCCGGACTTCTCCTGCCCCAAGCTACGCTCGACCGCATAGGGGTGCAGCGAAAGATCAACCCGCGTGGGAAGGAATGGCTACTGAACAAAGCATTGCGTATCGACGATGACGTGGCGGAAGCACTTTATTCGCCCCATCGTACGGTGCCCACCTACACGAGATCTCAGATCACTCCAATCAAGAACAACTACAACGGAGCCACTCCCGACCCTGCTTATATATCGGGATGGAATCTAACTTTGGAGGGGCTCGATTCTGGCTTGAGCGTCTGTCTCGATATTCGGAAGCTCCTGAATCACTTTCCGATGCATGAGCAAATTACCCGGTTTGTCTGCGTCGAAGGCTGGACTGCAATCGCGTGGTGGGCTGGTCTGAGGTTCGATGATCTGCTTCATGCCTATCCACCGATATCGCAGGCGAAATGGGCTCGCGTGGAATCGTCAGTCAACCTCGACAACTCGGGAAATCCCGACCCGTACTTTGTCTCAATTGACCTGGCAACGGCTCGCCATTTTCAGACGCTTCTTGTCACACATCACAACGGGCAGCCCCTCACAGTAGAACATGGAGCGCCGCTCCGCCTGCTGGTGCCCGTAAAACTTGGCTTGAAGAATGTCAAAGCCATTACGCGGATTACCTATTCCGCGAAACAGCCACGAGATTACTGGGAGCCGTATGGGTATTCGTCATATGACGGAATCTAGTAATTGTCTCGGGCAATACCTCTAAGTATGAGATCGATACCGGCGAGAAAATCCTTTCGATCGTCGTGAGAGCGTAACTGTCCGGCCACGCTGCGTGCGAATGGATACTCCTTCGGATCGAGTTGCGACCACGCAATCGACACCGCCTCCAGAAAATCGGACCTGTCGAGGCCATGCGTTCGAGCGAACTGTCCATTGGCAGCATTCCGCCCACCGACGCCGAGGATATAGTTCAGCAACGCGGATACGGTTACCCAGTGTTCTTTTTTCGGCACGCCGAGGGCTCGAATCTGCTGGCCAATGCGTTCGACAATGCGCACCATAGGCGACTGCCCAGGGGCACGTGTGAGCGCCGAGCCAACCCACGGATGCTCATCGATGGCGTCGAACATGGCCAACGCGAGGAGGCGGATAGTTGCTTGCGGCGTCGCGCCGGGCGTAACCGAAGCCAAGGGCGCGTTCATGGTGCGAGCGATGATGGCGTCGCATGCAGCGGTCAGCAGATCGCTCTTGTTAGCGATGTGCCAGTAAATAGCACCAGGGCCGGTAGCGAGCCGTTCCGATAGGGCGCGGAATGTGAGACCGCCTTCTCCGCTGCCGTCCAAAAGTTCGATCGACGCTTCAATGATTTGTTCCCGTGAGAGCGATTCTTCTCGTCGTGGGGTGATGCTCGTCCTCGTGCTGCGTGCTTTTTGAACCATACCTAATCTTGACACGGATGGAACGTCATTCCATAATTTATGGAATGACGTTCCATGATTGCCGGCGAAGCGCAGCTGCGGTTTTTGAAACACAAAGGAATCATTATGAATACTCCAATCACAATCATCGGTGCTGGGCTCGGCGGCCTTACACTTGCGCGCGTACTCCACGTTCACGGCATTGCAGCGGTGGTCTACGAAGCGGAAGCTTCGGCGGACGCACGCGGACAAGGAGGCTTGCTCGATATCCATGAATACAACGGGCAGCTTGCACTCAAGGCAGCGGAACTCTTTGACGAATTTCGCGGGCTCATTCAGGCTGAGGCTGAAGCGCAGTGCGTCCTCGATAAGAACGCCAACGTCCTGCTGTATCAGCCCGACAAAGGTAACGGCGGTCGACCAGAAGTACCCCGCAGAGACCTTCGTCGCATTCTCCTGGACTCCCTTCCTGCCGGCACGATCCGCTGGGGGCACAAGACCACAGCAGTGTCTCCCCTCGGCGATGGGAGGCACGTGGTGACCTTTGCAAATGGCTCGACAGTGACGACCGACCTCCTCGTGGGCGCGGATGGAGCCTGGTCCAGAGTTCGTTCGCTCCTCTCCGACGTAAAACCGGAGTATGTCGGCACCTCTTTCATCGAGACCTTCCTTTTCGACTGCGAAACGCGCCACAAGGCAAGCGCAGAAGCGGTTGGCAGTGGCACGATGATGGCGCTTGCGCCAGGCAAGGGCATCATGGCGCACCGCGAGGCCGATGCCACGCTGCACGCGTACGTCGCGCTCAACAAGCCGGAGGAGTGGATCGCCAGTATCGACTTCTCCGACCCGGTGTCTACCCTGGCCCGCGTCGCCGCGGAATTCGATGGATGGGCCCCGGCGCTGATAGCACTTCTCACCGCCACAGAAACCGATCCCGTGCTTCGCCCTATCTATGCCCTTCCGATCGAGCAGAGATGGAAACGCGTGCCCGGGGCGACACTGATCGGCGATGCAGCGCACCTGATGTCGCCGTTCGCTGGCGAAGGAGCCAATCTCGCAATGTACGACGGCGCGGAACTTGGGAAGGCCATAGCCGCCCACCGCGGTGACGTTGAAGCCGCGCTCCTCACGTATGAACAGGACCTCTTTCCTCGCAGCGCGTCCGCTGCCGCGGAGGCTGACCGGAACCTCAAGCTGTTCTTCGACGAAAACTCGCCTCAGAGCGTGGTTGATTTATTTGCCAATTACCAGCCTGTCAAATAACTGTCTTGCATAACAGTAAATTGCTCACCACGCGTGATGTTGTGTCGATCGCAGACCTTATCTCAAGGACAAAGAAGACCGCCACATTTCGATGACTCCACCGCCAAACTTGAAGGCATAGCAACGGCGAACTACCACCGCCCCGATAGAAGACCGGAAAGTTGCACCCATGAGGGGCACTTGCATAAAATGGGTATTTTTAGGAGGTTTTCGAGACTTACTTTTGGTGTGTAAGCCCCTTTTTAGGATGGTAGGCACGAGCGGATTCGAACCGCTGACCTCTACCGTGTCAAGGTAGCGCTCTAACCAACTGAGCTACGCGCCTGTAGTTGTCCTTCGATTCGTCGCCATAAAACCACCAAGCTTACGACTCGAAGTCGTCTTCACTATGTCTCCTGCATTTCCAATTTTTACTGGAAAGAATGAACATGGACAGTGGAGACTGCACCACACTTATTCAATTGCAGGAGCTCAGGAATCACAGAAGCCTTTTACCGCTCCGTGGTTCTATTGTATCAAAAGATTTCGCCTGGCCAGCACTCCTCAAGAGGCAATATCTAAGTGCTGGTCAGGCAGTAAGTTTGCATCACTCGTAGCGCAGCGCCTCCATCGGTTCAACGGCTGCAGCGCGTCTTGCTGGAATATAAGCTGCCAATGCAGCGACTCCGGTTAGAAAGAGCGCCGCCCCCAGATAAATCAACGGGTCCGTCGCGCTGACTCCCAGCAGTTTTCCGCCGGTTCCCATCGCCGAGCTGGCAAAAGAAAGCGTCGCCAGACTTCGCGCGACCGCCAGCGCCAGACCGCATCCTACCACTACGCCGACCGCCGCCAATACCAGTCCCTGCCGCACAATGAGCCGCAGTACATCCTGCGGCCGCGCGCCAAGCGCCATTCTGATGCCGATTTCATGCGTTCTCTGCACTACCGAATAGGACATCACGCTGTAAAGACCCACTGCGGCCAGGATCACAGCCAACGCCCCGAGCAAGGTCAGCATGCTTGCCGCTACCTTTTGCGGGTAGAGCGATGCGCCGATGTAATCCGCCAGCGGCACTGCGTCAAAGACCGTTACATTGGGGTCGATCTCCCTGACCTTTTGCCGCACCACCGCCAGTGCGCCGTTCGGATCGCCGACAGTGCGCACATAGTAGGCCAGCTGCATGTCTGCGCGATATATCTGGCGGAAAGGGACGTAGAAATACGGCAGCGGCGCCTCGCCCGGATAATGATATTTGCTGTCCTGGGCCACGCCGACCACGGTGAACCATTCGCCCCAGCCTTGAATCCGCCGTCCCACCGGATTGCGTCCGACAAAGAACCTCTTCACGAAAGCCTGGTTCACGATCATAACCGGATTCGTATTCGCATCATCCTGTTCGGTAAAATCGCGCCCGTCGATCAGTGGAATATGCAGCAGTGAGAGGTATCCAGGCGAGATCACATTGCGGAAGATCTTCATGTTTTCGCTGGAGCCTGGCGTATAACCCTCGACATTCAAGTCTTCCCACCAGCTTGGCTCAAATCCCAGCGGCACTCCATCGGAGTAGGCAACGCTCTTCACGCCTGGCGCCGACTCCAGCTTTTCTTTCAGCCGGATGCAGAATTGTTTTCGCTGCTCCAGGCTGTATCCGTTGGTCGAAAGATAAAACTGCGACAGCAGAACATGATTTGGGTTGAAGCCCGGGTTGATCTCACTAAGCGCCGCAAAGCTGCGCGCAAACAAGCCCGCTCCAATCAGCGCCACCAGCGCCAGCGAGACCTCGACGGCAACCAGCACCGAATGCATGCGATGAGAACGCGCTCCTGTCATACCGCTGCGGCCAGCTTCATTCAGGCGCTCGCTCAGATCGGCACGTTCCAGGTGGAGCGCCGGTACCAGTCCGGTGAAAAGCGCGATGAGCAGGCACAGCAAAACCGCGAACAGCAGCACATGACCATTCACTCCCTGGTGAACGGCCATAACCAGCTGGCCCTTTGGCAGCAGAAGAACGAGCGCGCGCCCCATTCCCTGCGCCGCCATAACGCCGACGAGACATGCAGCGGCCGCGAGCACAAAGCTCTCCACAAACACCTGCTGCGCCAGGCGCGCGCGTCCTGCCCCCAGCGCCATGCGTGTGCTGAATTCCTTATAGCGCGCCGTTGCCCGCGTCAGCAGAAGATTTGCGACGTTGGCGCACACAATCAACACCACGACCACGCATACACCCATCAGGAGCCGCAGCGGCGCCAGCAGTAGACTCTGCGGCCCAAAATGCGATTTTGCAATTGGCAGAAATGTCGCGCTCAAACCTTCGTTGGTGTCCGCATCCAGCACCGCCATCCTGCCGGCAAGCGCTGCAAGCTCCTGTCGAGCCTGCTCGAGCGTAACGCCCGGCTTTAAGCGGGCAATCGCCAGCATGTTGCGGTTCTTGCGATCGCGCAGCATCCATTCGCCCACGCCATTCAGCACCGGCTGCATCATGTACGGCACCCAGACGTCAAAGGCTGCACCAGGAACCGAACCATGAAACGCCTCGGCAGCGACGCCCACGATGGTCAATGCATGCTGGTTAATCTTGATGGTCTTGCCCACGATCTGCGGGTCCGCGCCGAAATGCGAGCGCCAAAATTTATCGCTGATCACCGCCACGGGAAACGCGCCGGGCTTATCCCCATATTCCGCAGGAAGAAATGTTCGCCCTAACTCTGCTTGCGCGCCGAGGACGGCAAAGAAATTGCCGGAAACCAGCTCACCCCATACGCGTTCGGCATGGTCCTCCTGGCCTATACTGAAGGCCACCGGACGAGTCACGGCAATGCCATCCAGCATCTTCAACCGGTCGCGGAAATCGATATAGTCCGGATAGGAATTAGTGACAAATTCGCCGCCGGGCGTCGTCGTTTCGAGCGCCACCAGCCGATCCGGTTGCCGAACACCAGGTAGCGGATGCAGCAAGATGGCGTCAACCCAGCCAAAAACTGTAGCGCTCGTAGCGATGCCCAGAGCGAGTGTCAGCACGGTCACCGCGGTGAAACCCGGATTGCGCCGAATCATTCGTAATGCGTACTGTAAATCCTGAAGCAGGCTGGTCATTCGCAATTTCCTCCGCGCCTGCAGACATCGATGCAATTTACCTACCGATGCTAGTTCCACGTAAACCCTTAAAGATAAAGGCGACGAAGGAAATTATGCAGGCAATGGGTGTCCGTTTGCGAACATCTCCGTTCAGTATCGGCCAATAACCGTAAGACGGGTTGCGAAAGAAACTTCCGCAACCCGAGGTGAACGGCTAGAGTGCAGCAATACCGTTGAAGCCGACTGATTTTGGCAGGCCCTGGATCTCGTCCACGTTGTTGAGCGTGCCATCAGGTTGGATGGCAAAAACGCCAATCGTTCCCGCCGCCGAGTTCAACGTGTATATGTACTTTCCATCGCTGCTTATGGCGATGTCGAGGTTACCGCTGCCAACGGGGTTGCTCCCCACCACGGTGGCTCCAATCGGGGTCAGGTTTCCGCCTTTGCCGATCGTAAAGCCTGAGATGGTCGAGGACGCCGCATTCGAGATGTAAACGCGCGCGCCATCCGGAGTAATTACATTCCAGCAGTTTGCCGAACCAAGGGTTGGGACACTCTGACTGATCACGGAAAGAGTGCCACCAGCCAGAACGGAATAAGAAGAAATTGCCGAGGCATTGACCGCTCCGGCAGGTCCGGTTTCTGAAACCAGAAGCTTCCCATCCGGAGCAAACCTTGCCGCGAATGCGCCCGGACCGGCACTGGGATTGGTAACGATCTGCCCCAAAGTGCCGTCTGCCTGAATCCTGAAGACGTCGATATTATTCGCCACACGCTCCGTAACAGCTAGAAATTGACCGTCCGGGCTGATCGTGGCCGATGCTCCTCCGGCACCGCTCGCGCTAAGAAAAGTCGTGGAATTTTGGATGGGCTGCAAGTGTCCATCATTGCGCAGAAAGAAACCCGCGACATTGCCGCTGCCCGCTGCGTCGACAACGTAAACGAGATTCTGCCGCTGGGCTACAGCTACCGGCTCGCTCCCGCCTGACGGCTCTTTGTCAGCCAGTGACAATATCCCACGCTGCACGCGGAAGACTGACACCGTTCCACTGCCGGCATTCGCAGCAAAAAGAAACGAATGATCGATGCTGAAAGTCAGAGACCCCTGTGCTCCCAGTGGATCATTCGTGCCGCCACTTCCCCGCCCTTCGGTGTCGTACCGATGGCTTTCTATAAAGTTCCCATCCGAGGTGCGCTCATAAGCAATCACCTCATTCTTGTCGGCGTTGTTCGTCATCACAAAAACGTCCGCCGTTCCAGTTGTATGTTGCGCGATGCTGACGGCTGGCGAGATTACACCGGCTCCCAACACGATCGTCAGCAGACCACGAATAGCTTTGACCATTTACGACTCCTTCGATGAAGCGGATTGCGCACTGCGGCACTGAAATCATTCAGAGATATTTCCTGCCATGCGCAACCCGTTAGAGCCGAAGGAGCCGGGGAAGTTACAGTCGGATAAAGCGCTCGCCTTGAGCACAGTCAAATAGAAGTTGACTCACTCAATATCAACTTAGAAAAGCCGTGTAACCTCATAGGCGAAAGAGCGTCTTATGTTTCCGTCTCATTGATTTGCTATCTACAGTCATGCATCACGGCACTCGCAGCATGTCGAGGAAGCATCGAGAAAAGAAAAACGCCCGCTATCAAGCGGGCGTTTCTTATGAAGGTGCAGCAAACAATCTTCTAGAGCGAGTTCATATTCTGCAGGAACTCGGCATTGTTGCGGGTTTTGCCAAGTTTGTCGACGAGCAGCTCCATCGCTTCGACGGGAGACAGCGGGTTGAGTACCTTGCGTAGCACCCAGATGCGGCTCAGGTCTTCCTTGGGAATCAGCAGCTCTTCCTTACGCGTGCCCGAGCGTTGAATATCGATTGCCGGGAAGACGCGCTTGTCGACCAGCTTGCGGTCGAGGATGATTTCCATATTGCCCGTGCCCTTGAATTCTTCAAAGATCACTTCATCCATGCGCGAGCCAGTGTCAACGAGAGCGGTAGCAATAATTGTTAGAGAGCCGCCCTCTTCAATGTTGCGGGCCGCACCAAAGAAGCGCTTCGGACGCTGCAATGCGTTTGAATCGACGCCGCCGGAGAGAACTTTTCCCGATGGCGGAACAATTGTGTTGTATGCGCGCGCCAGGCGGGTAATCGAATCGAGAAGAATTACCACGTCGCGCTTGTGCTCGACCAGGCGTTTCGCTTTTTCGATCACCATCTCGGCAACCTGCACGTGGCGAGCTGCCGGCTCGTCAAAGGTCGAGCTGATCACTTCGCCCTTCACTGAGCGCTGCATGTCGGTGACTTCTTCCGGACGCTCGTCGATGAGCAGAACGATAAGGACGACTTCCGGATGGTTCGAGGTAACGGAATTCGCAATCGACTGCAGCAACATGGTCTTACCGGTGCGCGGCGGAGCGACAATCAATCCGCGCTGACCCTTGCCAACCGGGGTAAGCAGATCCATCACGCGTCCGCTGATGTTTTCGCGGACCGTCTCACTCTTGAGCCGCTCCTGCGGATACAGAGGCGTGAGGTTGTCGAAGAGAATCTTGTTGCGCGTCTCTTCAGGCGACTCGAAGTTGATCGCTTCGATTTTCACCAGGGCAAAATATTTTTCACCCTCATGCGGCGGACGCACGTTGCCGCTGATCGTGTCGCCCGTTTTCAGATCAAACTTGCGAATTTGCGAAGGCGAGACGTAAATGTCATCTGGACCGGGCAGATAGTTGTAGTCGGGAGAGCGCAGGAAGCCGTAACCATCCGGCAGAATTTCCAGCACGCCTTCGGCGAAGATATGGCCTTCTTTTTCGCTCTGCGCCTGCAGAATCTTGAAAATAAGGTCTTGTTTGCGGAGTCCGCTTGCGCCTGGGATCTCGAGGGATCGCGCAATGCGGCTCAGCTCTGTAATATTTTTTTCTTTCAGTTCGGAGATGGTCATTGTCACCTGCGGTGGGTAGGGTTTGGTTGGGAAGGTCTTTCTTACTGGAAGGAATCTCGTCGGTATTGCAGAGTAATTCTTAACGGGTAAGGCCCGGAACAGCAGGGCCGCGGCTTACGCTGCGCGGCGCTGCTGAACCTTTGTCTTCTCTTCAACGGTTGGGGTGGCCGCAACTGGATTGGAGTAGCGGAAGCGAACCATAACTTCATTCGTAGTGTCCTGCACGCGAGTGTTTGGCTTGTGCAGCTTACGGGTCGCCTTAGAAGCCAGCTGACACAGCTGGTAGCGATTGGAAACGTGGGTCAGAGCCCCAAAAATCAAATCAGAACGCATCGTAATTCTCCTTCAGAATAAAACGGTTCCTCGATCCGTCGCGCATGGTAACTCTGGCAGTGGATCGTCGGTGATCGAAACACCAAGAATGCAGAACAGCTAAACAACCTATTGGTTTCGCTTCCCTTTGGAAACTTCATTTTTTTAGACGCATCAGCCTGCGTCTAAGATCATTTTTTTTACCCATTTCTTCAATTTTTTAGTCGATGAGAGCGCAATGGTATCGTTGCCAACCTACGCAAATGCGACTTTTAACTGAAAATTGGGCGTGCCATCATCCCAATGCGACAAGCTGCTGGCGCTGGACCAAACCAAAAACATCCGTTCGGATCTAGGGTGAATTATTACGGCAGACGCGAGAAGCAGCGTTTGGCTCTCGAGGCCACTTAATGTAATCGGCACTTTTGAAATTAAATCCGATGCTCACCAAGGTCAACACTTTTTTTCATAGAAAGCCGAATGTCTTTCTCCAGTAAATGGAACTACTTCTATAGCAGTATCTTTTCGCCCAACCTAGGTTGCAGTTTCTTCACCCATTGCCCTGCAAACCCCACCGCATTAACAACATCCTAATTTTCATATTTTTACACGGAAATTGATTTTCTCCTTGACTCTCCCTACAACTGTACTATTGTATTAATACAAAATGATCATCCGCGTTCAATCCAGCCTTGGCGTCCCTATCTATCAGCAAATCGAGTCGCAGGTGAAGCACGCCATTGCTGCGGGAGCACTCAAGCAGGATGACACTCTACCTCCGGTACGGAAGTTGGCGGCGGAGCTCCGCATTAATCCCAATACTGTCGCGCGGGCATATCAAAATCTGGAGCGCGACGGCATTCTGCGCACCGTGCCTGGAGGCGGCTGCTATGTCAATGGACAGAGCCCCGGCCTTCTCAAGTCAGAAAAACTGCGCCGTCTCAAACCCCTGGCCATACAGCTTGCAGTGGAAGCAAAACAACTAAGACTCACGCGGGAAGACCTGATGCAACTGCTCGAAACTTCATATGACGAACTCGGAGAGGCGCAATGAGCGATCTCGCTATCCAAACGCAGTCCCTGCAAAAACACTACCGCTCATTTCATGCGGTCCTGGGTATCTCCTCACAAGGGAAGGTCGCACATCCGTCCCTGCACAAGCACTACCACTTCTTACGTGCGGTCGACGGCCTCGACATGCACGTTCCCAAAGGCTCCATCTACGGCTTCCTTGGCCGGAACGGCGCGGGGAAAACCACCACCATCCGCCTGCTCGCCGGGCTAGCGCACCCGACTGGCGGACGAATGCAGGTCCTCGGCCTCGACCCTCAGACGGACCGTATTCCGATCCTGGAACGCACGGGCTTTGTCATCGACAAGATGCTCATCCCTTCGATGACCGGTAACGATCTCGTGCGCTTCAACCGTGGATTCTTCCCGCGATGGTCGGATGCCCTGGCCGCGAAATACGCCGAAGTGCTAGAGATTCCAATGAAGCAGAAGTTTCGTAAGTTATCCACAGGAAACCAGACCAAGCTCTGCCTGCTTCTTGCACTTGCGCAGGGAGCGGAGTTGCTCATACTTGACGAGCCGACGGCAGGGCTCGATCCAGTCGTTACCGATCAGCTTCTGCGCGTCCTGGTCGACGATTTCGCCAATGAAGGCCGCACGCTGTTTCTCTCGTCGCACCACCTCTCAGAGGTAGAGCGTGTGGCCGATTGGGTGGGCATCATCGACCATGGCAAATTGCTGCTCGAAGAATGCCTCGACGATGTGCGCGCTCATTTTCGAAGGGTTCGCGTCGTCGGAGAAAATCTGCCGGCTGTCTCGCGCGACCAGATCTTCAAGACCAAAACCAGCGAGGGCACCACTGAATATATTGTGCGCAACGATGTAGATGGCTTTATTGCCCAGCTGCGCAGCCAAGGTGCAACTGTACTCGATGTTTCACCGATGAATCTGTCGGAAATCTTTCTTGAAGTCGTGGGAAAGGGGGAAGCTCATGTACCTGTGGAAGTATTGGCGTGATACTCGCATTATCTTCAGCGCCGCAGTGCTGGTTATCGCGGCGTTGTTTATCGAGATCCTACGGGAACGAGTCGGCAGAGTAGCGGATGCGCACCAGTTCGCGAATGCGCTGCCCGTATTTCTTTTGCTGCAATCCTTGCCTCTCGGGTTCCTGGGCTGGTTTTTAGGCAGCTTTGGCATAGGCCGCGACCTCGGTGAAGGAAGCGGTTCTTTTCTATGCAGCCGTCCGAAAAACCGTTCTTACTTTATGTGGTGCAGCTGGGCATGTGGCCTGATGCAGCTGCTCACCATTGTTGCTCTGGCAAATATGGTCCTATGGTTTCAAATACATCGTCTGCTCTTAAGCACGGGTGATGCCTCACACGGACAAATATCTTTTCCTGATGGAACGTCTTTGTCGCTTATCTCGATTCTTTGCCTCACATGCGCCATCGTCTTTCTTCTCGTCGCGCTTGTCTTCACGCTTACTTTCTCTCTGACGGTGGTGATGAAAAACGTGCGAGGCATCATATACGGAGCCGGCATTTTAGTCGGATATATGATTCTGGCCGCACGTGTGACGCATTACTGGCACACGGTGCGGCTACCCAACCTCGCGATCCAGCAGTTCGCCTACAGCAAAGGACAAGTAGCAGGAATTGCTGATCACCTTGGGGTGTCTATGGCGGTTCGCCTGGCAGTCATTCTTCTCTTCCCGTTTGCCACACAGATAGTGCTGGAGAAGATGGATATATAGTGCTCCGCTGCTTGCGAAGTAAAGAAATCATCCCAATCAATCAGGTGCGCAGTCGGGAGCTGAGATATGCAGTCAATACCTGCTTGAATTCCTGCACCAGCTCCTGCCGCTCTTTCGCTTTGGCGTCGGCATAGAGAGGATTCATCCCTTTGACCACCTGCAACGTCACGTTGGCCACCCGAAAAGCCTCCTCGGTCGTCAATTCCGGTCTTTTCTGGCGAAAAAGCGCGGCAAAATGTTCCCGCAGCCGGTTTCTTGCGGCCGGATCGCGTTTGTAGTTGAAGGGCGCGCTCAGAAGAGGGATGTAGGCCGGCCGGCTCTCCATAAATTCGACCAATACTTCAAAGATCCGGTCGACCAGCTGCTTGACCGTCAATCTGGCTGCATCCTCCAGCAGTGGCGTCCACCGCGCCTGCATCTCATCGCCGTATTGTGCGCGGAGAGCCCGTACGACCGCTTCTTTGTTGGGGAAATATTGATACATCGCGCCAATCGACGCACCGGCACGCTCGGCTATTTCGGTCATCGTGGCGGCCTCATAGCCGTGTTCCGCGATGACAGCGGCAGCCGCTTCAAGCAGGTCCGCAACGCGACGCTCTCCCCGCTCCTGTTGCGGAACGCGGCGCTTCGGTTTTGACATATCTGAGGGCACACTCATATTATAAGGACAGGAAACATGAGCATACCCTCATATATGGAGCATGTAATGACCAATCTCACGATTGACCTGAAATCGACAGTCCTCGTTCTTATCGACCTGCAGCATGGCACCGTCGGCAGGCAGCTCGCTCCTCATTCAGGAGCGGACCTGGTCAAGCGCGCAGCCGCACTCGCCGCCGCCTTCCGCGAAAAGGGCGGGACCGTAGTTTACGTTCGCGTTGAAGTAAGCGACGTGCTCAGGCCTCCGGTCGATGCACCCATGTTCGATCCGAATGCTCCGCCACCGCCGCCCATTGCCTCGCAGCTTGTGCCGGAAAGCGGCTATCAGGCCGGCGATTTGCTCGTCACCAAGCGGCAATGGGGCGCCTTCTATGGAACGGATCTCGATCAGCAGCTCCGCAGACGCGGCATTCGCACGATCATCCTCGGCGGTATCGCGACTAATATTGGCGTCGAATCGACTGCACGTGCCGCGCACGATCGCGGCTATGCGCTTATCTTCGTGGAAGATGCGATGTCGAGCCTTAGCGCCGAGACGCACGGTTTCGCCGTGGAGCATATCTTCCCGCGCATGGGACGGGTACGTAAAACCGATGAGGTGCTCGAAGCACTCGCGCAATAAATATCCGCGCTGCGCCCTCGCTGCACGCTCTTGAAAAATGCGACTGGCGGGATGATGCGGCTCGTCTCGGTGGTCGCCATCCCTCCGATGAGCCGGCATGCCCGGTCCAGCGTGAGCCATTGGGGATATACTGTTTTCGTTTCACAAAACAGCATTTCCGCTCGGCTTTTCATCATAACTCCAGAGCCGATTGACTCGAGCATTTTGTCCCTTTCGGTTACGGAGGCAGTGCATGCAACGCAAGCCGGGCATCCCCGCTGTATATCTGCTCATTGCTCTTCTTCTCTTCCAAGGTGTTGCACCAAACCTCCAGATTCAAGCACAGACCACGCAGACCGCGCCGCCAACGCCCCAGCAGCTGGACCAGCTGCTGGCTCCAGTTGCGCTTTATCCCGATGCGCTGCTTGCGCAAATCACCAGCGCCTCCACCAATCCGCAGGAAATCCTTGACGTAGACAACTGGCTCGCCCAGAACTCCAACCTGACGAGCACGGCGCTCAGCGAGGCCGCGCAACAGCAGGGCTTCGATCCGGCCTTCGTTGCGCTGGTGCAGTTCCCCACCGTGCTGCAGATGATGGCTGAGAATATCGACGACTATGCCGCGATCGGACAGGCCGTCATAGCCAACCAGGCTGAAGTGACTGCCTCGATCCAGCGGCTGCGCGCTCAGGCATATGCGGCGGGAAGCCTGCGCACGACCCCGCAGCAAACGGTCACTGTCGACCAGGGCGCCGGCCAGCCTGTCTATGTGATTCAGCCGGCAAATCAAGCGGTCGTTTACGTGCCGCAGTATGACCCTACCGTGGTCTATGTCGGGCCAAGCACGGGAACTGTCGTTGCCGCCTCGCTGATCAGCTTCGGGCTGGGCATCGGCATAGGAGCGCTGCTCTACAGCAACCAGCCGTGGGGCTGGGGAGGATGGGGCTGGAACTGGCGCGGCGGTGGCATCTATTACAACCACGCAGTCTGGGGTGGATGGCATGGCGGCTATCATCCGCCACGGCCATGGTATCGCCCGCGGCCCGTGCCCTATACAGGCCGGCCGGGATATGGCGGCAACTGGCACTATCGGCCGCCCAATTACCGTCCGCCAACACCCATCAATCGTCCGGGATATAACCGGCCCGGGCATGGAAATCGCCCGGTTTACGGTCGTCCAGGCAGCAGACCGCCAGTGAATCCTCCGAACAACAGACCTGGGAATCCGGGAAATCGTCCCTCGAATCCTGGAAATAGGCCCGGAAATCCAGGGCATCGCCCCACGAATCCAGGAAATGGCGGTCGTCCAGTCAACCAACCGGCGCGCCCCGGCACGCCAAATCAACGTCCACCTCAAACCCGTCCGCCGAACCAGAACCGCCCGACGCCCACTCCGCGGCCTACACCGCAGCCGCGTCCGCAGCAGCAACACCGGCCCACAACACATAATCGCCCCACACCGCAGCATCGTCCCACGCACTCTACGGCGCGGCCATCGGGCGGTCATAAGCCGGCCCAGGGAGGCGGCGGCCAGAAGCCGCGCTAAGCCACATAGAGATAAGAGCCAACGCTTGTAAGACAAAGAGAGTTGGCTCTGCCCTATCTGTATGTTGATAAGACCTAATACTTCCTGTCGCTTGCACCCATGGGCCGCATCTGCAACACTGACTTCGGTCCACCATTTATGGTTCGTCATTACCTCGTCAAAGGCCGCGTACAAGGGGTTGGCTTTCGCTGGTACGTGCACCGTGAAGCCGGCGCTTTAGGCCTGCGCGGATGGGTGCGCAATACTGAAGACGGCCATGTGGAGCTGGTAGCCGCCGGTAACCCTGAAGAGCTTGCAGCCCTGCGCGTGGCACTCGATCGGGGCTCGCGCGGCAGCCGTGTCGATCTGGTCGTTGAGCACCTGCTCAAAGAGACGGAAGACAAGGACCTCGGACCATTTCAGATTGAAGGAGCCTGGTAAATCCCAGCTATGAGTCATTCTCTTGATTGCGAACCGTTGAAGACGCTCGTGCGAACCGTTCCCGACTTCCCGAAACCGGGCATTCTTTTCTACGACATCACCACGCTGCTGAAAGATCGAATCGGATTTGCCCAGATGATCGATGCCCTTGCCGCGCATTACATCGGAAAAGACATCGATCTCGTGCTTGGAATCGAGGCGCGCGGCTTTATCTTTGGACCCGCCCTTGCCTACCGCCTGAACGCGGGATTTGTGCCGGTGCGCAAGCCGCGCAAGCTTCCTGCTCCAGTGGCGCGCGTTACCTACGATCTGGAATATGGCACAGACTCTCTGGAAATCCATCTGGACGCGATCGAGCCGGGACAGAATGTCGTTCTGGTAGACGACCTGTTGGCGACCGGCGGCACGATGGAAGCTACGGTAAAGCTGGTGCAGCAGCTCGGCGGACATATTACCGGGCTGGCATTTGCTGTCGAGCTTGATTTCCTGAAAGGCCGCGAAAAATTCAAGGACTACGACGTTTTCAGCCTTCTGCATTACAACGAATAAAAGCGCCGCTTCATGCGGCGCCCTTTAGGCTCTGGACGCTGAGCCGCGTACGAAATGCATAATTATGGAGATCACGGCAAGAATCAAAAGTACGTGAATGAAGAATCCAGCTACGTGAAACACAACGAATCCGCCAATCCACGCTAAAACCAGAATCAAAGCTAGTATCAAAAACATAAGCCCCCTCGTTTCTCTCAATACTTGTTTGATGAAGATGATTTTTCTATGCAGAGAGTTGGCTGTCTCGGGCACGCTTGGAAACAATAGCCCGAGACTCCACTATTTGTAACCGTTATCGTGCTAAATCACGCAGCCTGCGCCTTCACGTTTACTTTCTTAGCCACTTTTGTCAGCTTTTGATCGGCGGCTTTTTCTTCTTCCAGCGTTTTTTCGAGCAGCTTCACAACATCAAGCTCGCCGAGCAGCTCCGCATATGTGCGGGCAGAACCGTATGCCGCAATCTCATAGTGCTCGACGCGCTGCGCTGCTGAGATCAGGCCGGCATCAAGAACCTCGGGCTCGCCGCCTTCCTTGATGCGCTCATCGCCTTCTTTGAGCAGGCCCTTCATGCCTTCGCATGTCTTGCCCTTCGGGCTCTCTTTCAGATGCTTGAAAATTGTTTCCAACCGCTGCACATGGCCTTCAGTCTCCGCAAGATGGCTCTCAAAGGCCTCCTTCAGGTCCGCTCCCGATGAGGCTTTCGCCATTTTCGGAAGTGCTTTCGTAATCTGTGTTTCCGCGGAATACAAGTCCTGCAGTTCGTCCAGCAGGAGCTCTTTCATCGTTTCTAGTTTCATGACATACCTCGGTAGTGAAGAGTGACGAACACTAGTTGGGATGCAGGAAAAGCGGTAGTGTGAAAAAGCAATAGAAACTAAATCACGCGATGCAGTGGATGCGTCCGAGTTGCCTGAAGGCTTGACCTGAAGTAGACGAACGAAATTGCGGAATGCGTTATTTTCTGGGACTGTGTCTCATGTACTCTAGCGATGAGGAACCACGAACATCTTGTGCGCTTGCAAGGATTCCTGGGCCTTTAAATATGCTTTGCGCCGGAGCCAGTCCTGCAGCTTTCCTGCAAACATCGGCACTGTCTACTTTCGCGCTTTAGGACCCGCGGTGCGCACGACTTCCGGCGCATCGAACTTGGCGAAGTTTTCTTCAAACTTCATCGCCAGCAGCCGGGCCTGCGCGTCATAGGCATGCTTGTCGGTCCATGCGTTGCGCGGGTTCAGCAGTTCGGAGGGAACATCCGGGCACGATGTCGGAATCGACAGCCCGAATGCGTCCTCGGTCACATATTCGGCCTTCGCCAGCCGTCCATCGAGAGCCGCATGCACCATCGCGCGCGTATGCTTCAGGCTCATGCGCTTGCCAGTCCCGAATGCGCCGCCGGTCCAGCCTGTATTCACAAGCCAGCATTGCGCATCGTGCTGCTTGAGCCGCTGCCCAAGCATTTCCGCATACACCCTCGGAGCAAGCGGCAGAAATGGCGAGCCGAAGCACGCCGAAAACTCCGGCACGGGCTCGCTGCCCAGCCCTGCTTCAGTGCCGGCCAGCTTTGCGGTGTAGCCGGAGAGGAAGTGGTACATCGCCTGCTCCGGCGTCAGCTTCGCAATGGGCGGAAGCACGCCAAACGCATCAGCCGCCAGGAACAAAACATTTTTCGGATGGCCACCGATGCCAGGAATCACCGCGTTCTCGATAAATTCAATTGGATAGGCTGCACGCGTGTTCTCGGTATAGCGAATGTCGGAATAGTCCGGCTCGCCCGTCTTCGAATCGAGCACGACATTCTCAAGCACCGATCCAAAGCGGATCGCGTGGTAGATCTGCGGCTCTTTTTCTTCAGAGAGATCGACACACTTCGCGTAGCAGCCCCCCTCGAAATTGAAGACTCCCGTCGGACTCCAGCCATGCTCATCATCGCCGATCAGACGCCGCGTCGGGTCGGCCGAAAGCGTCGTCTTGCCTGTTCCGGAAAGGCCGAAGAAGAGCGCCGTTTCACCATCCGCACCGATATTCGCGGAACAGTGCATGGGGAATACATCGCGCCCCGGCAGCAGATAATTCATCACGCCGAAGATCGACTTCTTCATCTCGCCCGCGTATTTCGTGCCACCAATGAGAATGACCTTGCGCGTGAAATCGGCCAGTACAAAGGTTCCGGACTTCGTGCCATCGCGCTGCGGGACCGCTTCAAACTCCGGCGCCGCAATGACAGTGAACTCGGTCGTGTGCCGGGTCAATTCGGCAAACTGCGGACGCACAAATAGCTGCTTCACAAACAGCGCATGCCATGCGTATTCCGCAACGACCGTGATCGGCAGGCGATAGTCCGTGTCCGCTCCCGCATAAAGATCCATCACATACAGGTCGCGCTCCGTCATGTGCTTCACCACGCGATCCAATAGCGCCTGGAACTTTGCCGGATCAAAGGGCTGGTTCACTTTGCCCCAGTCGACGCGGCTGCGCGTCTCTTCATCCTCGACGGTGAACTTGTCTTTCGGCGAACGGCCTGTGCGAGAACCGGTCAGTGCAGTCAGCGCGCCGTTCGCAGCCAGGCTCGCTTCGCCACGTGCAATCGCGGCCTCCACCAGCTGCGGCATGGACAGGTTGCGGTGCACATGAGGGCCTTCGGTAAGAGTTCGCAGGTCGGTTGCCATTGTGGCAGCACCCATAATTACGCTCCTTGGGCAAACCGTTTATTGTGCCATCCGCGCCTATCGGATGGCAAAGCCCCATGCGCGGCCTTTTCACCGTGCAATTCTCGTTTGCATCATTCCGGAGAGCAATGTGTCCCCCAGCATATCGCCCAACTCGTCGACGGGGGTGACCGGATAAGCATGGCAGACAATCTTTATGCTTACCAGGCCGTGCACGGTTACCCAAACCATCTCGGCTAGCGCAAAGGCGCCTGCTTCACTCTTGCGAAGCTCTGCAATCGCTTGCACCATGAGCGCAAAAGTTTTCTGCCCCGGCCCATCGGCGTCTTCGATTGGGCCATCCCGCAAAAGCACATCGCTGAACTTCGGGTCTGACATCAGCGCCAGCCGATACATTTCCGGCTGATCGAGTGCGAAAGCAATGTATTTTCGGATCAAAGCGCGCAGCCGTTTGGCCGGATCCTTGATCTTCGCGGCCGGGGCAAGCGCGTCGTACATCGTCTGGAAGACTTCACCGCAAAGAGCGACTGCGATGGCGTCGCGGTTCTGAAAATAGAGATAAAGCGTGCCCGGCGCATACTCGACAGCATCGGCCACGCGCCGGATGGTGAGTGCGCTAAAACCTTCTGCAATCACGATTTCGCGCGCCGCATCCAGTATCCGCTTCCGCAGATTTTCCTTCTCTCGCTGACGCCGTTCTGAAACCCCCATAAAATCCTTGACTCCTTTTTCATTATCGAACATCATTTTAATTATGAACATTGTTCATTTTTAGAATTATGTTCATAATATTCGAACTGGAGATACCAAATGGAATCCATCGCACTCATCGGAGCGTCCGGCAGCCTGGGAAAGGCTATTGCCTCCGCCCTCGGTGAAAAAGACAAGCACTATCGCGTTATCGGCAGGTCTGAAGCGTCCCTCAGTGCAACCTTCGGGGACGATCCCCATGCCTCCATCGCCACATGGAACCCCGACTCGCCCGAATCCGTTCGTTTGGCCCTCGACGGCATCGACACCGCGATCTATATAGTCGGAGTCAACTACTGGCAATTCGAGCTGCACCCGCAGCTCATGAAGAAGACCCTGGATGGCGCCATCGCTGCAGGGGTAAAGAAGCTCCTGCTCATCGGCACCGTCTATCCGTTCGGGAAACCGCGGACTGAGCGCGTGAATGAAGATCATCCGCGCAAGCCGCATACCTTCAAGGGCCGCATGCGCAAGGAGCAGGAAGACCTCGTGCTCGCCGCGCACGCAACCGGCAGAATTCAGACCGCCGTCCTGCGGCTGCCCGATTTCTACGGGCCAGGTGTCGATAAGAGCCTTCTTTGGAGCGCATTTCAGGCCGCCAAGAGCGGTAAACGCGCGCAGCTCATCGGTCCCATCGACACGCCGCACGAATTCGTCTATCTGCCCGATGCGGGAATCACCATCGAACGGCTCATCTCCAACGAGCGGGCCTGGGGGCATGCCTGGAATCTGGGTGCGGCTGGCGTAACTTCAACCCATGCCATGGCCGATGAAATCTTTGCCCAGGCTGGCCGCAAGCCGAAATATACCGTTGCCGGGAAAACCATGCTTCGCGTATTTGGCCTCTTCAATCCCCTAATACGCGAGCTGGTCGAGATGCACTATCTGCAAACCTCGCCCGTGATCATCGACGACACGCGCCTGAAGAACCTGTTGGGCGATCTGCCAAAAACGCCCTATAAAGAGGGCATTCGGCAAACGCTGGCCGCCATCTAATATTTCGTTTCTTCCGTCCATCTTCCTGGGAAATGCGATAATAGGCGCAGCAATCTAACCGCTGCTCAGACTTTCTGACGATCTTCTTCTCTGCGTATCGAGATAGAAAAATGAAACAGGCGCAGGAACTCTCCAGACGGAACGAACAACTCAAGGAGCCATTATGACTGGGGACCTGCAACTTACCTGCAGCGACTGCGGACAGGAATTTACATTTACGGCCGACGATCAGGCATTCTTCCGCGAGCGCGGCTATTCCGCGCCAAAGCGGTGCAAAGCCTGCCGCCAGGCAAAGAAAAACGAACAGCAAGGCGGCGGTGGTGGATACGGCGGCGGTGGCGGCGGTTATCGCTCAAGCGCAACGACGGGAACAGCGGTCGTCTGCGCCGGATGCGGCCAGCAGACCACAGTTCCGTTCGAGCCCCGTGGTGACCGTCCTGTCTTCTGCAAGACTTGCTACCAGGCGCAATCTGGTGGACGCGATTCCAAGCGCCCACGCAGCGGCGGTGGTGGCGGCGGACGGGGACGTTACTAAAACAAGCTGGGTACTAAACAAGTGCGGGGCCGATTGATTCGGCCCTTGCGCTTTTTAGTCAACGTTTTTATCGGATCGTACTAGGGAACCGGCTGGGCGTCGTCCGTGGCGATCAGAGTCGGCAGGTTGCTGGTATGGCCGGCCTCGCGCAGCACAATCTCCAGATGTTCCAGCACCTCATCCACGGTCATGGTGTACATCTCGCGGCCGTTGTCGTATCCGGATTCGATAATCTGCTTTAGATAGTGGCCGGCAATCTGCGCAGCCAACTGGTCGGTGATGACGTGCCCCGTCCGCCGCTTCTGCTCTACCCATGCCATGCAGGGCATCGCAATCCACATGGGACGCTTGTTTACCTCATAGCGCACGTCGACGGCATCGGCATGACGGGTGGCAATGGCAACGATATTTGCCTTCCACCGGCAATGCAGGTCGTCGCCAGTCCAGCGATCAATCACGTGAAAATCTTCGTACATGGCTTCAAGCCTATACGGCAGCCGCGGCGCGGGCAAGGGAGCTGGGCGAAAATGAGCGCTTTTGGCCGCCGGGCAACAAATCTTTTCCCACATCTCTTTTCCCTCATCCTGCGTCCAATATGTGTCTCGCAAGGAAGAGAGAGTTTTCAAGAAGTGAAGGAGTTCAAGTAAAGTGACCCAGTCTTCCCAAAACGTACGGCGGCTTGAAGAAAAGCTGCTCCAGCAGCAAGCTCAGCTGGAGCGGTCGATGTTGACCGCCGTGGAACAAGGCCGCCAGACTGTAACCGACGAAATTCAGGATGTCGCCGACCAGGCTGTGTCTTCTTATCAAAAAGAGCTGCTTTTCACCCAGGGGACAAATGGGCATACGCAGCTGTCGCTCATCCGCCTTGCTCTGGAACGGATAGGCGAGGGCAGCTACGGAGAATGCCTGCAGTGTGGCTCGCCGATCGGGGAAAAACGGCTGGACGCGCTGCCGTGGACTCCGTGTTGCATCAATTGCCAGGAAAAAATAGAGAACGGTGAAATCGAAGATCCTGTGCGCGCGGCTTAAAATCCGCTGCACCTCTATTTTTACTGCGTTACAGCTGATAATCATGTTCCCTGCTCCAAAGTGAAGGGCTGTCTCTCAGCCCTTCACTTGCTTCTATTTGCCATCTCTCCTACCGAATTCCTGCCCTCCGAAGCGATCCGTGTTGCCTCTGTTCATGACATACACAAGCAGTAACACTTCTTTAACAGTCCGCTGTTAACGTCGTCCGCTGGCGGCCTGCGCGGCTCTATATCCGTTTCTGCGACAGTGCGCGCCTGAATCAGGAGAACAAAATAGATGACAGCAAAATCCTTTAAGAGACGGGGCACCCAGCGCACATTCACGCGCGGCGCAGCCCTGCTTTCCCTCAGCTTTCTTGCCGGTGGCCTCGCAGCGCATGCGCAGGACTTCCATCACCAGCAGGACCGCGACCGCCAGTTCTGGCCGGGCAATCTGGTTGTCAGCCGCACGGTGTATGACAACAATCCCAAAAACGTAAAAACGGGCACCATTCTGCCGCCAAACTGCGCCTCAACGACAGGCGGCTGCTCCGCCTCGACCGGCGCTCCATTCAACGGCTCGTATCCGTTGGTCTGGAACGACGTTATTTACGACGCCAGCTTCGGCATCACAGCAAAGATTTTTCTCGATCAGATTACGCCCGACGGCTGGCTGATCGATTCACTCGAGGTTCCCAATAGCTCGCAGCGCGGCGTCTCCAGCAAAAGCGACCAACTCGTCACCAGCTTCAGCTCCAAGTCTGAAATTGCGCTCAATCTTTCGACAGACGGACGCTACCTTACCTTCATGGGCTATGTCTCGCCGATCGACGTAATCGACGTCTCGAACTCCAACACTCCAGGCGCTGTCGACCCCACGGACCCGGTCGGAGAAAATACTTTTCGCGCCGTAGCGCGCGTGGATGAGTTTGGGCGCTTCAGCTTCACGGAAACGAACGCCTACAGCGGCAACAATGGACGCGCCGCGATCCTCAATAATACGGACGGCGAAGACTTTTACTACACCAGCGGCAATGCCGGAAACGGCAGCAATCCTCAGCCTGCAGGTGTGGTTCTCGGCGCCGGCGCGCAGATCATCGATCCCTCGCAGCAGCCCGAAGCAGAGCAGGATCCGGGCACGCCGACTCCGGTTGGCAGCTTCTCTGTCACGGAGTTGGGAGCGAAAGCCGACAAGATCGGCAAGGACGATAACTTTGCTGGCCTCACCATCTTCAACAACGTTATCTATTACGCCAAAGACAGCGGCAGCAATGGTGTCAACACCGTGTATTTCCTCGATACGACGGGAACCGCTTGCCCCAAGGGCGTTGGCCTGCCATCAAGCTCCGCCGCACTGCCCACCACGCCGCTGAGCTTTGACCCGTCCACCGTCGCGACTACCGGCCTGCCCAGCAACATGTGCATCCTGGCCGGCTTTCCCACCACGCCGAATAAGAGCGCGACTGTAACCTCCTTCAATTTCGGCATCTGGTTTGCCGATGCCAACACCCTCTACGTGACGGACGAGGGCGACGGCTTTACCGGCGGCACCGACCTCTACACGCACGCAGCTGCACAAACCACAGCGGGCCTGCAGAAGTGGGTCTTCAACGGCAGCACCTGGACCCTGGCCTACACACTGCAAACTGGCCTCGATCTCGGCAAAGCCTACCAGGTGCATGGCTACCCCACGGGCAATAACCCCGGGACGAATCTGCCCTGGGCGCCTGCCACCGACGGCCTTCGCAACCTTACAGGACGCGTAAACCACGACGGCACAGTCACGATCTGGGCCATCACCTCGACCATCAGCGGCAACGGCGACACAGGTGCCGATCCGAACAGGCTGGTCGCCATCACAGACCGTTTAAAGAACACGAGCGCGACGGAAGCCGCGAACGAAAGGTTCTTTACGCTGCGTCAAGCCGGTTTCGCGGAAGCGCTGCGCGGTGTGTCCTTTACCCCAGGAACAACGACCACAAAGCACAATTGGTAGATCCTCCAGCAGTTAACAACAGAAAGCGGCGACCCCCAAAATCAGGTCGCCGCTTTTCTGCTTCTCAAAGAACGCGCGACCGGCGCTCCAGCAGCAGAACATCCCGCCAGACGCCGTCCATCCTGCCCAGTTTTTCTCTCACGCCGACCACCCGAAAACCGCATCGCTTGTGCGTCTGGACGCTCGCGATGTTCTCGGGAAAGATTCCCGCCTGCAGCGTCCAGATTCCCAGGGCCTCCGACTCTTCGATCAACCTGGTCAGCAGCCGCGTCCCAATCTTTCTTCCGCGCATGCTCGCAGCTACATACAGGCTCACTTCAGCAACGCCGACATACACACATCTGCCCGATACAGGCGAAGCAGCAGCCCATCCAATGACTTCGCTACTCGAACGAGCCACAAAACGACACTCACTGAGGTGCCCGCGATCCCAAACCTCCCATTCCGGCGTTGACTTCTCGAATGTCGCATGGCCGGTCGCAATCCCCTCCACGTAGATCGCCCTCACCGCAGGCCAATCCTCGGCGGCCATGCGCTCAATGCACACTTCTGTCGCTTCCTGCATAGACGTCATTGTAGAAGTAATCCTTTTGATGGACACGCACCTCAGCCAATAGGCGCAAGACTTTCCTGTACCTCGTCCCTTACCGTGCATACGGAAGAGCACCGCCCACAAAACAACAGCAGAGCAATTCTTTTTGAGGCCGTTCGACGGAGGAAGTCTTGTTTCAGCCCACGCTTGGCAAAATCGCTCGCGCGATTTTGTTTTCTCTCTTGTCTGTATTCCCCCTGACATTGTCTGCGCAGCAGCTGGCCACCGCCAGCATCAATGGAACCATCACCGATCCTTCTGGAAGCGCGGTGCCGCAAGTCACCGTAAGCCTTACCAACCTGGCCCAAGGTACGGTCCGTACTTTTACGACGCAAAGCGATGGCTCATTTTCGTTTACTACGCTTGAGGCCGCCGGCTACCGGCTGGCAATCGCTGCCCCAGCCGGATTTGCAGCCTATCAGCAGAACCTGAACCTCGCTGTCGGCCAGGAGCTGCGACTGCCCATACAGCTGCGCCTGGCAGCCAGCCAGGCGCAAGTTGTGGTGGGTGCCGACGCCGTATCCGCGGTAAACACGACGACATCGGTTGTCGGCAGCGTGATCGGCGCCCGTCAGATCGACAATCTGCCGCTGAACGGAAGAAATTACCTTGAGCTCTCGTTGCTGGTTCCCGGCAACGCCCCTGCTCCTAATTTCGATCCTACAAAGGTCAATACTGTCGTCATCTCTTCAGCTGGACAAGTGGGCCGTGGCAGCAATGTAACGATCGACGGCGCGGACAACAACGACGACGTCGTAGGCGGGTCGCTCGTGAATATTCCCGAAGATGCGGTGCTGGAATTCCAGATCGCTACCAACCGCTTCTCCGCCGCGCTGGGGCGTTCCGGATCATCTGTAACCAATGTAGTTACCAAACAAGGCGGCAACGATCTGCATGGCGGCGTAGCCATGTATGAGCGCGATAAAGTGCTGCAGGGATTGCCTGCCACCTATGACCCGTCGATTGGCACGACGCCTCCTTTTCATCGTCAGCAGTATGCGGGCGATATCGGCGGACCGATCCGCCGCGATAAGGCGTGGTGGTTTGTCGCGATGGAAGATCGGCAGCAGGCCGGGGCCGATCTGGTTGGCGTGCGGAACACGGAGGAGCAGACCATTAACAGAACCTTTGCCAAAGCGCCGCTCCACGACTATCTGACTACGGAACGCCTCGACTGGCAGATCTCCGAGCGTGACCGCATCGGCTTCCGCGAGTCCCTGGAGCTTGAAGACGACCTCAGCCAAAGCACGCTGGATCGATCGCTTGGAACTGCCGCTTACCGACAGACGGCAGTGAACCACCTGCAAGGACTCACCGCGGACTGGGTCCATATTTTCAGCCCAGTGCTGATCAACCGCATGAGTTTCGCGGACAATAACTTCAACAATGTGACCGAGCCGACAAGCACTGCGCCGCAAATCACGTATCCCGATCTCGATGACGGCGCAACCTACAGAGTGCCGCAAGGCACCAAGCAGTTCAGGCTTCAGGGCGATGACACCATCACCTGGTCGCGGCATAATCACACGCTGAGTTTTGGCGGCGAGGTGCAGAGCATCGACGCCGACTTCAATCTCGGCGTCTTCCAGCAAGGCAATATCATGGCAGTCGAGGACTTCCCTGATTTCGATCGCAACGGCGACGGCAAAGTGGACGACAACGATCTTCTCTTTGCCATCGCGCTGCGCAGCTCAACGCCGACCAGGCCGCTTCTGCTACCGAACAATGACAACTATCATGTTGCCGTCTTTGCACAGGATGACTGGAAGGTCTCAAACAGACTGACGTTGAATCTCGGTCTGCGCTGGGAGCTGGACACAAACCTCAACAACCTCAGCTGGTATGGCAACCGCAATCCCATCGTCGAGTCCTTTTATCAGGGGACGCGGCATCGCGATTACGACAATTTCGGCCCGCGAGCCGGATTCAATTTTGCGGCAAATCCAAAGCTGAGCATTCATGGCGGCTACGGGATCTATTACGACCGCGTGACACTCGAGATCATGTCGCTTGAAAAAGGCTTCGACGGCAGAGCGCTTGCACTGAATGTCACAGCCGGCAACGCAATCACCGATGCAAACGGCAATCCCGTTTACCTAAACCCGAACGGCACCTTCGTGCCCGGTGCGCCTGAGCTGCTCGCAAGTCCGTTCAGCGGCTTCCTATTGGCCGGTGCCGGATCGACCGGCATCGACATCATCAACAACCGCCTGCGCAATCCGATGGTGCAGCAGTTCAATCTCGGCATCGAGCAGCAGATCGGCCAGGGGCTCGTCTTCAAGATCGACGGTGTTCACAACCTCGGCACGCGCTTCATCATTGGCCGCCCTGTCGGTTCGGTATTCAATCCCGTAACCGGCGGTCCGGACAGTGTTACCGATCTCGAATCGGCAGTAAACACAAAATACGACGGACTCTGGGTGAGCGTACGTCAGCGCTTTACGCGGTATGGCGAGTTCGATGCCGCCTACACCTGGGCCAAGGCCTACAACTACGCTAACGACGATCAGATTCCCTTCAATTATTCGCCGGTTGACCCCAATAACCTGCAGCGCGAATATGGACCGCCGCCGAATGACCAGCGGCATCGCCTCGTCATGTCCGGCGTCGCTAATCTGCCCTACAAGTTCCGCTTCTCGCCGATCTGGACCATTGCATCCGGTGTACCGATGGATATTCTATTGCCCGACGGCAGCCAGCGCGTGCCTACGATCCAGCGCAATGCGGGCGGACGCCAGTTCCATAACGCCGGCGAGTTGAATGCATTCATCACGCAGACAAACGCCGCGGGCGGCGTCTACGAGACCACTCCAGGATCGACGGGATATGTCATGCTTCCGCTTGTCAGCGATAACGCCCATTTCGATGACAGTTTTAACGCGTTGGACTTCCGCCTCGATCGAACCTTTAGTCTTGGCGACCGCTGGAAGCTTAATTTAATTGGCGAAGCATTCAACATCTTCAACGTGACAAATATTCTGGGAACCACTAATCTCAATTACTCCGGTTACGCGAATACTTTGTCTCCCGACAACAGCAATCCGGAATTCTCATCCAGTTTTGGCAAACCGGTCTCAACCGCCGGCGGAGTCTTCGGTTCAGGCGGTCCGCGTGCCTTCCAGGTCGCTGCGCGTTTCAGCTTCTAAATTGTGCAGCTCTGGACCGTTCAGAGCTGCACCTAACACATCAATTTGAGAAAGAAGAATCTGCTGCATGCCTCACATTCCATTCCAACCCGGCGTTCCAGGAATTCGCGGTCCGATGGTTTTTCGTCCGGAAACGGCAAAGCCACTGCGAGAACTGGCTGAAATACTTCTGCGTTCTGCGCATACGCTCTCGCCAGCCGAGCGTGAACTGATTGCGACCTTCGTCTCAGCTCGCAACGACTGCCGCTACTGTCAAACAGTGCATGGCTATACCGCTGCTCAATATCTCGACGAGGATGAGGCGCTTGTAGAGGCAGTGAAGCGGAATCCGCGCGAAGCAGAGATATCAGACAAGCTGAAAGCTCTTCTCGCAATCGCAGAGAAGGTGCAGATCAGCGGAAAAAGCGTAACGCCTACCGAGATCGAAGCCGCGCGAAACTGCGGTGCTACCGATTTGGAAATTCATGACACGGTCCTGATCGCAGCAGCATTCTGCATGTACAACCGCTATGTTGACGGACTCGCTGCGTGGACACCGGAAGAGCAGCATATCTACAAAGACATGGCGAACCGCGTGGTCACGGTCGGCTACACGCCACCGGGATGGGAAATTCCGTTCTCAGCAACCGAGAAAGAGACGAAATCAAAATGAGCCGTCCTGAGTATGAACTACTAGCGAAGATGCGGTCTGCACCGCCTGCAAAGATCCAGACAAAGATTCGTCTCATCGACGAGGACGAAGCCATCGGAGACACGGCCGAGGCCTATGCATACTTTCGTGAACAGACCGGCCGCCAGGATGTTCCCGGCATTCTGAAGTGCTTCGGCACAAATCCAGCGTTCGTGCGGCAGATGGTCGATATCTCCTCTTCGCTTCTCTTTGTGGACGGCTATCTCACGCGCAGGCAAAAAGAACTGATCGCTACGTACGTTTCGCAACTCAACGCCTGTCCCTACTGCTTCGACAGTCACGGCTTTTTTCTGCTGGTGCAGGGCGCGGATAAGCAATCGGTGAACAACATCCGCACAGGCAACATTCAGGATGCCGGACTGAGCGAGGCTGAAGAGCATCTCCTGCACTATCTACAAAAAGTCAATGACCAGTCCTCTAAAACTACAGACGAAGACTTGCAGCAACTACGTAATCTCGGGTGGCAGGAAGAACAGATAGCCGAGGCCGTACATGTGGCCGCATTTATGGGGTTCTGCAATCGGGTGGCAAATGCATTCGGTCTGCCGTCCCAAGGCTTCCTTGATCTGAAATGAACCGCTGGGTCTCGGCCAGCGGCGTGCGCCCGGTAAGCGACGAGGCCTTTGCGTGACTGCCACACACATGGCCCAGGCAAGCTGCATCCGCGAATAACCAGCTGCGCAATCCACCTATTCCGTCAAAATGCGCGCCTACTGCAGTCCATGCGCCCGTTTGACCCCTCTATACCCCGCTGCTAAACTTTAAGTATCTAAGCAGACAGCCTAATTTTCCCTGCCTGCCAGTTCCCCTTCCTAAAAGGATGTCGAAGGAATCTCGTGGATACACAGACACGTCACGCGCTAAAGCAGGACAGTTTCGTTCAGGCAACAGCCACCAGCATCTCCTGGGTCGAGACCCATCGCTCTACCCTCATCAAGGCTTCGATTGCCGTCGTCGCCATCATTGCCATCGTGCTTGCCGGCTCTATCGCATATAGCAACCGCACAGAGCGCGCGGCGGTTCTCTTCGGCCAGGCCATGGATATCTACAACACTCCGCTTACCCAGCCGGGACAGCCTGCAGAGCCGGGCCTGAAGACCTATGCGACCGCAGCCGACCGCGCCAAGGCCGCGCAGCCTCTCTTTGAAGATGTGGCTAACAATTACAGCTGGTTCAAGGCAGGCGCAAATGCGCGTTACCTCGCCGGAATGACCGCCCTTGATATGGGCCAGGCTTCTACCGGAGAAAACGACCTGAAGCAGGCCGCAGATTCGCATGACGGCAGCGTTGCGTCACTCGCGAAGTTCGCTCTTGCCGGTCTATACCATCAGACAGGCCGCGACCCGCAGGCCATCGAGCTCTATCAGCAGCTCATTGCCAAGCCCACGCTCACCGTGCCGGCCAGCATGGCCAAGCTTCAGCTAGCCAGCCTGTATGAAACCACTAAGCCGGAAGAGGCGAAGCGTCTCTATGCGGAAATCAAGGACCAGGATAAGACCACAGCCGCCGGCCAGATCGCCGCGCAAAAGCTGCAGGGCGGAGCACCAGGCGCGCAACCGCCGCTACAGTAGTTCTTCTGTCTCGAATGAAAAGGCCTGCATCCCCGCAGGCCTTTTTTATTGCCGTCAATCCGCGGCTGCAGCAAGCTCCGCATCGACCGGACTACGCATGGAGGGACGCCCGATCAGGTAGGTAATGCCGATGCGCCCGCCCCGCTCTTCGCCAATTTCCCAGCGATAGTCCTCGCCTCCCAAACCGTCGGTCAGCTCGCGTAAATCATCCAGTGAATAGCTGCGCAGGCAGGAAAGCACCCCGTCGACGAACAGGGTAAATGGAACAACCGGCAGCAGATACGTCCACAGGAACCGTGATCCACGTAAGGGGCGAATTCTCGGCGTCACATACCAGCAGAGGACCGGCACCATAAAGAGAGCAAGCAGGGTGCGCAGGTCGCACTTGGGCGCCTCAAAGACAGCAATCCCCTGCCGCTGCGCTACCGCATCGGCCAGCATGGCACGTGTATCTTCCGGATTGAAGTGATGAAATGACGAGAAAATTGTGCGGAAGCCATTCAGTTCCGCGGGAATGCACGTGGCGTCGACGGGGGCCGAGCAGAAGTCCAATCCGCTTATCGCGCTGGCCCGTGCAAAAGCCTTATGATTCGGGAACTTATCGGTCAACGAGATGCGGATCGGTAATCCTTCCTCGTCGGTGAACTCCTGCCGCAGGCGCAGCCAGGGGCCGCCTCCGCCGGAGCACAGATCTACAATCTGTCCGGTTCCGGCCTCATCCATCGCGGCCTGCAGGCGCGGCACGATAACACGGTAGCTGTTGGTTATATCCCAGAGCGCCTCCAGCCCATCTGTCACCAGATCGCGCATGAAGCAGGGGAACAGCCGATGATCATGCAGCTCAAACCACTCTTTACGTTGCATTCGTGCCTAACTGGAAGCATAACAAAGCGGACTGTAAACTACACGAAAATGCCAGCGAGTGTTTTCATGAGCGCAAAGGCTTTGTTGGCCGTCCATCCTGATAGAGAGATGAGTTCTTTTGAAGCACAAGTCGCCGACTGGTTTTACACTCAACCTGTCTTGAAGACCCAGGAAGACGTGAGCGAAATCATCACCGCGCTCGTCGCCGAATATTCGACGACCCTTTACCGCGTCGCCTACTCGGTCACGCGAAACGCCGCAGAGGCGGAAGATATCGTGCAGGAGACCTTCCTGCGCGTCCTCAAACACCAGAACAAGCTTGCTGAAATCCGTGATGCGCGCGTGTGGCTCGTCCGCATTGCCTGGAACCTGGCTCTCGACCGCAAACGCCGCAGCAAGACCCGGCCGGAGACTGAGGACATTGCCGACATGGTGCGCACTCTGGCAGCTACAGAGCGCCGCGCCGACGACGAAGTCATCTCCTCACAAGAGCATGCGCGCGTTCTTGCCCTGATCGACCAGCTGCCGGCAAAAGAGCGCGAAGCGCTTCTGCTCTCGGCATTGGAAGAGCTTTCCACTCCCGAAATCGCGAGCATCTGTTCCACCACTGAATCGTCGATTCGCTCCCGCATCTTCCGCGCACGCCGCGAGCTGGCAACGCTGCTTGCCAAAGAGCGAGGCAGCCGATGAGCACACCTGTGAACAGGCGGCCGAACGATTTCGACAAGCGGATCGATGCCACGCTGCGCGTTTTTGCGCATGCACAGCCACCGGCCGATTTAGAGCAGCGCATCCACACGCGCCTGCAGTACAAGTCCGTGCAGATGCAAGAAAATCTGCCTGCCAGATTGGGCTACTTCTTCTTCCGGCAGCGGATTGCCCTGGCCTCTACAGCCCTGGTGCTAGCCTGCATCGCCATTATCATGATCAGCGTGCAGCATTCGCGGCTATCGCATGGACTGCCGGGCACCGGCGTGCACCTGGCAGCTCCAGCCGGCGGCCTCGGTGCAGCTTCAAGCACGCATCTCGCGCCTCAGCCGGTGCTTGCG
>Ga0206844_10078_pt1 | contig 35133 bp, 16 predicted proteins | sample Alteio_BWOrgCont_22_FD_152907 | JGI IMG/M metagenome (GOLD analysis project Ga0206844, IMG submission 152907) | Enriched cells from forest soil in Barre Woods Harvard Forest LTER site, Petersham, Massachusetts, United States -... | ecosystem: Environmental > Terrestrial > Soil > Temperate forest >...
CATGTGGGAGATCTTTATAAATATCAGGGGCGGCAGCTTGTGATGACGCAGATCGGCCGCGAGATCACGTGGTTCGATCCTTTAAAACTTGATTGGCCTTCTTATCGGGAAGATGCGCTCACCCATGAACGTCTGAATACGTTCGAGGTGGTGCAGCCCGGGCATCTCACTCCTGAAGAGGACGCCGCGATCCAGGAATTGAAAAAGACGATGCCGGGACTGGCGGACATTCTGCAAAACATGAAGCCGTCGCAATGGGTGGCGACGGGCTTAGTCCGGGGGACCGATGATTCCAACATCGATGGCAAGAAGGGCGCGACAACGCTGGACATCTATGATCAGAGCCAAAAAGTGGCGTCTGTCGTCGTCCAAGACCTTCCCGATTCCAAACACTTTAGTCAACTTAAGTTTTCCGGCAAGCTAGTCACCATGACGCAATACCGCTACGATGCCCAGGGCATTGAATCCGGTTCAGTCATTTCGCGTGTGATTATGCAGCCTGCGCCGCTTTCAGGCGCGTATGTTCCTATTTTTGGACCTGACGGCAAGCCGAACCCTCAAGTGGTGGCGGCCTTGGCGAATCGCCCCGCTCAGATTACGGCGAGATTGTCCGGCAGCACGATTTCCGGTCTTTGGTGGGAACCCAGCACGGGGAATTCGCATTTCAAAGAAACTCCGGACAATGGATCCCCGGTCTATCACGTTCAAGATAAGAACGGCCATGCCTTGGCGGAATATACAGCAGATCCTGGCGCAGCCCACCGGACGATTACCATTGTCAGCCGCGATCCCGTCACCCGCGCGGAAACCGGGCGTACCACCTACGGGCTTAGACGGGAAATTCAACTGGATGCGGATAATCTGGATCCAGCGGCGCGCCGATTGTTGTATCTGCAGAATTTGCAGGTGCTGCGGCTTAACGGACGCGTGTTGTCGCGCGCAGGAGCTCCAGGCGCCAATGCCGACGGCACAACGTCCGCCACGCAAATTAAGCTTTCGGAAAACGGTCAGGAAGTGGAGTTCCCGTCCCAAGATCTTCGGGTCGGTGGAGTCCTTCTTGCGCGGCAAACCGGTCCCTTCATTACGTATTTCGATATTACCGCACCTTACGAGAAACCGGATTTCCAGATGGATTCGCGCACGGGCCAGCAGGTGGAACGCTACACCGTCACCGTAATCTCCCGCGACGCGCAGGGGCATCCCACTCGTATTCGCGTCATGACCGAACAATTTAAAGACGGCCGCTGGATTCCTTCCAGCACGGTTTCCGAATACGATACAACCGGTAATCCCACGCAGGATCGCGACACGACGCAGACTTCACTGCCCCAAGGGAACACTGAAATCATAGAAACCCGCAAAATTTACGATCTCTACGGCCGCGAGTCACGCACCGTCTCTCAAAGTCGTTTGGCCAATGGCGGCGGTCCGTTGGAAACATGGGTCACCGTCATTGAAAAACGATTGCCAGACGGCTCCATAATTACGCGTGAAGACAATCACACGACGAGCGCGCAAATCCGTCGAGTCCGGCGTCCGGACAACACGGTTGCCGTGGAGGCAACGCTGCACAAGGGCGGCGAGAATAACGAAATTACGTTCTATGCCCCGCAGGGAGCGGCGGTTACCTACGGCGGTTATAAAGGAGAAGATTTGGAGCATTGGAGCGAGGCACAAGCCCGAGCCGCGGGGCCGCTCTTGCGCGAGATGGATGCTCCGTCCGCCCCGGATGCGAACGGTCTTAAAACGTTAAAGGGTTTTACGTACGATTATGCGGCGGATCCTTCGCAGCCTCTTGGCTTGCGCTCCCTGGGCCGCACGCCGGTCGAAGAACAAATCAATGCCGCGGGCCGGCTCACGCGTCGCCTGACGGATAATCGTTTTGAAGCCACCTTTGATCCGACATGGTCCATTCCAACCGCCGCCGGTCCGACCATCGATCGCGCAGCCAACAACCGGGTTGTCGAAAGCTATAACGTCGTCATCAACAGGGATGTATCGGGTAATTTGCGGAATATTCAGACGACGGTCACCCATGGATCTCAGCGGTGGGTGGACACTTCCAACGCCAAAGGATTGGTCGATCACGTCGTAACGGCGACGGAGAATGGCCGCAACGCCCGCGAAATCGGCCGTCCGCAAAGAATCAAAGGCGCTGATATTGGCTTTGACAATTATTTCGATCCCCTAGATGGCCGGGCGCCGATTTTGCGCTCGAAGGATCGGCGGGAAAATAAAGTCGCTGGAAATCTTGTCGTTCGCCATGAGCAATATGCCAATCCAGCGTCCGTTCCGTATGAGGTTGAACGCCGCAGTTTTAATGCGGGCGGGGACCTTGTCCGGATTGTGACCCCCACTCAAATTACCGATGTGGATCCCGCGCAAAGAACCAGCGTGACGCGGGATGCCGCGACGCAAGAGATTCTCGTTATGGGAAAAATCTCCGCGGACGGCAAAACCCGGACGGATGAATATTGGTTGAAAGCCACGCCGACGGCAGGCCAATTTTCGGCGCGCACTGAAGTGGTGACCCTCAATGGGTTTGGACGTCCCGAAAGCAAAACGGCTAACAAGGGAAATGCGTCCGAAACAGCTTCGATTTCCTACGATCGCGGCCAGGAAATGGGTCAGCAGGTCTCCGCGCGGGGATCACCCATTAGAAGCTACTCGAACTACGACTATAGTGTACCCGGCCTCATCACGCGCTCCGTCGACGATCTTCTAAATCACTCCCATTTTATTGAAGGCATTGATCTTTATAATGGCCGAACGCTCTTCCAGCGCCGCAGCGGCTTCGAACAACGAATTTACTATGACTCAAACACCCTGAGACGAAGGGGCGCCATTCTGCGTTCCATGAGCGATTCGAAAACCGTCATGACATGGACGAACGAAAACCCCCAACCTGTTTCCGCGCTTTCGTTAAATCTTGCTCAAGGACGTCTCGATCAGATCGGCTGGACCGCGGATACGCTGGTCGTTCCGGTTTCGGTGAGAACGCCGGATGGGGCGTTAGCGTATACGGAGTTTGTTCCCTTTGGCGATTTTTATGGCCGTGCCAGCGTGACGCTTTATCCGAATGGGCGACGGGCCATCGTTCCAGCATCCTCATGGCTTGATGGAACGGCGTTTGCGCAAGAAACGATCCTGCTTGAGCCGGGAGCACAGGATCGTACCCACCGAATTTCACGCGCCACCTTAATCAATCCGGATCAGGTTTCTTTGCCCAATGTGTTGAATCCAAATGGCAATCTCGCGGTCGATAAAAATTCAGGACTTGTCTGGATGCAAATGGAAGAGTCGGATCCCTCGGGAAAATATACGCGTCACTGGATTCAAGCGGTTCACTTTATTCCTTATGTGTCACTTGAAATGGGAAATAACGGATCCTCGCACTTTGTTCTCCAGCTATGGAACGGTTATGGATCTGCTGACCTGTATTATTCGGGTGATACAAGCGTAGGGCCCGATGGAAAGACGACATTCCGTTTCGATCTGACGACCGTATTAAATGCGCGAAATCCCAGCGAGACGCTTTCTACCACGTATCCGGCGGATCCAGCGACCGGTAAGCCCATCACCTATGCGGAGGCATTCGACACCGATGGCCAGAAGTTTCTTACGTACTATCCATTTTTTACGGAAAATCGCGCCGTCACGCGCAGCGATGGGCTGGTGGAAATCCATCGGTTGCTTCACCCCGATGCGGCCAGTCTCATCAGCATCACCAATCGCGAGCAGCGTGAAATCATCGAGATTATGGATGGCGACACGGTGTTGTCGCGTGAAGGATACGATCCCGATCTGTATGCGCGGGTACGCACGGATTACGACCCGGAAATGCCGGTTTTTGAAAAACCCACCACGCGTTGGCGCCAGCTTAGCAATGGCGGCTGGGAGCCGATCGAACTGTTTGGCAAGGATTTCAAGAGGGCCGATAAAGACGGAAATTTTGGCCCTGACAAGCCGCTTGTTGTGCTTGATAAACAGAACCTTCTGACGGGAGAAAAATCCCAAGTCGCATTGGATCCCGATGATATTTTTGGCCGCCGGGTGTGGGAAGCGTTCCCGGACCGGATCGAAGTGGCAAGAAGCGGCAGCCAGGTTTATGAACTGGCCTATAACGGAACGCGTGAAGTGGGTGTCATCGATGGCGATGAGAGTGTCTCTACCTTGGATACGCCGGCGGTCGACGTGGTCCGCAATGCGGTGAACCGCAATATTAAGCATACGGTGACTACGGAAAAGGCCGCCTTTGGGTATCACGGCGGAGCCCCGACGGGTACCGTGCCTCCGGGTCAACAAGAAGCCCAGAATATCGGTTCCGATTGGCGTCCGCCGCACTATGTGGACGCGCTTAGGCGCGCGGGCGATGTCGAAGGAAAATCACCGGCGGCCCAGCGTGAGCTCGCCAAAATCGCGGCGCATGCATTCATGACGTTCCGCATTCAGACGCAACCCGTGCACGGAGTCATGCCGCGCATCCGCATTGAAATTGAAAGCGGCTCGTTTGAAAATAACGTCCGGCGCATGATCGATCTGCCGGAAGGCTGGCTGAACGGCACGGTGCAAGAGATTCGCATTCCCCTTTCGGAGCTGCTCAAGCCCGTCGATGGAAAGTCGATTAATTTGATGGACATTCAAAACGTCACGATTCATTACGGCGGCGATTTGGGCAAAGGCTTCCCCAAAAATCCCGTCGGAAGCGTTTTCCATGTCAGTGACTTTGGCTTGGTGTTTGACGAAATGCTTCCGGATGGTTCTCACGCCGAAACGCGGCAGCCTTTTGAGCTCATGAATATGCAGCCTTTCCTGCTTCCGGCCGGAGTCCCATCCTTTGTTTCCCCGGCGACATTCCCTACGCTGGATCCTTGGAATCAAACCGTCTTTACTCAAATTCGCCGGCAAAACACGAAAGATCCAATTTCTAAAGTTCTTGGCGCGACGGGGGATGTACTGACGGAAAGTTTAGACCGGACGCGCACGGTTCTGGGAACGGATACTTACGGCCATTCCTTTTCTCGCATCCATGAGCTGCGTTCTGGAAATACCTATGTGGAAGTGCGTGCTGCCGGCGGAAACTTAATCGGCCGCCGCTTCTTTATGACGGAGACCTACCGTCCGCTCGGCATCAATACGGCGGCGAATCGCCAGAGTTTTATCAGCAGGGCTAAAATTGGAATTAAAAACCGGCTGCAGTATTGGACCGGTCAGCAAGCGCCGGAAGAACTTTCGTCCCAATTCGAGCAAAACCTCAGGCAATACAGCTTTATTGAATACCAAGTCTTGAATCCGAATACGGGCGCGCCGGAATTTTCGTTAGGAAAAGGCGGCATTGCCACGGATGACTACAAAGTGACAAGTTTCCACCAACAAAAGAGAATGGATAATCGCTGGATTATCGTGTGGTCGCAAACTCAATCGACATACGAGCAAGGCGTGAAAGATCCATTGCCCTGGCAGAGCCCCGGGTCTGTGCGCTGGATTCTTGTGGACGGACAGACCGGCCATCCCCGCTATCAGTCCAAATGGATTGGCGGCGATTTCGATTCGACCTCTTCGGAAACGTATTTTGATGAAAATGGCAATCCATTGAGCAGCGCTCCCGATGACGTTGAAAAAGTGATGGATCGCTTTAATCTTGAACCCGGAAAAGTGCCCCCGGCGCCCGAGGGGTGGGACGAGGTCCGCGCAGACATCTTCAACCGAAACAAAGTGTCCAGCCTAAGCCAACTGACGGATTCTTTCAAGCGGGACATGCGGTCCCTGGAATCAATCGCCACGCGACAGGGTCCCGCGGTTCCTGTCACTTCGGGGCTGCGTCAGTCCACGCTTCCCAGCAGCACCAGCAATTTTGTCACACGCTCATTCCTCAGCGGCACGGAAGCCGCCAAAAAAGTCAATCGGATTTTCCCGTGGATTCCGGTGAGTCTCATGATAGCGGCGGTCTTTTTTGGCGCCTTGTTCAGGAGAAACTCCCGTAGAGATGCAAGGCGATGGTTGGGACGTTTATGGCGTCGCGTAAGAGGAAGCGCCGCAAATATTTTCATCATTTTTTCGATTCTCCTGATCGCCAGCAACTGGGTGCAGGCGGCTACCTTTGGGAATCCCGGCATAATAAATACGACAACGGAATTCATCGATCTTCCATGGCATTTGTTTCTGATTACCGTGGTAGCGCTCGGTGTTCTTTATGGACTCTACAGTCTGAAACGTAGGAGTATTCGTCGCATGAACGCCGCCAATCAACGCGGCCCTCATATTGGCTATGGGCCGCTCATTACGCAGCCTATCGTCGGGGTTCGGGCATCCGATATAGAATCCCGAGGAGAAGCTGAAGTTCGTGATGCGATTCGTGAATATGCGCAAGAGCTGCTAGGACAGCTCGATCCGGCGGCGGCAATGCCGACGGAGCGCTTGACAGGAAGCGCGGAAGTTTCACGCCGTGAGGCCATCCTGCGTCTTGATGAACTGGTGGACACGCTCTATACGCTTTATCTCGACAATCTGCGCCAGCCGTGGCAGGCCACGGCTCGGTTCGGCACGGATCCCAAAGGGCTTTATATCCCAGCGCAGCAGCCGGGAGCCTATTATGAGCCGCTGCACACGCCAGGGAGTGAGGTGGTCCCGAACGCGGCGAGACTCGAAACGGGCGTGTACCTGCATTCCCTGCGGCGTTGGGTTCATGCGAATTTAATCTGGCGCCATATTATGCCCACCTCGCATGGGATTTGGAGCATAACCGAATACTTCCTGCTGCGTGTGGATCAACTTCTGCAAAATTCAGGATCGGATATTTTCCTTACGCTTTATCAGGAAGGGTTGTTTTTCGTCGATATTTTGCATCATCAACTGTGGGGGATGAGCCGGGAAATTCAGGAACAATCGACGTTCGATGTGCTGCGCCAGCGCGCCGCCCTGGATAGAACGGGGGGCGGCTATATCTTTGATACCCGCCGGATGGAAGAATGGTTCCGCTACAACATTTTGATTCAGGCTCCGGGGCTTGGCAATCCCGTGGATCCTCTCACGCCGGAAAACCGGGGTTTCGTGACATCGCTCATGCAGACCTGGCGCGGTTTTTACAACCGGGGCGTTTCCCTCAATTTGATGATCAGTCCCACGCGTCCGATTAGCGATAGCGCTGGCGTGCCCATGACCGATCAAGCCTCCTATTTTGCGCAGATCCAGTATTTCGTGCAAAACCAAGTGCGCGTGTTTTTAACCCGTCAAACGCAAGCCATTCGCGGCCTTCGCGAGGGATTGGAACGGACGGGGATCGTGCATGCTTATTTAGCCCCTATTCTGGAAATTGGTTGGATTGTGAAACGCCTGCTCGTGGAAGATTTCCAATTCCGCCGGCCAACGGATCCCATCAGTGAGACGCGGCGGCTGAAATGGGTGGCGATTGCGACGCAAACGCCCGTCTGGATTGGATTCTCGATCTGGGCGGCGCACGTTTCCATTAAAGATTTCGGCGCCGTCTACGCCATTGTCATGCTGATGATTATCATCTCGACGGCGCCGTTGATTTTCCGAAACGTGAAAACGCAGGTCGAGCTTCAGATGGCGGCCAATATTTCGGATGATGAACGGCGTTATCCCTACACGGAATGGTCTTTGGCGCGGCAAGATTTCGGCGCTCTCATGCGCGGAGGCGACACGCAAGGATACGGCCAGATCCATTTTGGAAATCCGCAACGCGAGCAGACCCGTCGGGCGTGGCAATGGGCGCTCCTCTTGCGCGAACAATATAGAAAATTCCGCCTTTCGGACTCTGATCTGGACGCATTACTATCTCCGGAAACTCCCGCGTCCATACGCGCTTGGATTTCAGGCCATGATATCGAGGCTCATGGCGTTCTTTTCACCGATGGGGGATATACGTTGGCGGACGCGCTGTATTACAACCCCGCATTTGGCGAAAATCTCCGGCGAAGCGTGCCGCAAACATTGCCGGAGAACGGTCCGCTGGATCCCGAAGTCCATTCGGCCATCCGTGATTTTCTATCGAAGTTTGTGCGCCTGGATCGCGGCGCGGAACCGAAAAATTGGGATGCCGTGGATCCGACCACCAGCTTCATTGCGACCGCCGGCGAACCTCCGATGGTGACGCTGCGCGATCTGTTCTCAATCCGGGCTAACGGGCGTTCGGTTTATCCACCTATTGTCCAAATGGCGCGCGGTGATGAACAGACGCAAGGGTATCAGGCGGCATGGGCCATCCTTTTAAATCGTCTCGAAAGGCTGCCGGTTCATTCACAAGCGGATCGGTCAGAGTTAGTCCAAGCCGTTGCATGGCTTCGTGATTTGGGAACTAATGCCGCGTTGGAAAGTGGAGGCGGTTATGCGGACCGCTATTTGGCGGCTTGGCAGGCGCTTAACTTAAGCGACGATTTAAGGGGCATGATCGGTGAAGCATTGGAGCGGTTCGCCCTGTCGCGCACATCCAATATTGTCCAAACGGTGAATGAAAATTCACAGCTGCATGAACAGAATGGAGAATATTTTGACGAGCTTGTGGCGCCGCTTCCTAATGAGTCACGCGCTGCCTACATGCGTCGGCGTGAAGCGGCGGTCAAAGCCAAGACGCGGATTATTTTAAAGGACGAAGGACCTTTCCGGACTTTTGAAGGCTTGAATGGAAATGGCCCCATTCGTCACGCGCTCGCGCGTCCGGGCGTGTTGTTGCCGGCAACATTGAATGCGTTGAATGCCATGACGAATTTCCAGACCGGCACGCAGAAATTCTGGATCACGGAGGCGCTGCAGGCCGGAGCCGACTTTAATGCGGCGGCCCGCGCGGAATTTGTACGGCGCGCAACAGAGATCGGTCATTTAACGCCCGCGCAAGCGAATGAAGTTCTCGATGCGCTCGGAACTATTTTCTCCGGTTTGGTAAATCAGGTGCAACACGAGCAACATTTGGGACTTGGCCTGCCTGCGAACGGCGCTTTGAGCGGCGCTGTCCTCCTGCTTGATGTGGTTCGTCAGCAGCGTCGTGCGGGACGGCAGGTGGAAACCTACTTTGCACGGGATCGTTTTGCCGCCGCCAAAGAAGCCAAGTTCGAACAGATCCAATTGGGCATTGAGCGTATTATTCCGAATAGCGTCATTTGGTCCATGGACGCCGCCATGAGTATTGAGCGCCATGAGATTCGGGAAACATCCCGCATGCAGAATATGTTCCAACAAGATCGCGCCCTTGGATTTTTAAACGCCGCCCAAGGCGATGCCAACGAGTACTACACGTTTAATACGCGCATGTCCGCCATGGGTGAAGACATCTGGTCGCGTCAAGGCTTGCGCACGTCTCAGGCGAGCACATTCTGGCGGGCATCCCTTTATACCTACGCCGCTTACTTGCGCATGTTCGGCGGCGGCCCGCATGTGGCGGAAGACACAAAAGCCAATTTCTTGCTTCGGTTGCAGGGATTTTTTGGGCGGCTCTATGAGGGGGTTCGCGTTGTCCAGGCGCGGATCGTCGATTTTATGTCCACGCATAATCTTCGCGGACGCTATACGCAATCGGCGACGGACGCCGCGCGCGATCCCGACGTCATCAACGGCTTAGACAACCCCAATATGCCGTGGGAAGATTATTCAGATGATGAGGGTGCGCTCTCTTTCTATCCGTCGAAAATATTCGTTCGCTTGACAATCCAGCTCTTTGTCCTGACGATTTTCACCTTTAAACATTTCAGCGTTTTCCCGAATCTCACAATGCCCATGACCCTGGATCTTCCGGTTTGGGCGATATTGCCGGCGGCCTTGTATGTGTATCAACTCCTGCGATTGTCGCAGGTTCGACCACGGAATGCGGCGGGGCAGGTGGTGAACGCATCGCGATTCTGGCCGGTTGCGGGTTCTCTGGCCGCCCTGGTCTACATGCTGGTCATGCCCGTGCCTCTGCTTTCCATGTTTATCATGTATTTCGTTTGGCTTGTTTTGCGCGCTGCGGGTGTACGCCGGCTCACCGCCTTTGTGTCATCCGCCATCCTTGGCTTCGCGGCGTGGGCCGTTGTGGCCAATGCAGGGGCTCACAGCGTGGCTGGTATCGCCGTCGGCGCGTTGCCCTTCGTCATTGTCGGCCTGCTTTTTGGAAACGATAAAACACTCGCTTCCCTGCGGCACTATACGGAAAAATGGGGAACGGATTCTTTATTGTCACTGGCTTGGTATGTCGTGCGATGGGGATGGTACGCGACTATCCGGCTGATTACATTCGGACTTTTTATTGCTTTCGGATGGTGGTTGCGCAGACCATATTCGGCGTTGGTTCGGTGGACCGCTGAGCACATAACGCCCCCTTCCCTAAGGAATGAAACCAGGGCCTCGGGAGTTCGGCGATTTTTAAATGATTTTCTACGGATGTTTCTCACGTATACATCGTTGATCGCTCAGGATTATGCCTTGGGCGCCTATCGCGGGTTGCGTGGATTCTCCATTTTTATTCGCGCACCGCGTGATTCCCGCGCCTATCGCGCGCCGTTGGCGGAAATCATGATTCGCAACCGAAATGCATTAATGGAAGGCGTCGTGTTGGCGGGCGCGATTATCTTTGGCTTTATCACGGATCCTCAGGCTCGTTCGGTGGTCATTGGTCTTAGTTTTCTTGGCATCATATTTTCCTACCTTGTGGCCTTCTTCTATCTAAACCCGCATACCGAAGATGCCTATGGACGTTCACTGGCATTTGGGGATGCCGCTCGTATGGTGGGAATCGCCGCGCGCTGGTTGATTGAAAGTGTGATTGATACCGTCTTGGGAATTGCGTTGATGGCGGTTCGGCTCAACGGTCCGTTGGTCAATGACGGGGACCGTCCGCAGAATGGCATTGCGGGATCTCTGTACGATATTTCGGCTTCATTAAGTGATTGGCATAATCGCGTATCGCAGCGATTGATGACGGCCTATTTTGCTGCCGCTGGTCGTCCAGTTCCCTCCGAGGGTTTGGTCGCAAACGGCTCATGGGCGGACTTTTTCTTTGCCCTGGAGCATGACTACGCGGCAACTCCGCTGGCGAATCGCACGCTTAGAATGCGGGCCTTCCGTACGTTGCTGATTGTGTTTGGTTGGCAAGAATATTGGGGACGACGCGCGTTTATGCGGTATTGGTCGAACGATCAGCGGCATTGGCTTCAGGCCGCTCCGCATGGTCTTCCGAATCAGGAAAATACTTATCTTGTGAATGATCAGAACAGGCCCGTTGCCTTAAATGAACTGTTCCGTTTGACGGCGCAAGACTATGGCGAATTGAACACCAATCCGGCGCAGATGGAACGCCGCCGTGAACAGCACGACAGGAATTATTTACGTATGCGACAGATTGTGGACCCCTGGCATTGGCCTTGGACGGTTCTTCCCGGGCAAACGCGGACAGATGCCTGGGCGGCTTTTATCTCTAAGGTCATTGTCGTTGCCCTGATCCTCTATTATTTGCCGTCTATCACTCTTGTTGATGCGGGGTGGTGGTCCTTAAAGTTTGCCGTATCCTTAGGACTATTGGCGGTTGGATTCTGGATCATTGGCCGCTTCCTGCGTTCCACGGCAGATTATTCCGGCGGAGCGATCGCTCAACTCATTCATCAGCCCGCAACGCCTTCAACCGCGCCCGCGAATGGTGACGCGCGGGCGCCGCGCGATTTGACGGAGTTGCAGCAGCGCTGGCGGGAACGCGGGAATGCCGTCACGCTGGCGGACCTTGATCGGTGGGAAATAGACCTGGCGGCAATTCTCCGTCGAGCGCCCACGCCGGACATGCCGCCATTGACGGATTTCGCGGAGGAGTTGTGGCGAATTCGCATGCGCTTATTGGCGCAGGACGTTCGATCGATTTCTTCTCTCAGCACAATCGACGAAGTGAATCAGGCGCTTGCAATCTGGAACCGTCTCGTGAATTGGTGTTCAAATCCTTTTACAACATCCCAGCGTGGGAACCCGGATTCCTATTTATTTGCCAGCGCCCCAACCCCTGCCAGCCCCGCTCCCTTTCTAGGTACGGCGTTTCTGTCGGAGACGTTGCAGGGCGAGTGGCGCAATGCCCTGATTCAAGGCCGGCTCGCGCTGATGCAAACATTGCTGGATTGGTCACAGGTCCAACTGCTCAGAGTCCCGCTCACGGAAGAAAATCTCATGGCGGCTCAGCGTATTCATGACGTTTATTTACAGACGGATCATCATGCGTTTTATCAAGGGACTAAGACAGCGCTAAGGGCATGGCGCGATCGGGTCCAATCGTTCAACGCGGGGCTTTCGCTTTCCCGATCGACCTTCCAACTCCAACTGCTTTCGGATCGTATTCAGGCGGAGCGAACCGCGGCCCGAGGGAGAACCCCAGTCGGTCCGGAGATGATTAATGACTGGCGGCGTTCGTTTGAATCCATCGTCAATGATCTTCCCCCGGCGACGCTCGCGCAAGCGCACGCCGGCTTCCAGACGCGCTGGAACGTCGCGCGCGCATCCGTAGAGTCGCTCATTCCATCTCAAAATCAGCAATCCAATCAGCCCCCCACAACAGGCGGCCCTGCGACAACAACGTCGGCTCTTGGTGGTTTCTCTCTCTTTATCTGGAGCGCTATGCAGCACAATGTTTTCGGAGAATTATTGAGCGGTGTTCTACTCACATTGTCCGCGATATCGCTTGTCTGGCCCGACCTATTGCCCAGTTTAAATCCATTCCGAGATGCCCGGTATGCCCAGCGACGTCTTATGGCGACTCAAAGCTAATCTAAAAATATTTATCGTTGGAGGGATTTTAAGAGTAGTTCTTAGCCCTATTGGCGTTACAGGGATGTAACATTCATTGGATAGGTTAATTCTATAGTCCATCGTATGGGGAACCATTTTTTCAGGCACATCCTGTCGTTCGTGTGTATTCCGTGTCTAATAACGGGCACGCCATTGTCAGCTGAAATTTCCCGGCAAGATTTGGTTGTAGGGCAACATGTTAGTCCATGGACGCACGCCGATCCGTTTATCGAACAAGCCCTTGCCCTTCAATTAATAGCGCCTCTCCGTTCTGCTCCTCGGACATCGATTATGCGTCGTGCCTCCGAACTCACCGTTGATGTTGTCAGTCCTTCTCAGTTTTTAGAACGCGCTCTTAAGTGCGAAGGAAGTAGAAAAATTGAGAAAGTCTTTATCCAGATGTTGTTTCTCTCGGATTTAGAAGAAAAACCCCATGTGCTGATGAGCCTAACTCAGAAGGCTGCTCTAATGCTGATTGATAGGGATATTTTGTGGCATGAGAGGCGTGAATTGCGGGAGATGCTCTTGTTAGGATTGAGCGACCATCTGCATTCCAGCGTGTCGGGCCAGCGCATTTTTGAATGGGTGGTTAAGGCCCACGGCGTTCTGACAAATCCGCCACAGAATGAACTTGCAGTTATGCGAAGTTTTTATGAGAACTCCCAGCTTCGATTTAATCGCTTAGTCGCCCGTGATTTAAAAGATAACACGGCGTATCCCTATCAGGAATATCGGCTTTCATCCGATTCCTATAGCCATCTGGGGCATTTCAGCTGGATCTATGCGCGTGAGATTGAACTTTTGAGAATACGATTATCGGAAAGTCATGCTGATGAAATTGCCTTGCTTGATGAAGGGTCCGGATTCGGGCATTTCATAATGACTTGCGCCGCTGTTTTACAACCGCAAGAATTGGCGCGAATCCATTTTTATGGGATTGACCGAAAAGAGCAAGACACCATCTTTGCCGTGGAAGAAAGCCGACGTTTCCCGAATTTAAATGTCACGTGGTTAATTGGCGATATAACGGCAGAGGATCATCAAGGGCGATTAGCGACACTGCATAATGGCCATCCGGTCGATATGATCGTAGCCAATCATATCCTTGAACATTTGGAATTCCCACCTGCGGACAAGGTCTGGCAATGGGTGCAGATGTCGAAGAGTGCGCTGGCCATATCCGTGCCTCTTGAAGATTCTTTGAAGAGCACTCTTTCGGATCATGCAAATGAGTTTACCGTGGAAACCCTTCGAAGCCTAGGCCGGGAAATCGAACGACGATCCCATGGAGCCATGGTCGCGGATAGTCGCTACGTTGAAGGAGGGGTCCTTTTATTCCAAAGGAAATTGATATTTGATGTCGCTCCACCAGTGGTTCCCCCAGAAAAAGTGCCTGCGTCATCGCGCCTCGGAATTCATGGCGCGGGATTTCAGAAAGTTTTCCGTCAGGAATTGCGGGCCGCATTTGAGGAATTCTCACAGAGCGTTTTAATCCCTGGTGTATCCAAACCGTTGCCGGAGCCCTTGCGCCCGGATCGCCGTATCGTCGCGATCGGCGATGTCCATGGCGAATTGCGCGCGTTGCTTTGCATCCTTATATCAGCGGGTCTTATCCACCCCATGACGGGAGACTGGATCGGAGGCCCTGCCCGTCTCATTCTTATCGGGGACATTATAAACCGTGGATTTCGGCATCCACTGGGGGAGTTTCCTTTAGAAGCCTGCCTCTATCTCCGGAATTTATACGCGGAAGCTCATCAGTTCGGCGGAAATGTTACCGCTCTTGTGGGGAATACAGAAATGCGGATGTTGACGGGAAATCGGCGAAGCTTGGAGCCGTACCTCACATTCCCGGGAATTTTTGAATGGTTGAAATCGGAGCTGCAAGCGCAAGTTCGCGAAGGATATTTGCAAGTCCTTGCACATGGGGGCGGTTTGTTATTCGCGCATGCGTTTGTCTCCAGGCAACATGTGCTAAAAGAAGAGGGACTGGCTGCCTTTGTGGAGCGTGCGAATGGGGAGTTGCAACGAGCTCTTGCAAACGATAATTTTAAACATCCGCTATTCCATGAAGAAAATGGCGTAATGTGGATGGCTACCCGGGAGGGGACTTCCGATTCATTAGCTTTTGATCTTGTGTATGGGCACAACGAACGAGAACACGGAGAGCCCGAACTTCTTTTCGATAGGCGAGCGGTAAATATCGATGTGGGGTTTACGAGAAAAAACCGCGGTTATGTCACACTGACCGACAATAGGCTGCAGGCGTATTCTTTAAGAAAAAATCGTCAAGCGGCCTGAAGGGACAATGTTTATAGCGCATTCGCCCGGCGGATGGTCCAAAGATCATCGGAGAGCTGGCGATTCGCGAGATAGTCATAGGGCATCCAGCAGTATCCGCCAAGGCCCCAACCGGTTCCCCAGGAATTGCGCACGAGAAAACGTTTCTTTCCGTCATCGTAACCGCAGGCCATGACGGCATGGCCCCCAAGCGTGGATTCTCCAGGCTTGGGCATGGGGACGATTCCGGAAGCAGCCACGGCCTGGGATTCAAAACTTTCGTAGACGGTGAAGCCGAAGACAAATGGAAATCCGGCGGCGAGGCAGGTGCGCATGTCGTCGAGCGTTTCCAGGCGGGTGTAGCTCGTAATCTGGTGTTTGGCCGCGGCGGTGTAACAGGCCGGCGTGGGTTTGATGGCAAAGCGGGTGATCACATAAGGCCAAAGCGTTTCCGCGCAAACGCCCAGTTGCGCGAGCGTTTTAATGCCGTCCCGGATCATCGCGCCGGAATCCGTTTTCACCGTGCCCTCGACGCTGCGTTCGTTGTAATAAATGAAGAGGCGGCTCACCGCTTGAAAAGCGACATCGTCTTTCCGCTCTAAAAATCCCAACGCTCCCGCCAGCGCATTCGCCGTGCAGCTTCCCAGCTGCCCTTGATTGACAATCGGCGCGCACGTGGCGCGTAAATCGATCGATGGAGGCAGGGAAACGCTCGGTCGAGGTTGCGCGGCAAAAAGATGATCGCGGTTGTCCGGCAGGTCGGGGATCCAGCCGTAGTTTTTAATCGAGCGGGCCTTGAGGGATTTTTTCATAAGGTTCCTTTCTTGCATGATTAATGGGGTTCAGCGGGTTTGTATGACCACCAGGGGATTGCCGTAATTTCTCTGTTGAGCGGAAAAGCCTCGCGCGCCAGGCAGAGCACCTTCCGAACCGGATGCTGGAAAACCTTCGGCGCATGGACCAGCGCGGGGATCATCCCTAGAGAGGGGCTTTGCGTTTGTTTGATTTCAAGCAATTCAAATGAACGTCCGTGATCAAGGACGAGGTCGATCTCTTGATCGTTGGAATCGCGGTAGAAAAAAAGATCAAACCTCTGAGAATGGTTCAGCTTTCGCTTGAAGATATCCATGATGATCATATTCTCCAGCACCGCTCCCGACATGGGACCTGCGGCCAGGGAGTCGCCCGATGGGTAGCGCAGAAGGTGGCATAAGAGCCCCGTATCCGTGAAATAAACTTTGGGACGTTTCACGACGCGCTTCGAAAGATTTCGAAAGTAGGGTTTCAAGAGATAAACCATCCGCGTGGATTCCAAAAGCGAAAGCCATTGCCGTGCCGTGGGCTGTGAAATGCCGCAGTCGCGCGCAAGATCGCTCAGATTCAAAAGAGCGCCGGCGCGCGCCGCCAGAAGCTGCAGAAACGCTTGAAAGGCGGACAAATCGTGGATCGCCTGAATCTGACGTATATCGCGCTCGACGTAAGTTTTGAGATAGCCGTCGTAAAATGGGTCCACGGGGATTCCATGCGCGACGACATCCGGATAAAATCCCTTTAAAATTGCGCGATAACAATCCTTCGCGGCGTGCGGCGGCGCGCCGATCTCTTCCCAGGAAAGAGCCAGAAGTTCAAAAATTGCCGCGCGTCCGGCCAGGGATTCCGACACGCCGGCCATAAGCGAAAACATTTGCGAGCCGGTCAGAAGAAAAAGAACGCCCTCGTGACGCCGACGGTCGACGGCTATTTTGATATAGGGGAGCAGACCCGGCGCATATTGAATTTCATCCAGGATGGCCGGCGTTTGCAGGCTGTCGATAAAACCGACCGGATCCTTGAGCGCCGCGTCCCTCAGGCGCAAGTCATCCAGATCATAAACCGTCGCTTTGGGATAAAGATGCCGTAAAAGGGTGCTCTTTCCCGTCTGGCGAGGCCCGGTTAAAATAATGACGGGAAAATGAGTGCCGGCATCTTTCACGGACGGCTGAATCGCCCTGGGAATGTAGGTTGCTCTCATGGCCCATATTATGCATTTTCAAAATCTAACTTTCAAAATGCATAAAATGGATATGGGCCTTTTGTCCGGTATAAAATGGCCTAACGGCTTATCGATTTGCATTGGAAAATGCCGCAGAATACACCGTATGAACAAAACCAGCGAAAAAGGGGATTCAATGATGAATCGTTTTATGTCTTCCGTGCGACCATCTTTAGCCACTGGGGTTGCATGCGCGCTCATTTTTACGTCGTCCGTGACGCCCGCATCCCGCGCGTATGCCGCGCCTGTCTTCCCGGCGTTATCCGGTATTCCAACCCCGCCGGAAAATCTGGGATTCCTAGCGGAACACCATCAGGGAACCAATGGCCGCCAGGTGATTTTAATTCAGGATCTCCACGCGCATCTGGACACGCAGAAGAAAATTATCGGTTTGCTCAATTTTTATGACAAAAACGGCTATCTGCAACATCCGGTAGGTCTTGAAGGCGCAACAGGTGTCTGGGACCTTTCGATCTGGAAAGACATTCCGCTCAAAGAGCGCAAGCAGGCGTTCTATGACTATCTTCTCGAAGAAGCGGGGCTGACAGGTCCGGAATGGTTTGCCTTAAACACCAATCGCCCTACCTTATTAATGGGCATCGATAGCCCGGCAGATGTGGTCGCGCAGCGTGCGCTGTATGTCCAGTCCCGTGGCGCGCGAGAAATCGCGGCTCAGCAGTTGAGCGCTGTCATTGATGCATTGAACGTCATGTCCGATCGCGAGTTGACCAGCCACCCTCTGGGAAAATGGCGACATCTCACGCAGGATTTTGATTCTGGAAAACTTCAGGCGGATCTCTATCTGCGCCATCTCAATGATTTGGCCGGGAAGGTTCATCTTTCCGCGCAGACCGCAACATTGCGCACCGCATTAATGGCGCGCAGTGCGGCCGATATGGCGCAGCTCTCGGTCTCCGATCGCTTTTATTCGGATCTTCGTAAATATGGCCAGCAGGTTGGCATCGCATTGGCGAAACCGGCGCAGCAGAATCTGATCAAGGCGCTTTACGCCGCAGATCTCTTGAAACGCATGATGCGCCAGCAACTGACGCTGCAGGACATTCAGCAGGTGGGTTCACGCCCTCAAGAGATGGCTGAACTTGTTCATCAGTTGATCGAATCCTCGGGGGAATCGTCCTGGTTTGATTCCAAGGGACTGCTCGAGCTTGTCCGGATCTGCACGGACTTCTACGTCGCCGCGCTCGTCCGCGATGAGCCCATGGCTCAGAATACTCTCGGTCTTTTCGCATTGCCGAAGCTGACGCCGGCTGCCTCCGCTCATGCTCCCGAAACGGTCATTCTTGTGGCAGGAGGTTTCCATACCACAGGGCTCACCGAAGCGTTCCGCAAAGCCGGCGTCTCCTACGATGTCATCACGCCCAATATCACCGCGAAATATACGGTTGACGATGAGGAACGCTATGCCGACCGTATGGCGGGGCAACCGGTTTCACTTAAACGGTTTCTCTCCAATAGGGCTGCTTCTTCCAACGATGTGAATGCTGAAATTCGCACTTCACAGTCCAAATCAGCAAACGATTTACTGTCTGAAAAGATTGATTCCAAAAAGGACGATCCGGATGTCATTTCCTTGTTTGGCAATCATTCGGCGTGGCTTTCTCTGTACAAACAAAACCTTGACCAGCGCTCAAGTGATTCCGTGGGGGGCGGTTATGAAGCAAGGCATTCATACCATGGCGTATTTACGGGTCTAGGGCTGAATCATGTTTCGCTTGAGAATCAGAGCGTGCTCGCAAGTTCCTTCCTTTCCGCGTGGGGGTCTTTTAAATCTATTCCGCTTCCTGTTGCTTATTCTCGGATGGAAGAGGTTCATGTGTTTTCGGGGCAACTAGATCCTGAGGAGCTGGCCCAGATCGATATGACGCTCGATGGTGTTTCGACCGGAGACCTTTTTGCCCGGGGAAGAAAGAATGGAAGCGATGATCATTACGAAGGATTTATCCATGAAGATGCTTTAAAAAGTGCGGAAGACTTTTTGCCAGGCGGTCGTTTTGCGACCCCAGAATCGGAACGTTTGATTGCCGCCGTAATCGCTTTCCATGAAAGCGTAGAGGGGCATACTGATACGGCTGTCCGCCTAGATGGCCAACCTGTCACGCATCATGATCTTGAAATGTATGGCGCGACGCTTGACAGCGTTCTCCATAGCCTAAGAATCGGGGATAGAACACCGTTTATTGAACGTGTGACACATGATCTAAGTCTTAATTTAGATCTAGCACGTGAAAAAGTAAAGATGGTCCCTCAAGAGCCGCCGCCGGTCCGTTCGACGCAACTCACTGCCGAGCGATTTACAGATGATCTTGTCCCGGAGATGATGCAACGTTTGGCGGAGGGCAGGCTCCCCTATGAAGTCCTTATTGTTTACAACAACAAGGAAATGGTTTCAGGCATGCATGATGCCGTGATTTTCGAAGACAACCGACGTTTGATGAAAAAATATCGAGGACACCTTACTTTCAAAGGTGTCATTGAATTGCCCACCGAGCGCCTGGGAGATTTCCCCGCACTCATGGGTTTAGATGAAAAGATCATCGGAGAATTGCGCAGAAAAGCCGCAAGCGAAGGGAAAAAGCTGTTCATTCTTTGCATCCCGGATGGTGGCTTCAAAACGCGATTTATGGATTTAGGCTTACAGGACGGATTCGCTTCCCAAACGGCGCTGGCCGGAGATCGTTTCGCCAACGTGCGCGAAGCCGTGCTTATCGCGACATTGGTTCTGGCGCAGTATATTCCGGATGCCGATCAGTACGTATGGTTGAATGGAAACGATAATGTGTTTGCGTTCGGCCAGGCGAGTATTGGTGGTGTGCCGTTAGATCGCTCTACTAACGGGTTGGCCCACCTGCGTGAAATGCTGAAGAAAACCACGTTAATTAACGGCGGATCGCGCATTAGCCTGCTGGACCAGTTAGATTCTGAAGAACGCTCGGCGCTGGCTGCAATACCCAAAGGAACAACATGGACGGCCCAGGACCTTGAAACGCGCTTAGGCCAACCAAAGTGGGAGCAGTTGCTGGATTTCATTGAGCGCGGAAAATTGTATGAACTCGGCCTTTTCACAGCGACACGCAGTGGCGATATGACCGGCTTCGGGGAGAAAATTACGGATCGCGCAAAATTAGTTCAGTTCCTCTATGAAGTAGAAGATCGAGGAGAATGGGCGTATGCAAATCCCGTTCAGCAAATTCTTCACGCAGGATTTTTAGCGCACATTCGCGGGAAAGCGCAGGCTGTATCTCTTCAATCACCGGATTTGAAACCATTAACCTTGGATCACATTCCTGCCAGTTACATGCAGTTTATTTTTGAAGCGCACTTTGCATTGAAGAAAGCGGGAGATTATGAAAAAGGGCTGCAAGCGTGGCTCGCCGCTCGAGACGCTAAAGGCAAAATAGGTGTTGCAGATTGGACGGAGATTTACAAAATCAGTAATGAAGTATGGGATGAAGAAGCGGCGAACGGACGAGGAGATATAAAGATCCTCGATTTTGGCTCCGGTCATTATTGGCTTGATCTGGCGCATCTGCCGGCATTCAAGCAATTTTCCTACACCATCGGTCTTGACGCGCAACAACGTCGCCGGTTCGGCGTGGTTGATCCTTCGCAGCCACGAATTCATGAAACCAATGGCGGGAAAATTGAAATTGTTGGCAATGGGCCGCGTTACGTGGATTTGGTCAGCGCAAATAACGTCCATGTCATCATTGAATCGGGCCATGATGAGGCCACACCTTCTACGACGGTGGAGAACGTTGTGTTTATTGGTCGTCCGGGACATCAGGACATCATCCGCATTCCGCAGGGGGCCATTCTGCGCCATAGCCGTATCGATCTCAATGTCCTTCATTCGTTCGAGATGGAGTCCGGTGCGGTTGGGCACGGTCTTTTTTCAGAGTCCGGTGTCGGCGATCTGATCGTTCACGAGGATGAGATCGCGACGGTTTTGCGCCAAACTACGAATGGCAATCCCGCATTGCCCGTAGTCTCTAGGAATATTATCAGCATGCCGCCGAATTTAACATTCGGCGCTTTTGTAAAAAATCAAGCTGGGTTTGCGGCCTTGCAGCAGAAGCATCCAGAGCTGCTGGGAGGACTGGCATTCGATCAAGTGCAGAACGTGACGCCGTTGCAGTTGACGCGAACGCTCCCCGGAATGAATTTTAAGGACGCGCAGAGACATCTTAATTATGCTGAGCAAGTGGTGGCGATGAGTGAATTGCACGAAGAATTAAACGCGGCTTTTGGATTTCATGAGCGCCCTGTCAACACGATTCCGATGCTGAGCCGTCGCTGGGTTGCGGTTGCTTTGGGCATTGTTGGCCTCATTGCCACAGTCTTTTTCCCGATTGCCGCGGCGACCCAGACTGTTTCCTTAACGACGGCAATTCTGGGAGCGGCTTATGCCCTGCCTCAGGCGCAGAAGTTCTTCGGCTCCGGCAACGCCGCTTATGAAGGGGGCGAACGCGGCACGGTGACCGGCGCGACAGCGGCTTATCAACGCGTTCATGAATTCATCCATAGCGTGTTCGCGGTGGCGTTTGGGCCGTCCCAAAGCCCGGTGCGCGAAGTGTTTGAAGAAGTGGCGACAGAGGTTCTAAGCCCCTTATTCGGCTGGCTTCTCGGGCTCAGTATGTTCATCGGAAGGCTTATTGGGGTTGCGACATCCTTCAGGGCAAAACCTCTGATATCCGATCGCATGGAATACCGGGTCCAGAAATTGTCGGAATTCATTGCGTCGGGAACAGCGGACATTGCGGATATTTCTGTGGGAAGAAATCACCCCCAGTCGGTTTTATCCAGCAATGTGTTCTCCCACATCTGGGGCTATTTAGTAGCGACGGGCGCGCGACAGAACAAAGCGGCATACGAAGAAATGCAACGGAGAGTTGAAGCGTCGGCCTAGTCACAGCAGCATCCTCTGGGAGGGGGAGAAATTTATGAATGACAAGATCTTGATTATTGAAGACGAAGCCTCGGTGCGGGAATCCATTCGCGATATTCTCGCGCTGGAGAATCTGAGCTGCACGCTAGTTTCTAATGGCGAAGCGGGGCTTGCGTCCGCGCGGGAAAATCAGCCGCGCATGGTGGTCACGGATGTGCAGTTGCCGGATGTTTCCGGGTTTCAGATCTGTCAGAGTCTTAAACGGGATCCCGCATCGCATCACATTCCCGTCGTCATGATGTCCGGACGCTTTACCGAGCCCCAGGACAAGGTCCAGGGCCTGGAGTCCGGCGCGGACGAGTATTTCCTGAAGCCGTTTGATCCCGAGTACTTCCTGGCGCGCATTAAGAGCCTCCTGCGCGCGGCGCCGTCAGCGGCGTAAATCCCCGTCGTATTTACACACTGTTTACCATCCCTTAACACGCGCGTAACATACCGCGCGCATACTCTGAATACAAAGGGAGGGCGAACAATGAACGTTCACACGACCTGCAAGACCTGTCACAGTGCGATGTCGGTGTTGGACCACTTGCCCGAAGGCTACGATTTGGTGTGTGTGCGCTGCGGTGTGCGTGAGCTGGTGGAATACAAGCTCGAAAATCCGAATCCCTGGCAGTAAAGGGATAACAATTTTACCCCGGAAGGAACCCCCTCCCCCTTCCGGGTCTTTTTTTTCCTGTAAAGTCTATTAAGGGCGAGATCAGAAATCAGAGATCAGAACTAAGGTGGTTTTTTTTGAAAAAGACAAAATCAATTCTAATTTCTGATCTCTGATTTCTGATCTGTTGTTATTAATGCCGTTTGCCTCTAAGGTCTATCGTCTTAAGCAACTCCCAACTCGCCAGCACATCTTTCTCCGTTTTCAACGAACGCCCTTTGAGCAGCGCCTTATGCTCCTTCTGATATCCAAACACATGCGGATGGCGAAGAGTCAGTTTGCGGGTGAGTGTTTTTACGACATTATCAATCGTGAAACGGCCTTTCTCCCGCGCGATCTGGGAATGAAACAGGACCTGCAGCAGGATATCGCCCAGTTCCTCTTCTAAATTTTTCCAATCACGTTTGTTAATCGCTTTTTTGACCTCGTCCGCTTCTTCATAAAGATACTTCAGCAGCGTTTTGTGAGTTTGCTTGCGATCCCAGGGACAGCCGTTAGGGCCGCGGAGTTTGCGCATGGTGGCAATAAGTTTTTCAAAGGAGTTCATGGTTGAGGCCGAAATCGTATAAAATTGGTGCTCAAGCCGACTTGTGGACTGGTGGCGGAATTGGCATACGCGCTGGTCTCAGAAGCCAGTTCTTAACCGATTGCGGGTTCGAGTCCCGCCCAGTCCACTGGTCGGCTTTTATTAATCCTTCATGACCAAATCCAAAAGCTCTGAAAAAACACCTCCGCCTGCGATTTCCAATCGCAAGGCGCGGCACGATTATCATGTCCTGGAAACCATGGTGGCGGGCATCGCCTTGAAGGGGCCGGAAGTGAAGTCTCTGCGCCTGGGAAAGGCGAGTCTGCAGGATAGTTTCGCGCGCGTGGATAAGGGCGAAATTTTTCTGCATAACATGCACATCAACCCCTATGCTTTCACGCATCACGCCGATTTAGCCCCCACGCGCCAGCGAAAACTCCTTCTGCACAAGCAGGAAATTCGTAAGCTGGAAGGACGCGTCCAGGAAAAAGGGCTGACGCTCATTCCGCTGGAGATCTATTTCAATAATGACGGCATCGCCAAGGTACTGCTGGCTGTCGCCAAAGGCAAACTTGCGCCGGACAAGCGGGCTGATATTAAAAAGCACGACTTGGAGCGCGAAGCTCGCCGTGAGTTCCGGGGTAAAACGAAGTTTTAAGTAAAATGGGAAAGCGGTGGGCTATGCGCTATGTTAGTTGCTCCGTGCGCTATGTTGTGTTGCCCTGGCCCTTACCGCTCTTACGGCGTAAGGGCCGTAAGGGCTACGTCAACGACGTCATAGCGCACAGCGGATGGAACATAGCGCAGTAGCATAGGGAGTTTATAGGCCCGCCACTACGTAGTGGCGGGGAATCTCATTGGTATTGTTCGCGGAGAGATGACCGAGTGGTTGAAGGTACCGCTCTCGAAAAGCGGCAGGGGTGAAAGCTCCTCGTGGGTTCGAATCCCACTCTCTCCGCAAACGATATCAGCGTAACTATGGAGTCATTATGAAAAAGATTGTGAAAGTTGTCGCCATTCTATTCGGCATTTTCGTTCTCCTGCTGGTCGCAGGCACGCTGGCCCTGAAGATTTTCTTTCCTGCGGAGAAAGTAAAAGCGCTTCTCCTAAAAGAACTCACCGCGAAGCTCCATCGTGAAGTCGCCATGGATCAGGTCTCTCTGGGGCTCATCAAAGGCCTCGAAATAGAACATTTGCGCGTCTCGGAAAGCAAAACGTTCGCGCAGGGAACCTTTGTTTCCGTCGATAAACTGGATGTCCGGGTACGCCTGCTTCCGCTCCTGAGCAAAAAGGTGGAAGTGGATACGCTGGTTCTCTCCAACCCTAAAATCTCCGTAACCAGGGCCGCGGACGGAAAAACGTTTAATTTCTCCGATCTTCTGGGGCAACCGGGAGCGGTTCCCGTGAAAGTCGCAGAAGCGGATTGCAAGGGCCTTGTGCCCTGCGCTTATGCGGCGCCGGGCGAACCTTCGGCGGGTGCGCCGCCGGTCAATCTGCAAATTTCGAAGCTGGACATCCAGAGTGGTCAGGTGCATTTTGTCGATCATTCACCGGCGCATCAGAATGCGGATATTGATGATTTGAATTTGAAGGTGGGCGGGTTCAGTTTAACGGACTTTTTTAACGCCTCGCTGCGCGCCAAAATTCAGACGATGGGAATGACGGTTATCGCTCAGGCCTCTGCGAAATTAAATTTGCAAACCTCCGTGGTTCAGCTCACGAATGCCACACTCACCATCGGAGAATCCAAAATCGAAGCTTCGGGCCAGATTTCTGATTACGCGTCGGCGGCGCCCACGGTGTCGCTCACGGTTCTGCTCGACGCTTTGACGCCCGCCAGCTTCGGCGCCCTGGCCGGATTGCCGCCGGCATTGTCGTGGAATGGACCGGCCACGGGAAATATCGACCTGCATGGCGATCTCGCGCATCTAGATCTGGGCGGCAACCTGCACCTGGACAATGTTCAGTTGCGCTATGGGAAATTGTTTGAGAAACCGGCCAAAGCTCCGTTCTCCTTTTCATTCAATGGCAATGTGCTCAAACAAAGCACGGCGGATATTCATGAGTGGGGCCTGAAACTGGGCACGCTCAGCGCCACGGGCAGTGCACGCGTGGATGGCTTGGCGCAAAAACTGCCCAGCCTTTCCCTGCATGTCGTGACCAATGAGTTCTCTACTACGGATCTACTGGCGTTACTCCCAGGGATGTTACCGCCGGATGTGAGCGTCAAAGGTCCTATGAAAATTGCCGCCGATGTGACGGGAACGCCGGCCTCTTACAAAGCGACAGCCAAAGTCTCCGGCCAGGATCTCATCATGGCCAGCGGCGATACGTTTAAAAAACCGGCCGGCATGCCATTCGAGATCACCTTTAACGGGGAGTCGGTAAGCAATGGTGAGCGGTTGAACATTCAATCGCTTCTCCTGGAGCTTGGACGCATTCAAATGACGCTTTCGGGACAGTCTATTGCGCAGGGGAAAGACGCGCGTCTGACGCTGGCGCTGCACACGAATGATTTCCCTCTCGATGAGGTGTCGAAAATTTCACCGGCTGCCGCGGGGTATCAGCTGTCTGGTCCAGGGCATCTTGATCTGAAAATCGGTGGTTTCCAGTCGGCGCCATCCATTGACGGGACGCTCACGCTGCGGCAAGCGAGCGTCAATTCCGCCGATCTTAAAATTCAACCCTTGGACGCGAAGATTCACTTTGTCACGCCCAATACCCTGGCCGCAACAGCGCGCTTAACGCTAAAGACGGATGGTCAACTGACAACGCCGGGAATTCAACAGACGTATTACAGCGGAAACGCGATCAAGCTTATCTGGAACCTGGCCGATCTGACGCAGGATCAGGCGCATATTTCCGGGACCGCGCAATTCACTCAGGGCGCCGGGGTTGTGCGCAACGCTGAGCAACTGGTCAAGGAATTCAAAACCACGGGAATCGTTCTTGTGCCCTTTGAAATTATTGATAAGGTCCAATCCATGGGATTGTTAAAGGCCGGCGGCATTCCTGCGCTGGCAGGAGTTCCTTTTGACAGTCTGCGCGGCGATTACGTGTTTCAGCCCGGCACGCTCCAGATTCATGCGTTTGACCTGGTCGGTCACGATCTCAGTCTCAGTACCACGGGATCGGCGGGAATGGGCGGCACGGATCCGTCGCTCAACCTCAGCAACCAGGTTAAGTTGCCCGCGGGATCCGGCGGCGGTGTCGGTGATTTATTCCGTGATGATCAGGGCCGTCCCGTCATTAAATTTGCCGTGACCGGAACCCAGGCGCATCCGAGCGTAAAGCTCGATCTGGGCGACGCCGGCAAAAACGCCGTGAAGAAACTTTTCCAAGGCGTTGACACCAGTAATCCCAATCAGGCGATTCAAGACATCGGCAACAATCTCAAAAATCTGTTCAAGTGATAACCTATAATTTGCGTCGCAAAGTCTCATAAGTGGAGGGATGCGTGAGTGGTTTAAACGGCACCCCTGGAAAGGGTGTAGGGTCGCAAGGTCCTCGAGGGTTCAAATCCCTCTCCCTCCTCTGATGGGATGCCATGTTGGATGAGATGGGTTCCCCGCCACTATGTCTTTGGCGGGCCCGCCAACGCTGTAGTGGCGGGGAATCCCCTTCCCTCCTAATTTTTTGGTCATGTTGTTATAATCCTTAAGTTGCGCTATGCGATATGCTCCTTGCGATATGGGCTATGAGTTGTTGACGTAGCTTTTACCGTCCTTACGGCGTAAGAGCCGTAAGGTCCATGTCAACGGACCATAGCTCACAGCGGACGGAACATAGCGCAGAATCATAGTCTGGAATGAATTATTTGTGGGGGTGTAGCTCAGTTGGGAGAGCGCGTCGTTCGCAACGACGAGGCCGCAGGTTCGATCCCTGTCACCTCCACAAATAATTTATTAAGTCAGTCCCGAGCCTGTTAATACAAAACTACTATGGCCTACCAAGTCCTCGCACGCAAATACCGCCCGCAAACGTTTGAGCAAATGATTGGGCAATCCCATGTGGCTCAAACCTTGGCGAACGCGCTGAAGAGCGGAAAAATCGCGCACGCGTATCTTTTCTCCGGTCCTCGCGGCGTGGGGAAAACCACGTCCGCCCGTTTGCTCGCGAAGGCGCTGAATTGCGAAAAGGGGCCGACGCCCATCCCCTGTAACGCTTGCGAGTCCTGCCAGCGCATCTCGCGGGGTCAGGAAATGGTGGACGTCCTGGAAATCGACGCCGCATCAAACCGCGGCATTGAAGAAATTCGCGAGCTGCGGGAAAATGTGCGCTATGCGCCCGCGCACAGCCGTTACAAGGTCTATATCGTCGATGAAGCGCACCAGATCACGCATGACGCGTTCAATGCGTTTCTAAAAACCCTGGAAGAACCGCCCGCGCACGCGATCTTTATTTTGGCGACCACGGAACATCAGAAAATTCCGGCCACCATTTTGTCCCGCTGCCAGATGTTCCGCTTCAAGCGCGTGTCGCCGGATGAGATCGCGGCCCATTTAGCCGTGTTGCTCGAGCAGGAAAAAATTGCGGCCGAACCTCAGGCCCTCGCGCGTCTGGCTAAAGCCGCCGGAGGCTCCGTCCGCGACAGCTTAAGTCTGCTGGATCAGGCGCTGTCCTTCACCACGGGCACGCTGACCGCGAAGCAGGTGGAAATGCTGCTGGGTTTTCTGCCCGAGGAGTTTTTAATTGGGTTTGCCTCGGCGCTGTTTGAACGTCAGGCCGCCGGCGTTCTTCAATGGGTCAAGCAGCTGATGGAAGAAGGCTGGGAGCTGCAGCAATTCGCCAAGGATTTTCGAGAATTCCTGCGCCAGTCCATTGTGGATCAGATCGCTGCGGGAAAAAAGCCCGGAGCGCTATCGATCGCCGGACGGACGGTTCCCTTAGCGCATGTCCTGCACATTGTGAAAATTCTCGGTTCCTGCGTGGAAGACATGCGCTGGAATGATAATCCGCAACTGGTTCTCGAGCTCTATGCATTGCGTCTCACCGAACCATTTGTGGATGTGGGGGATCTTGTGGCACGGCTGGAGAATCTTGAGCGAGGGGGAGACAGGGAGACTGGGCGACAGGGAGAAAAAGCAATTCCTAACCAAATTACTCCTCCAGCTACTCTCGTTCTGTCCCCGAGTCGCCCTGTCTCCGCGCCTTCTTCCATTGCCCCGTCACCCAGTCACCCTGTCTCCACGTCATCATCATTAGACGCTCCCGCGCTCTGGAAACGTTTTCTCGCGGAAGTCTGGAAAAAACCGTCCGTGGCGTCGCATCTGGAACGCGCGCGGTTGAAATCGGCTGAAGGATCGGACTGGGTAATTTCCTTCACGGATCCGTTTGCCATGGCGGCCGTGCAGCGTGCGCAAAGCTTTGTCGTGGAGACCTTGACAATCCTTGCGGGTCAGCCCATTCGCGTTAAATTTTCGCAGGATGAACCGGATCGCCGGGAAGGCAGCACGACCGTTACCGTCGCGCCTGAAATCGACCGGGATGTCGTGCCGCCCGTCGCAAGTGCCTTTCAGGATCCACATGTTCAGAAGGTCCTCGATGTATTCAAAGGGAAAATACGATGAAATGTAGGGGCGCACGGCTGTGCGCCCACCACATTGTCATTGAATTGCGATTGAAATTTACCTGGTTTGGGCGCACAGCCGTGCGCCCCTACATTCCCTATTTATGATTTCGCAATCCTCTTCTCTGGAAAACCTTCGCCAGCGCCTGGCGCTATTGCCGGGTGTAGGTCCTAAGATGGCGGAACGTCTGGCATTCCATATTCTCCGCGCGCCGGAACATGAAGTGCAAAGCCTGATCCTGGCCGTCGAAGAAACGCGCCGCCAAGTGATTTATTGCCCCATCTGTTTTACGTATACGGAAGAAACTCCCTGCCGCATTTGCAGCGATGAGGCTCGCAAGAACGGCGTGCTCTGCGTCGTGGAAAATCCGCCCGATGTGGATGCCATTGAAAAATCTAAAGCCTTTCACGGCCGCTACCATGTGCTGCATGGCGCGTTGTCGCCGCTCGACGGTGTGGGGCCGCAAGAGCTGAAAGTGGCTGAATTGCTGCGCCGCATTCCAGCGGAAGACATCCATGAAGTCATAATTTCCACAGACCCCACTTTATCCGGCGAAACCACCGCTACCTACCTAGCAGAAAAACTGCATACGATGGGCGTACGCGTGACGCGGATTGGGTATGGCCTACCCATGGGCGGGGATATCGAATATACAGATGAATTGACGCTTAGTCGCGCCTTAGAAGGCCGTCGCGAAATCTAACGGGCGGAGGCGATGACGGTTTCAGCGGGCGCAGGAGTGGCGGCAAGGTCGGTGTTGCCGGAAAGACGGACGACCGCTACCGGAGGCCATCCCAGTAGGGCGCGGTTTTTGGCTTCCAGTCCAAAGTATTTCAGCTCGCCATTTTCAAACGTCATCAGGCCGCGGTCTTCAGGATCAAATTTATAGCCCTGTCGTTCCAGATAATTCCAGTCCTGGTGGGTGGCGCCCAGGCCATGCAGAATTTCATGCATCACAATCAGCGTCTGTAATTTGTTGGCGGAGACATGCAGGATCCCGTCGCCCATATAAGCGGCTTCGTCCGCGGCGCTCTGACGATAATCGACGAGCACTACAAAGCCTTTCCCAGCCAGGCGATAAAGCTGCGGAATCGTGTGGACATATACGCGCGATGTCAAAAGACTGCCGCCGGAATTTTCAGGGTCTACGTCTCCAGCCCGAACATACAACGTTTGCAATCCCTGATAGGAGAGCGAAAACCGTCCACTGCTTAAATAATCAAAGCCGCGATTGAGTTCTTCGACCTGCTTTTTAAAATAGGAGTCCACGTCGTAACGTCCGGACTGTAAAAGCACCGGGCCTTCGCCGCCGCTGCGGGCGGGAATCAGCTTGAAAAAATAAATGGGGATATCGCGTTGATGGCTCCACTGATTCAGGCTATCGGCGACCGAAGCGGTGAATAATGGTTTGCCCGTGCTGCCGTCCAGACGTTCGAGTGCGCGCAAATGGCGCTTCAGGAACGCCATGCTTTGAATGTCATTTTCATAAAGACTGCCCGGCACCCCCTCCGACTGGTAGAGGGACAGCCAACCCTCTACCTCTTGCCGGGCAAAACGGAATTGACCCTGGGCCAAAAGGGCCTGCACACGTAGTTCGAGGACTTTAAGATCACGCGAAAGATAACCCGGCCCCCCGATCACCTTTGCTTCACGCAGCACGTCGTTGAAATGGCCCGTCTTTAGCTGGTAATCCAACAGCTTAAAATCGGCGATCGTCGTGTTGCTCATGGCCGGATGCGTAGCCTGATATTCCTGGAGCGCTTCTTCGAAACGGTTAGATCCCGCTAAGAGGGCCACTAGATGGTCATGCGCCTGGCGCGCCTCATCGCTCGTCGGAAAATTGGAAAGTAGTTGCTTCAGGAAACCTGTTTTTTCGGGAACACCCATTTGCTGTTGTGCCAGGCTCAGGTAGTAATTTGGTGTCATGGGGGTTGCCGCGCAAAGGGCTAAAACCGAGAAACAGCTGGCGTATCGAAGGGGTTTCACGCGTTCGGTTTAGCCCGGTACGGAACGATTCACAAGTAACTTAGTTGTAAACTATACAATCGTCGTCATTGCGAGCCGATTCGTATAGGCGGGCCCTACCTTATGCTTTATCGAGAAGGCCCGTACCACGCGGGTGCTCAGGCGTGGTACGAAGCAATCTATGCGTCGGTGCTAATTCCGTATGACAGATCGCTTCGTCGCAAGGCTCCTCGCAATGACGACTTAGCGTCATAAAAACGTTTTTACTTAAGGAGAATTTACATGTCCAACCAACCCATTAAAATCACCGCGGAAGTACTTCAGCACGACCGATCCAGTTGTAAATTTACCGTCGAGTCTGTGCTGTCGAAAGAAGGGATCATTCGTTTTAAAGATCTCCAGACGGCCAAGGATTCGCCGCTGGCTGAACGCTTGTTCGGGATCGAAGGCGTGACGGCGGTGCTCATTCAAAACAGCGATGTCGTCGTGACCAAGAAGGAACCGGTGGATTGGCGCGCGACCGGACCGCTCGTCGGCGCCGCCATCCGGGCGCATCTGGCTACGGGCCAGCCCGCGATTTTACCGCAGGCGTTCCAAAATGCGTCGAGCGAAGACCAGCTGCGCAATAAGGTCCAGAAAATTCTGGACGAACAAATTAATCCCGCGGTGGCTTCGCATGGCGGCTACATCACCCTTGTGGATGTGCAGGGGAAAAATATTTATATCCAGATGGGCGGCGGTTGCCAAGGTTGCGGTCAGGCCAATGTGACGCTGCGCGATGGCGTGGAAGAATCGCTGCGCAATCAGGTTCCGGAAATCGGCGAGATTTTAGATGCGACGGATCATGCCGCAGGTGAAAATCCCTATTACGCGCAGTCCGGACACTAAACGCATCTATAATTAGCATTAAAACAAAATCTTGACTCTTTTAGTCATGTATGGGATAATGGATATATGGCCAATGAATTAATTCAGGAATTAGCGCAGCAGGATTACAAGTGGGGCTTCACGTCCGACATCGATGAAGACACGGTGGCGGCGGGTCTTAATGTGGATGTCATCCGCCTCATTTCACTCAAGAAAAAAGAACCAATGTGGCTTCTGAAATGGCGCCTCAAAGCCTTTCATGAATGGCAGCAGATGAAAGAACCCACCTGGGCGAACGTTCATTATCCGCCAATCGATTACCAGGCGATACGCTATTATTCCGCGCCCAAAGTCAAGGGGCCCGCGCCAAAAAGTCTGTCGGAAGTCGACCCCGAAATTTTAAAGACGTTTGAAAAGCTGGGCATTTCGTTGCAGGAACAGGAACGCCTCTCCGGCATTGCGGTGGATGCCGTCATCGACAGCGTTTCCGTAGCGACCACGTTCAAGGGCAAGCTGAAGGAACTGGGGATCATCTTCTGTTCGTTTTCCGATGCGGTTCAGGAACATCCGGACCTCATTCAGAAATATCTGGGCAGCGTGGTGCCACCCAAGGACAATTTTTTCGCGGCGTTGAATTGCGCGGTCTTCACCGATGGCTCATTCTGCTATATCCCGAAGGGCGTGCGTTGTCCCATGGAGCTGTCGACGTACTTCCGCATCAACGCGCAGAATACGGGTCAGTTTGAGCGGACCTTGATTATCGCCGATGAAGGATCGTACGTGAGTTATCTGGAAGGCTGCACCGCGCCGATGCGAGATGAAAATCAGCTGCACGCCGCGGTTGTGGAACTCGTCGCGCTCGATAACGCGCAGATCAAATATTCCACCATTCAGAACTGGTATCCCGGCGATAAAAACGGCAAAGGCGGCATCTACAATTTTGTGACCAAGCGCGGGTTGTGCAAAGGCGTGAATTCTAAAATTTCCTGGACGCAAGTGGAAACGGGCTCGTCCATCACGTGGAAATATCCCAGCTGCATCCTGAAGGGCGATAACTCCGTCGGTGAATTCTATTCCGTGGCGCTGGCGAACCATTATCAGCAGGCCGATACCGGCACGAAGATGATTCACGTCGGCAAAAATACGCGCAGCACGATCGTGTCTAAGGGAATTTCCGCGGGCCACGGACAGAACACCTATCGTGGCGCCGTTAAAATTCTGGCCAGCGCAACCGGCTCCCGCAATTATTCGCAATGCGACAGCCTCTTGATGAGTGATACCTGTGGGGCGCACACGTTCCCGGCGATCGATGTGCAGGATCCGACCGCGCAAATGGAACACGAAGCCACCACGTCCAAAATCAGCGATGACCAGCTTTTCTATTGTAAGCAGCGCGGCATATCGCAGGAAGACGCGGTAAGCATGATCGTCAATGGGTTCTGCAAACAGGTGTTTAAGGAACTGCCGATGGAATTTGCCGTTGAAGCGCAGAAGTTATTAAGTGTTAGTTTAGAAGGAGCCGTAGGGTAAGACTTGTTGGCCGTCATTGCGAGGCATTCTGTTCAGCCGAAGCAATCTATCAGCCCCAATAGCGTCACAGTCGTTGACAGATTGCTTCGCCTGCACAAATCGGCTCGCAATGACAGCAATACAATTTGCATTAATGATTAGGAGAATCCAATGCTAGAGATCAAAAATTTACAGGCATCCGTCGGCGATAAACCTATTTTAAAAGGGATCACCCTGAGCATCAAAGCGGGGGAAGTGCATGCCATCATGGGGCCTAATGGCTCCGGCAAAAGCACGCTGGGCAATGTGCTGTCCGGCCGCGAAGGCTACACTGTCACCGGCGGCGAAGCGTTGTATGAGGGGAAAAATCTTTTTGACCTGACGCCGGAAGCTCGCGCCGCCGCGGGGATCTTTCTCGGATTTCAATACCCCGTCGAAATTCCCGGCATCACCAATAACTATTTTATGAAGACCGCGCTGAACGCCATCCGCCGCGCGCGCGGGGAAAAAGAAATGGACGCGATTGATTTTCTGAAACTGATCAAAGAAAAAGCCAAGCTCGTGGATATGGATCCCGCCATGCTGTCGCGCTCCGTGAATGAAGGTTTTTCCGGCGGGGAAAAGAAACGCAATGAGATTCTGCAGATGGGTGTTCTGGAACCCAAGCTGGCAATCCTCGATGAAACAGATTCCGGACTCGATATCGATGCGCTGCAGATCGTCGCCAAAGGCATCAATGCCCTGCGCAGTCCTCAGCGCGCATTTCTCGTCATCACGCATTACCAGCGACTTTTGAATTACGTGCAGCCGGACTATGTGCATGTGTTATCCGGCGGCCGCATTGTGAAATCCGGCGGTAAAGAGCTGGCGCAAGAGTTGGAGCAGAAGGGCTACGGATGGTTAGAGACTCCGAAAGCCTCTGCGGTGGCATGAAGACGCTCGATACGGTTTCATTTCAAGTCCTTCCCCCTAATGCTCCGATTAAGTTGGAAGGAACGCCGGAGCATCGTCAACTGACGGTTCCCACGGGCTGCGAACTCTCCATCATTGAGACGTATCCCGCGCAAAGCGCCGATATTTACATGACGCAGACCACGCTGGCCATTACCGTCGAAGACGGGGCGCGGCTCACGCATTACAAAGTCGTCCAGGAAGGCGCGCAGTGCACGCATCAATCCAGGGTGGAAGTTCAGGTGGCGAAGGCGGCGTCTTATACGTCGCATGTGTTTCTTCTGGGCGGCGCGCATGTGCGCAGCACGCTTCATGTTCGCTTGATTGGGGAACATGCGGAGTGCACGCTGAACGGCTTGTACATGGCCGCGGGGGAACAGGAATTGGAAAATCATACGCTGATCGAACACATCAAACCGCATGGCACAAGCCGCGAACTTTACAAAGGCATTCTGGACGATTCCAGCCGCGGCACCTTTGACGGCCTGATCATCGTCCAGAAAGACGCGCAGAAAACCGATTCCACCCAGACCAATAAAAATTTATTGCTGTCCGCCAAAGCAAAAGCGACATCGAATCCGGAGCTGAAAATCTTCGCCAACGATGTGAAATGCAAGCATGGCGCCACCATCGGTCAGTTGAGCGCCGATCAATTGTTTTACCTGCGCTCCCGCGGACTCTCGCAGGAAGAAGCGCGGCGCCTGTTGATCCACGCGTTTGCCAGCGAAATGATTCAGCGGGTGGGAATTCCAGAATTACAGGAATCATTGAGGGAATCCATTGAAAACAAATTTGGAATGTAGGGGCGCACGGCTGTGCGCCCACCCCATTGTCATTGAATCCCAATTGAAATTTATCTGGATTGGGCGCACAGCCGTGCGCCCCTACATTCCAAATTGTCATGTCTGATTTAACCGACCTTTATCAGGAAGTTATCCTCGACCACAGCCGGCACCCGCATAATTTCGGCCCGCTGGCCGCGGCCAATCGCGAAGCCAAAGGCTACAACCCGTTGTGCGGCGATCAGGTCACGGTCCATCTGAAAATGGCCGGCGACGT